>Ga0268299_1003253_pt1 | contig 15594 bp, 10 predicted proteins | sample NOBtaG_FD_193484 | JGI IMG/M metagenome (GOLD analysis project Ga0268299, IMG submission 193484) | Activated sludge microbial communities from bioreactor in Nijmegen, Gelderland, Netherland - NOB reactor | ecosystem: Engineered > Bioreactor > Aerobic > Activated sludge | place: Netherlands...
CGGTTCGTCGTCGAGGAAGTAGCTCGGCGGGCGCCCCGTCTGCACTGCCGTGGCGTAGACGATCGGCTTGAACGTGGAGCCGGGCTGTCGCAGCGCGCGTACCGCGCGGTCGAACTTGGAGTCATCGAAGTCGCGGCCGCCCACGAGGGCGCGCACCGCACCCGTGCGCGGGTCCATCGCAACGAACGATCCCTGCAGGTACGGCGACACCGTGCTGCCTTCCTCCTCGGTGCCGGCTGCCGAGCGCGCGAGATACTCCTCGTACGTCTGGTGCGGGAACTTGCCGAAGGTGCCGGCCTCGATCGCGCGCAGCTGGCGCTCCATCGCGCGTTCGGCCGCGCCCTGCATGTCGAGGTCGAGCGAGGTCATGACGCGCAGCCCCTGCTCGTAGGCCTGGCGCCCGAACTTCTTCGCGAGCTCGGCGCGGACCCACTCCACGAAATACGGGGCGATCTCGCCGGCCCCGCGCGCCGGCCGGTACAGGCGCAGTGGGTAGGCCTTGGCGATCGACGCATCGGCATCCGTGAGTGCCCCCTCGCGGCGCATGAGCTCCAGCACCGTGTTGCGACGCTGGATGGCGCGGTCCGGGAAGCGCCGCGGGTTGTAGCGGCTCGGGGCCTTGGGCAGCGCGGCGAGCATCGCCCCCTCGGCCACCGTGAGCTCGTTGATCGGCCGGCCGAAGTACCGTTGCGCCGCCGACTCCACGCCGTAGGCGCCGGAGCCGAAGGAGATCTGGTTCAGGTAGAGCTCGAGGATGCGCTCCTTGGAGAAGCGCTCCTCGATGCGGCGCGCGACCTTCGCCTCGCGCAGCTTGCGGGTGATCGTCTTCTCACGGGTGAGCCGCTCGGGGAAGATGTTCCGCGCGAGCTGCATCGTGATGGTGGAGAAGCCCTCCGCGAAGCTCATCGCCTTGAGGTTCGCCCAGACCGAGCCGAGGATGCGGATGTAGTCGATGCCGTCGTGACGGTAGTAGCGCTTGTCCTCCGTGATCACGAAGGCATCCACGACGTGCTGCGGGATCTGCTCCAGGCGCACCACCGAGCGGCGCTCCAGTCCTACCTCGGCGATGAAGCGGCCATCGGCCGCGTAGAGGCGGGCCGGCTGTGCGGGCTTGTATTCGTCGAACTGCTCGATCGACGGGCAGGCGTCGCCGGCGCAGAGGAACCAGGTCCAGTAGGCCGCGAACCCGGCCATGCCGAGCAGGCCGAGGCCGACGAGACCAAGGCTGAGGATCAGGAGTTTGCGTTTCATCGCGTAGGGCGGAAGCTAGACCCGGTCGGGGGGTGGGGCAACGCGGCACTCTCCCCTACCTTTCCGGTATGACGATCGTTCCGTCCACCGGTTCCCTGCCGTTGCTCGAGGAGCTCGAGTGGCGCGGCCTCCTCTTCCAGCAGACCGAGGGCTGCGCCGCGGCGCTGGCTGCGGGGCCGCTACGCGGCTACTGCGGCTTCGATCCGACGGCGCAGAGCCTGCACGTGGGGAACCTCGTCAGCATCATGGGGCTGGTGCGGCTGGCGCGCGCGGGGCACGGGGCCGTGGCGCTGGTGGGCGGTGCGACCGCGCTCATCGGCGATCCCAGCGGCAAGTCCGAGGAGCGGCCGATCCGGGCCGTCGAGGAGATCCGGCACAACGCGAGCCTGATCGAGGCCCAGATCCGGCGCGTGATCGGCAACGCCCTCGGTGCCGACGCCGCGGCGCGGGTGCTCTTCCGCAACAACCTCGACTGGCTCGGCCCCATGCCGCTGCTCGAGTTCCTGCGCGACACCGGGAAGCACTTCACCGTCAACTGGATGATGCAGAAGGACTCGGTGAGGTCGCGCATGGAGGGTGGGATCTCGTTCACCGAGTTCTCGTACATGCTGCTGCAGGCGCACGACTTCCTGCATCTCTTCCGCGCGGACGGCGTGACGCTGCAGCTGGGCGGCAGCGACCAGTACGGCAACATCACGGCGGGCACCGAACTCGTGCGCCGCGCCGAGCGCGGGGAGGCACACGGGCTCACGTTCCCGCTGCTCACCGACGCGGCCGGCAAGAAGTTCGGGAAGACCGAGTCGGGTGCGGTGTGGCTCGACGCGGGCCTCACGAGTCCGTACCGGTTCTACCAGTTCTGGGTGAACGCCGAGGATGCCGATGTGGGGCGCCTGCTGCGGACGTTCACGCTGCTCGACCGCGCGACCATCGCCGCGCTCGAGGCCACGCACGCGGCGGAGCCGCACCTGCGCGAGGCGCAGAAGCGCCTTGCGTGGGAGGTGACCGCGCTGATCCATGGCGCCGACGCCGCGGCCGTCGCGAAGCGGGTGTCGGAGACGGTGTTCGACAAGAAGGCCGACGCACACGCACTCGACGACGCGGTCTTCAGCACCCTGGCGGCCGAGATGCCGTCGGTGCGGCTCGGCGGCAGCAGCGAGGGGACGGTCGACGTGGTCGCACTGCTCGAGCAGGCCTTCGCGCTGTCGAAGACCGCCGCCCGCAAGCTCATCCAGCAGGGCGCGGTGTCGGTGAACGGCGCCAAGCTCGCCGCGGAGGCGCACGCGGTGCCGCTGGCCGATGCGGTGCGCGGCCGCTGGTACCTGGTGCGGAAGGGCGCGCGCGAGATCGCCGTCGGCGAGGTCAGCGCGCGCTGATCGTCAGTGCGCGCAGTGGTCGCAGTCCGGACCGGCCGCCTTGCGCGCACGCGCCTGCCGCAATGCACGACGCAGCAGGTACGCGATCGCGGCGACGACGATGCCCGCGACGATGACCGTGTCCGCGCGCATCAGCTGAACCCGAGCGCGCGGCCGCCCACGACCGTCAGCCAGGCCGCGCCGTACGCGAGCACCAGCATGTAGGCGAACTGGATGCCGGCCCACTTCCAGCCGAGCCGCCCGCCGCCGGCCTCGCGGATGGTCACCGCGATCGTGCTCATGCACATGAGCGCGAACACGTAGAAGACCATCAACCCCACCGCGATGAGCGGTGTGTACGCCACGCGCCCGTCGGCCGTCGTCTCGCTCCGCAGGCGGTCCTGCAACGCTGCGTCGTCCACGCCGCCGACGCCGTAGATGGTGCCCATGGTGGACACGAACACCTCGCGCGCCGCGAAACTCGCCACGATGCTCACGCCGATCTTCCAGTCGTAGCCGAGCGGTGCGACCGCCGGTTCGATCGCCCGCCCGAACCGTCCGAGCGTGGAATGCGCGAGCTGCTGCTCCTGCCGTGCCTCCTCCCCGAGCGCGGGATCGACGTCCGCCCGGGGATAGGTGGCCAGTGCCCAAAGGACGATGCTGAGCGCGAGGATGATGGTGCCCGCACGGCGCAGGAACAGCAGGCAGCGCTGCCACACCGAGATCGCCAGCGACTGGACGGCGGGCCAACGGTACGGCGGCAGTTCGAGGATCATGGGGCGCACGGGCCCGCGGAGCAGCGTCTTCCGGAACAGCGCCGCCACGAGCAACGCCGTCACGGTACCGAGCAGGTACATCGCCAGCATCGTCGCGCCCTGCAGGTCGAGCCCGGGGAGCAACGGCGTCGCGGGCACGAAAGCGGCGATCAGCAGCGTGTACACCGGCAGCCGGGCCGAGCACGACATGAGCGGCACGACCATGATGGTCGCCAGGCGTTCCTGCTGGTCGTCGATGGTACGCGTGGCCATGATGCCCGGCACCGCGCAGGCGTAGCCGGAGAGCATCGGGATGAAGCTCTTGCCGTGCAGGCCCACGCGCCGCATCACGCGGTCCATGAGGAAGGCGGCGCGCGCCATGTAGCCGCTCTGCTCGAGCAGGCCGATGAACGCGAACAGGATCGCGATCTGCGGGAGGAACACGAGCACCGAGCCCACGCCGGCGAAGACGCCGTCGGCGACGAGCGAGCGGAGGTCGCCGTCGGGCAGGAATCCCGCGACGCGGCTGCCGATGGCGTGGATGACGACATCGATCCCGTCCTGCAGCGGCGCCGCCCAGCTGAAGACCGACTGGAAGACCAAGGCCATGATCACGAGGAAGATCACCGGCCCCCCCACCCGGTGCAGCGCGATGCCGTCGAGCCGGTCCGACGCCGTCTCCGTGCTCGCGCCCGCGCTCGCGCTGCGGCGGCGCACGGCCGTCTTCAGCAACTCACCGATCCAGCCGTAGCGCGCCTCCGATTCCTCGCGCTCGGGCGTGTGCCCCACGGCGCGGATCGCGTCGCGCGCGGAATCCAGCTGCCGCGCGAGGTCGGGGATGTCGGCGAGGTGCTGCTCCCCGCGCCGCACACCGAGGAGCCGCAGCGCTTCCATCCGCGCGGTGCCGGTCGGGAGGCCGCCGTGCTCGAGATGCTGCACCAGCGGGGCCAGCGAGGCCTCGATCTCCGGCGGCAGCACGAAGCGCCGCGCCGGCGGCGGCAACTCGGCGGCCGTGAACAGTGCCCGCTTGAGCGGCTGCAGTCCCTCGCCGCGCGAGGCCACCGTGGGGATGATCGGGACCCCGATCGCGGAGATCAGTGCCGGCACGTCGATCTCGATCCCCTGCTCCTGCGCCATGTCGAACTGGTTGAGCGCGATCACCACCGGCACGCCGAGTTCGCAAACCTGGCTCGCGAGGAACAGGTTGCGCTCGAGATGGCAGGCATCGACGACCACCAGCACCACATGCGGGCGCCAATGCTGACGGTCGCGGTCGAGCAGCACCTCGAGCGCGATGCGTTCGTCCGGGGACCCGGCCGAGAGCGAGTAGGAGCCGGGCAGGTCGAGTACGGCGACCCGGCGGCCGTCGGGCATGCGGAACTCGCCCTCGACGCGCTCGACCGTCACCCCGGCGAAGTTGCCGACCCGCTGCCGGAGTCCGGTGAGCGCGTTGAACAGCGTCGTCTTGCCGGTGTTCGGGTTGCCGATGATGGCAACACGCAGCGGCTCGGTGGCGGTCGGCCGCTCCGCTCCTGCCGTCGCCGTCATCTCAGCTGACGCTGCGTCCCTGCGGCCTGACCGTGATGCCCTCGGCGAGATCGGCGCCCAGCGCGAGGCGGGTGCCATTCACATCGACCAACAGGCAGTGACGCTTGCCGACGACGGAGACCTGGGCGCCCTCGTACAGACCGAGTGCGCGCAACCGACAGGCCTCGAGTTCACCGCACTCGATCGCAACGACAGTCGCTTCGCTTCCCATGGCGGATTCGCCGAGGGGGCAGGTGCAGACCGGAAGTTCGCGAGTGTTTGGGGTGGTCATCCGAGGGCAGACATTTGGCGGTCAAGAACCGATGAGAATGGTTCTCATTGGCTCTGATTGAACATTAATCCGCCCCTCGTCGGAGACACAAGTGAAAGGGATAAAAAAAGTCAGAGATGGGCCACGCCGGCCGGCGCCCGGCCCATCCGCTGCCCCCCGCACCCCGATTCCGCCTCACTTCCAGCGCGTCACCTCGAGGTACGCCTTGCCCTCGGCGTCGCGGAACCCGGTGTACAGCAGGCCGCCCTTGCCGAAACCCGCGAGGATCCGACCCTGCGGCATCTCGATGCGGTCGATGATCTCGTTCTCGCGCGTGATCACATAGTAGAGCACGCCGCCCTTCTCGCCCGGTGCTGTGGTCCGCACCCAGAGATTGCCGTCGAGGTCACCGATCGCTGACTGCTGGTTGATGGGTGGACGGTAGTCCGGCAGTTCGTTGGCGGGCACCAGCTGCGCACTGGGAATCCGGAAACCACCGGGGCCCCCGGGGCCTCCTGGGCCGCCGCCCGGGCCACCGCCCTGCCCGCCGCCTTGGCCGCCACCCTGCCCTGCTGCACGACCGCCCTGCGCGCCCTGGGCAGCCTGTGCGCGTTCGCCGGCCCCCGCGCGCTGCGGCGGCGCGCCGCCGCCACCGCCGCCGCCACCGATCCCGCCGAGGATCATGCGCTCGGCGCCGCCACCCTGGATGAACGCGGCCGGTCCACCCGCAGCCTCCATCATGCGCTGCGCCTCCGCGCGCTGCCGTTCCATCGCCTCGCGCACGCTGTCGATCACCACCTGCTTGTCGTCGTCGTTCAGGCGCTGCCACTCGAAGGGCAGCTTCGGCGACGAGCGGAGCGAGCCGTCCGGCGCGATCCAGTCGATATGGAAGTCGTGACCGCGCACCACTGCGATGGTGCCGTCGGCGAGCAGCGCCCAATCGTCGATCATCTGCATGGGGTTGATGCGCGTCTGCACGCTCATCTGCCCATCGACGCCCTGACTGACCTTCACGTCCACCTTCTGGATCTTCAGTGCGGCCACCGTGTCGACCTGACGGGTCGCGAGGTCCACGCGGAGCACCGGCGCCGAATCCGGCAGCTCGGGCATGACGAAGTTGCCGACCGTGGGCCGCGCGTTGCGCGCCGCCTGGCGCGGGCGGTTCTGGCTGCGGTAGTAGAGCCGACCATCCGGACCGAAGCCCGAGCGGCCACCGGCACCACCCACCACGAGGTTGATCTCGGCCGCACGCGGCACCGCGCGCACCGTCGTGAGCTCGCCGGCCGCGTTCACCGTCATCATCGACAGCGACGCCGGGTCGATGAACAGCGCCGAGTCACCGCCGAAGCCGAGCAGGCCGCCCCCGCGGGCGCCGTAGGCGTTCGCGGTCGCTGAGGTCGAATCCGCCACCACCGCGAGCCTGTTGAGCGTCGAGTCGAACAGCACGACGCGACGTGTGAGCACGTCGTTCACCAGCACCTTGCCGTTGGGCAGGGCGACGGCCGCGGAGACCGCGGACAGCGGCTCGCTGGACCGCGCCGTGGGGTTGGGCAGTTGGCGCACCGGCGGCAGCTTGGACTGCGCGGACAGCGGCGCGACGAGGACGCCGGCGAGCAGCGCGGCGACGACGAGGGGCGATCGGGCGGGACGGGGCATCCGGGAATCCTGGGAGAGGGCGACGACGATGCGGATCACTGGCGACGGATCTGCACGCCCCCACCGCCACCACCCACGGCGCCGGGCGTGAAGCCACCCGGCAGGCCGAATCCGGTCCCCGAGGTGCCGTTGCGGATGGAAGCGAGGTAGCGGAGGTCCAGGTACGAGGCGATGAAGGGCGGCAGCAGCCGCTTCTGTTCCTTGGTGAGCAGCGCGTTCATGCGCGGGGCGAGCTTGATGAGCAGGTCCACCGAGCCTTGCCGCGCCTTGGTGTACTTCGCGAAGGTCTTCTCCCGGTCATACGCATCCGGGAGCGCCGCGAGTTCCTTGGTGAGTGGCGCCCAGATGGAGTCGAGCCGGATGAGGTACCAGCGGTTCATGGTCGCGAGGCTGTCGGCCTGTGCACCCTGGAGGTCGAGCGAGTCCGCCTGCCGCAGGATGGTCGCCATCGGGTTCGGCAGTCCGGCGTTGCCGTACTGCGCCCGCAGCTGCGGCTCGCGCGCCTTGCTGCCCGTGGTGGTGCGGCCGCGGTCGAGGGCCTGCAGCAACAGCTGCTTCTCGCGCGTGGGGCCGAGGTCCACGCGGAACTGCACCGTCACGGCGACCGGCGCGCGGATGGCGGACAGCTGCGGGTCGACGTTGCCGAAGCGCTGGTTGACGTCGTAGCGGAACGACTGCGTCCCCGGGTCGAAGCCGCGCACGTAGAGCAGCGCGGGATCCGGGATGCGTGCCTGGCCCCAGCCCTTGATGTTGTCCTCGCCGTGGAGGAGCATGTCGGCGGCGCCGAGTGGGTTGGCGACGTTCACCGAGAGCGTGGCGCGCTGCGGCAGCCGCAGCTTGAGCGGGTTGAACGAGAATGTCAGGACGGCGCTCTGCGTCCACGGCCCCTCGCAGCTGTTGCGGCCGGCGATGCGTCCGAACTGCGCGCGCAGGCAATCGCGGGCCCCGCCGCTGGTGCTGCCGATCAATGCGCGCATCGACGCCGCGAGTGCGGGATCCGCGGTGACGTCGGGGTCGAAGATGAAGGCGCGATCGTTGGAGTAGCCGTCGGCGTTCACGTCACCCGAGACCACCGGCGTGTACGGGTTGCCGGAGCGGAAGCTCCCCGACCAGTTCACGCGCACGGCATCGAAGAAGTTGTAGCCGAGGTTGTAGCTGATCTGGTGGCGGGTGTCGAAGTTGCTGCGCGCCCACTCGATCAGGAGCGGGTTGCCGGCCGTGTTCTGGAAGCCGCGGACCTGGTCGCGGTTGTTGGAGTATACGTAGGCCGCACTCCAGGTGAAGCCGGTGCTGAAGCGCGTGGGGGCGAGGCGGAACGAGACCTGGCGGCTCATGCCCTCGAGGTCCGAGACGGCCTGCGTCACGCGGTTGAAGAGCGGCGAGACGCGGTTGGCGCCCGGCGCGACCGCGCCATTGAGCGGCACGATCTGCGCCGGCGTCACGTACACCGGGCGCGACGCCTCGAGCGGCAGCGCGAAGCGCTCGGTCGGATTGAAGTTCAGGTCGAGCTGACTCTGCTGGTTCTGGTTGAGCGAGTACGTGACCTCGACGGTCGCCGCGAAGCGGTTGTTCAGGACCGGACCGTTCCACTGCAGGTTCGAGCGCAGCGAACGCTGCGGCTGGTAGGCTTCGGAGAAGAACGTGACGTTCGGCGTCGCGTTGGAGAACACGGTGCCGGTGGTGCCGTCGGCGCAGAGCACGGGGATGCTGGAGAGGTCCAGCCCGTAGGTCGCCCAGTCGGGGATCGGCGCCGCGGCGCCGGCGCAGGCGAGGTTCTGCACGCCGGTGGGGAGCCCCGTGTTGTCGAGGGCCCCGCCGGTGAGCCGCGTCTGCGGCGCGTTCTGGAACACGCCGACGCCGCCGCGTACCACGGCCCGCGGGCCGCGCACGGCCCCGTCGAACCCGGGGATCTGCGGCGCCTGGCCATACGTCCACGAGAACCCGAGGCGCGGGCTCACCAGCGCGCGGTTCGGCAGCACGTCGTTGCGCACGCCGAAGGTGCTGAAGACGTTCGCGTTGTAGTCGGGCCGATCCTCGAACCGGTTGGCGTCGACGCGCACGCCGTACTGGAGCTGCAGGTCCGGGCTCACGCGCCACGAGTCGCCGAGCGAGGCGCCGGCGATCCACTGGTCGGCCTGCCGCGTGCGCGGCACCAGCGACCGCGTGAACGAGGCGGGGGTCGCGTTCTCCAGCTCGCTCAAGGAGTTGAAGCGGAAGGTGCCGAGCACGTTGGCGTTCTGGAGCTGCGAGTAGCCGTCACGCCGGAGCTCGGTGGTGAGCTTGAGGCGGTGCTTGTTGTTGGTGCTGAACCACGAGAGCAGGTTGTTGAACGCGACCGTGTTGGTCGTCGCGAGCGTGTTGAGATTCGGGTTGCCGCCGAACGCGATGTTGCTGACGCCGTTGGAGCCGTCCGCGAACGTGGAGTTCACCAGCACGGAGCCGCTGGGCAGCATCAGGTACGGGTCCGCGTCGTTGCGCGAGACGTTGACGCCGAGGTTGGTCTCGCTGAGGAAGATCCCGACGAACGACGTATGCCGGAGCTGGACGCCACCGCCGGCGTTGGTCCGCTCCCCGGAGTACGCGGGCATGGCACTGCTGAGCGACGTCGCCGGCACCTGCTGCGAGAGGTTGGCGTTGAACGTGAGGTTGACCGCCGTACCCGTGAGCGAGGACGGTGGGGCCCAATCCAGCGCGCCGAAGACGATCAGCTGGTCGTTGTTGCGGTTGGCGGGGATGCCGCCGACCGAGATGGGCACCTGCGCGGCGTTGAGGATGCTGATCAGCCGCGTGACGGAGTCACGGGCGATGCCGGAGGTCTGCAGGCCCAGCGCATTGGTCGACAGCAGCGTCTGGAGGTCGTTGCCGCGGCGCCCGAGCTGGAACGAGAGGTTGTAGAAGGACTCGTCGAACTGCATCGGGCCCGACATGGAGCCGCCGAGCGAGAGGTTGCTGTACTCCTGGTTCAACGCACGGCCGGCCTGGTCGGTCCACTGCAGCGCCGGCGCGTCGAGGTTCAGGCTGGAGCTGCGCGTCACGAAGTTCGACCCCGAGCGGCTCCGGACGTTGAACTGCCCACCGCTGAACCCGCCGCGCGAGACGTCGTAAGGAGTGGTGACGAGGGAGCTCGAGACCGCGGCGTCGCGGGGCAGGTTGGTGGCCCCGGTGTTCAGTCCGTTCAGGGTCGTCGAGTTCTGGTCGGAGGTGAGGCCGAGCACGGAGAAGCCGGAGGGATCGCCGTCGGCCCCGGGGATGAACTGGACGCCGGGCAGCGACGCGGCCATCGCCGCGAGGTCGCCCTGCTGCTCCGCCGAGAGCGCGCTCGTGTTGACCGCGCGTTCGGTGCCGGAGATGTCCTGCGGGTTGTCGTTCCGGTTCACGCGGGCCCGGTCGCCCCCGCTGATCTGCACGGTGTCGAGCGTCTGGGCGGCGATGCTCAGGCGCGCGTCGGCGACCAGGATGTCCTGGTCGGCGGTGCGCTTGACCTGGAAGCGCCGCGGCGCGTAACCGATCGCCTGGTAGCTCACGAAGTAGTCACCGTCGCCGCCCGGGAACGCGATGGTGAAGCGACCATCGCGACCCGTGCGGGCGCGCCGCGAGACGTTGCCGCTCACCGAGGTCGCGGTGACGATGACGCCGTTGACCGGTTGACTGTCGGGGCCGATGACCCGGCCGCGGATGATGTCGGCGCCCTCCTGCGCGCGGGCCGTCTCCGGCCGCGCTGCGAGGATGAGGACACCGAGCAGGACGGCGAGGAGCGAACAGATGCGACGGAACGTCACGACGGACTCGGGCGCGGGTGGGATCGGGTCGAGGGCGATGCGGCAGCGGATGAGACCCGGGTACCGCATATACGGTTGTCCGGGTCCGGTGTTAGTACGTGCCGCCCCCACAAAGGGTTTATGGTCCCGAGCGCCCCGTGCGACCGCTCGCTACGGCGCCGCCTCATGGAACACCAGCCCGGTCGACTCCGCGCGCTCCAGCGCCCAGCGCAGTCGCCACTCATCCCGGAACAGGATCACGGGATGGTTCTTCGCATCGTACAGCAGCGACAGGTCCTGCGATTCGCCCAGCCGCTCGATGGCGGCCTTGGGGCCCGTCACCCATCGCGGATACCGGAACGGCAACTTCTCGAGCGTGCAGGGCGCCCCGTACTCGTGCTCCAGCCGATGGACCATGACGTCGAACTGCAGCAGGCCCACCGCACCGACGATCGGGATCGGTCCCATATGCGACTCGGCGAAGAACACCTGGGCCGCGCCCTCCTCCGTGAGCTCACGCAGGCCCTTGTCGAGTGCCTTGCGGCGCAGCGGGTCCTTGGACACGATGCGCGCGAAGTGCTCGGGTGCGAAGCGCGGGATCCCGACGTACTCCAGCAACCGGCCCTCCGGGTCCTTCGGGGCGTCGGGCGTCGCCAGCGTGTCCCCGATGCGCAGCAGGCCGCGGTCGTGCACCCCCACCACGTCGCCGGGCAGTGCTTCCTCGGCGAACGCACGCTCCCGCCCCAGGAACTGCTGCGGGGGCGCCAGCTTGAAGCCCTTGCCCGTCCGCACGTGCGTGACGTCGAGCCCGGCGGCGTAGCGGCCCGAACACACCCGCACGAACGCGATGCGGTCGTGATGCCGCGGGTCCATGTTCGCCTGCACCTTGAAGACGAAGCCCGTGAACGCCGTGAGCCCTGGCGCGACCGGTCCCGCGCTGCTCTCGCGCGCCACCGGCGACGGGGCCAGTGGCAGGAAGTCCTCGAGGAAGGGCTCCACCCCGAAGTTCGTGATCGCGGACGCGAAGTAGACCGGTGTCTGCTCGCCCGCGAGGATGGCCTCGGCGTCGAACTCGTGCCCCGCCATGTCGAGCAGCTCGATGTCATGGGCGAGCTTCGCGACGGCGTGCATGGCGGCCTCGTCGCCGCCGAGGGCCTCGACGAGACGCTCATCGTCGGGCCCGCGGAGCGAGAGCGTCTCGGTCTCGACACGCTTGGCGCCGTGATGCGTGCCGCGCTCGAACAGGAACGCCCGCGCACGGCGGCGGTCGTACACGCCGACGAACACCGTGCCCTGCTCCGCCGTGTCCATGTGGATCGGCCAGTGCGCCGCCACGGCGATGATGCCGAGCTCGGCTTCGAGGTCGCTCACCAGCTTGAGCGGGTCCTCACCGACGCGGTCGCACTTGTTGACGACCGTGAAGATCGGCATGCGCCGGCGGCGGCAGACGTCGAAGAGCTGGCGCGTGCGTTCCTCGACGCCCTTGCGGTTGTCGAGCAGCATCACGGCGCTGTCGGCGGCGATGAGCACGCGGTACGTGTCCTCGCCGAAGTCCTGGTGGCCCGGCGTGTCGAGCAGGTTGACCTGGAAGCCCTGGTACTCGAACTGCAGCACCGACGAGGTGACCGAGATGCCGCGCTCCTGCTCGAGGGCCATCCAGTCGGAGGTGGCGTGGCGCTGCGCCTTGCGCGCCTTCACCGCGCCCGCCTGGTGGATGGCACCGCCGTAGAGCAGCAGCTTCTCCGTCAGCGTCGTCTTGCCGGCATCGGGATGCGAGATGATCGCGAACGTGCGTCGACGCGCGATGAGGGCGTCGAGGGAATCGGGGGCGCTGGTCGGGGCGGTCACGGAGGAAAGATACACCGCCCCGACGCGGCACCCGCAGTCAGCGCCTCGGCGGTTCGGACTCCGCGCGGACCACGAGGATGAGCACCCGACCGTTCGACACCGGCGTGCCGCTGCCGAGGACGATCGTCTGGTCCAGCGGCACGGTCAGCCCGGTCGACAGCACGCGCCCCTCACCGAGCATCGATCGGGCGACCTCGACGCCGGAGACCACCGGGACCGAGTCGGCCTCGGCGAGTTCGACGGAGAGGCGCAGGCTCCCGGCGGTTCCCGGAGTGACGCGGGAGACGCTGCCCGAGATGCGGAACCGTCGCGGTCCCACCGCCAGCGCCGTCGAGAAGCTCTCGCCGCTGCCGACCATGGAGGTCGTCTGGCCCGCGAGGCGGTAGCCCGGGAACTTGAAGAGCTCCCGCAGCACCGTCTCGACCGAGGCGATCGCGGGGTCGCGCAGCGTCGCGTCGGACGTCTCGACCAGCTGGAAGTGGAGGCGCACCGAGTGCTGCCGATCGAAGATGCGCAGCACGGAGTCGATCGTCGCCATCAGCGCGCGTGTCTCCCGCACCGTGATCGCGCGCGCGCCGGGGACGTCGAAGACGCCGCCCATCGGCGACTGCACGTACGGCGCCACCATGCGGGCCGCGTCGCTCGACGACAGCGTCGACAGCAGGAAGGTGCGCACCTCCAGTGGCGCTTCGGGGGGCGCGGGCTTCTGTGCCCGGGCCGGCGGCGCCAGGAGGCCCAGCGAGCCGCAGGCGGTGGACACGAGCAACAGGTGGCGGAGCAACGAGGGCATCGCGGATCCCGGATGAAGTGGGAATCAGTACAGCCAGACGACGGTGATGCGGGGGTTCGACGTATGTGAGACGATGCTGCGCAGTCCCGGCGCGGGATCGACCGTCACGAGCGCCACGCCGCCCTCCTCAGGCGCGGCCATCGTGGAGGGGGTCACGTCGCGGAACGGTTCGACCGACACCCGCGTGGCGACGAACGGCTCGACCTGCATCGCGACCGGAGGCGATCGTCGGTCTGACGCCGCGGCTCGCCGCGCGGTGGCGCGCCGCGGCGCGGATGCCGTCGGCGCGACCGACACCGCCGACACCACCGACGCCACCGAAGCCACCGACCTCCGATCCGGTGCCGACACCCCGCCGGATGGCCCCGGCAGCCACGTGAGCAACAGGGCCGCGGTGGCAGTCGCCAGTGCCGGCGCCATCACGCGCCAGCGCGGCCGCCAACGCGACTGCCAGCGCAGTCGCCCGAGGCGTGCGGCGGCCGGTACATCCGCGACACGTGCCGCCGCGCGGTCCGCGACGATCGCCTGCGCGAGCCGGGTGCTGTCCGTGCGCAGCTGCCGCGCCACGCGTGCACAGCGGCTGCAGCCGGCGACGTGGTCGCGCAGCGCGGGTTCCTCACCCGGGATGTCCGACGCGAGATCCGCGTCCAGCAGCAGCGCGAGTGCGTCCTGGCAGGTCATTCGGCGAACTCCCGCAGCAGGTTCGGATGCTGCTCCAGCATGCGGAGCCGGATCGTGCGCCGGGCCCGCGACAGCAGCACCCGCACGGTGACGGGCTCGATCGCCAGGCGCGCCGCGACCTCACCGATGCTCTCGCCGTGAACGTCCACCGCGTCGAACACCTCCCGCTGCCGCGGGGACAGCACGCGTGCATGCGTCGCGACCAGCTCGGCGAGTGCGGCCCGTTCCGCCGCCGCCGTCGCCTGCGAGGCGTCCGGCGCGCTGCGGTCGCGGTCATCGCGACCCTGATGGCGCGCCAGCAGGTCCGCCCGTCGGCGCTCGCGCATTCGCCGGTCGATCGCGATGTTGCGCGTGATGCGGAAGAGCCATCCGGTGAGCGTGCCACGGCCTTCGAACGCGTCGAGCCGGTCATGCAGCCGCAGTAGCACGAGCTGCGCGATGTCCTCCGCCTCGTCGCGGTCGCCGGTCATCGTCACGCCCCAGCGGGTCAGCCGCCCGCGCAGCCGCTGTGCGAGCTCGGCGAAGGCCGAGGCGCTGCCGGCGCGCGTCCGTTCGACGAGGAGCCGCAGCTGATCGTCGTCCGCCGTCCCGATGGGAAGCTCCATGGAGGTCACGGCTACACGACTGGTCGGGGACGGCAGGCGTTTACGCGAGTGCCGCCAACACCACCTCCACCTCCGCCAGGGTGTTATGGAAGTGCGGCGACAACCGAATCGCGCCTTCCCGCACCGAGTGCGTCAGTTTCGCCGCGCGCAGCTTGCGCGAATCGCCCTCGAGGTCGTTGGTCGCGATGGCGACGATGCCTGCGCGTGCCGCTGCCGCGTCCGGCGTCAGTAGCTTCACGCCGCGGCGGTGGTGCGTCCACTCGATCAGCCGCTGCGTGAGGCCGCGCACGTGCGCCTCGATGCGCTTGGGGCCGAGCGCGAGGAACAACGCGAGGCTCTCGTTCATCCCGACCACGTCCTGGTAGGGGATGGTGCCGACCTCGAAGCGCCGGGCATCGTGGTGCCAGGCGGGGTCGTAGTCGAGGAAGCGCCCGAAGTCGCCGGATCCGGCCTGCGCCAGCCAGCCGGCGGCCGGTGGCTCCAGTTGCGAGACCAACGCGTCGCGCACGTACACGAACCCGCTGCCCCAAGGCGAGCACAGCCACTTCTGCGCGCCGCAGGCGAGGATGTCCACGGGCATGCTGCGGACGTCGAGCGCCAGGGGTCCCAGTCCCTGGATCGCATCCACCGCGAAGTAGACCTCCGCCGCGCGGCAGGCGGCCCCGATGCGTGCGAGGTCGATGCGTGCGCCGCTCCAGAACGACACCCAGCTGAGCGCCACGCACTTCACGCGGTCGTCCTCCGCGATGCGCCGCAGCAGCAACTCCTCGTCCGTCGCGGTGCCGGCGAGCGGGAGCAGCTCGAAGGTGAACCCGCGCGCCTTGGCGGCCGCCATCCATGGATAGACGTTGGCCGGGAACTCCCCGCGGCTCCCGAGCACGATGTCGCCGGGGCCGAGCGGCAGCGCGGAGGCCGCGAGGTTCACGCCCCAGCTCGTGTTGGTGGTGAGGGCGATCTCGCCTGCGGTCGCCCCGATGAGCGCCGCCAACAGCGCGCGTGCCCGATCGAGGACCGGGAAGAAGTCCTCGGCGCCCAACCGGTGCGGTTCCGCGCGCTTGAGCTCGTAGGCGGCCATCGCGTCGCGCGCACACTGCGGCAGC
>Ga0268299_1003254_pt1 | contig 15576 bp, 15 predicted proteins | sample NOBtaG_FD_193484 | JGI IMG/M metagenome (GOLD analysis project Ga0268299, IMG submission 193484) | Activated sludge microbial communities from bioreactor in Nijmegen, Gelderland, Netherland - NOB reactor | ecosystem: Engineered > Bioreactor > Aerobic > Activated sludge | place: Netherlands...
TTCTCTTCGGCGGCGTACTCGGCGTGGGGGTGGCGCTGGTCCGCCGGATGATCCCGGAAAGTCCCCGTTGGCTCATGACGCATGGTCGTCTTGCGGAGGCGGAGACGGTGGTCTCCAGCATCGAGAGACACGTGGCGCAGGGGCAGGGATCGTTGCCTGAGCCTCGCGGGACGCTGGTCGTGCATCCGAACCCCCATGCCACTCCGGCAACCGTGGCACGGGAGCTTTTGAGGACCTACCCGAGGCGGACGGCGCTCGGGATCGCTCTCATGGTGACCCAATCCTTCATGTACAATGCCGTCTCCTTCACGTATCCGCTCCTCCTGACAAAGCACTATGCCGTGCCGGTGAACCGGGTAGGGTGGTATGTCCTGCCCTTCGCACTCGGCAACTTTCTGGGCCCTCTTCTGCTCGGCCGGTTTTTCGACACAGTCGGACGGAAACCCATGATCACCCTGACCTACGCGTTGGCCGGCCTGCTCCTTGCGCTGACGGGGTATTTGTTCGAGCAGGGAGCGTTTACCCTGTCGACGCACATGTTGATCTGGTCATTCGTCTTTTTCTTCGCATCGGCGGGGGCCAGCGCCGCCTACTTGACGGTCAGTGAAATCTTTCCCTTGGAAATTCGTGCGATGGCGATCGCCTTTTTCTTCATGATCGCCCAGGGGGCCGGCGTGCTGGCCCCTTGGATGTACGGCAAGATGATCGAGACGTCTGTCACCAGCGTGTATTACGGCTATCTGTTCGCCGCGGGGATGATGCTGGCGGGAGCGGCAGCGGAACTCTGGCTGGGAGTAGCGGCAGAAGGTCGGTCACTCGAAGATCTTGCCGCCCCACTGTCGTCGCGGGTGACGGTGGGGAAGGGCGAAGAGGACAACCAGCCTCCGCCGGCATGAACTCATGGAGGAGCCGGCCTGCGAGCCACAGGCAGCGACCGGATCCGAGGTGCCCGGTTGATTCGGGATGAAAACGAATCAGAACAAGGGATGCCGCGGCAAGTCACGAGGGTTTCAACAGGCCTATCCGTCGAATCGACCGGCGGTGCAACAATTGCTCACGGATCAGCGAGGCGATAATGAACAGGGGAACCGCCAGAAGAAAGAGATACCATGCTGCCCATACGGTGGCGTCGCGCATATGGCCTCCTGTGCCCCGTGACTTACGCAATCACCATACCGGAGTGATTGGAGCGGGCGTCCAGTAGTTTTTGCGCGGAGTTTCCGCTGGTTCAATTCAGGTTTGTCATGGAACTCTCGTGCAGCCCCCGTGCGTTTGTGCCCGGTATTGCGTTGGGCAGTCCACGAACGTCGCAAAAATACCACGCGGTGTGACCCTCCGATGACAGAGAGCCAGGACATCTGAGTGCTTGCCTAGGCAATCTTGGCGGGCGTAATATCGGGCCCCTCACCTATTGGAGGAGGTGCCATGGATGCCCGCACCATGTCCAAGAAACCTCGCATTTCAATCGATCTCAACATCGAGCGCATGCGAAAGCAGTTGGCGGATCTTGCGCAACATGTGAAGAAAAGAAAGCCGAGTCGCTCCTTGGAGGAATTTGATCTGGAAACCGTGCGTCTGATTGCCGATTCGCTCGGAGAAACCTCTCCGTTGGTGGACGCATACGAGTATGCACAGTTGGGTGAGGCCGCGGGGCTCGTCAACATGACGGAAGAAGCTCCGGAAAGTGTCGGTCTGGACAGCGAAAGACAAAGCCTTATGCAGCGCGGCAGAGTACTGGAAAGTTGCGTATCAGAATTGGAGGCGCGGCGAGCAGCGGTGCCAAAGAGACAGTCCGGACGGCAGATCCTCACCGGACCGCAAGTGGCGGAACATATGTCCGCGGAATTGAGGAGTATTCCTCAGTCCGCCACCCTACGCGAAGCAGGCCTATTGATGCAGAAATGGAAGACCGGCTCTCTATTGGTGACCGACAGCCGGACTTACGTTGGGTTGATTACGGATTCTGCTCTCGCACGGGATGTCGTCGCCAACGGCCTTGACCCAACCAGGACTTCGGTGCAGACATGCGCCAGGACGCCGTTAGTCGCTATTCGCGGCGATCGCCCCCTCATTGAAGCGGTGCGTTTGATGAAAGAACAGGCCACGAGACATCTGGCAGTGGCGCAAGACGGGGAGATTATCGGGGTCATCTCCGTTTCGAATATTCTGCGGTACTACTCCGGAGTTATCTGACAGAGGGGAGCGAATGGCGTATGGTCTATGGCACGGACAAAGAAACGCTCGTACGCCATTGACTCGTCCTCAACGGGAGAATCTTTTCTACGTTCCTAATTTGTGCCATCAGCCATACGCTATTCGCTCTTTCTAGCTGGGAGGTGCGCGATGGGACCGACGAAAGCGATCATCAGGGATCAAGCCCTCTATGAAGCCGCTACGGGCAAATTCATCAAGGACGGCTTCGCGAGCCGGCGCGAAATCGAGGACTATGTCAAACATCATTATCTCGCCTTGCCGGTGATTGACAACGCGGGCAACGCCTGGCTGCTCGACGGTCAACCGATCTATTGCTATCGAGGCAGCCAATACGAAACGGTGGACGATCGACGCGTTCATCTGGCCCGTTGCCCCGACTGCGGAGGGATGGGGGTCAGGAGCGACGAATTTACCGTTGAATCCGATTGCATTCGCTGCGTGAGCTGTGGTCACGAGTTCGATGCGCGCTTGGAGATGATGGAGACGTGAGGGATGAGAGTGGTTGGTCGATGCACGCAAAGTGGGCAAAGGGGATGGAGTCAGACCGCCCCTTCGGGCTAATAGACAAGAATGCGAAGCGCAGTGCTGGGAAGCCAGTCGCAGCTCTTGGAGATGTACAACGCGCGAGCTGGGAAGGAGAACACCTTGTCGCAGGGGATCGATCGTCGACAGGCGCTGAGGTTGCTCGGTGTAGCCGGTTCGGCGCTCGCTTTCGGGGGTTCTTCCGGGCTGGTTGATTTGCTTGCGCCGGCGCCTTCCTTGGCAGGTCCTTCCTCGGGAAACATTCCCACTCGTGCCTTGGGAAAGACCGGGGTTCGGGTTTCGGCGATCTGTTTCGGGGGAGCCCATTTGGGACGGGTCGAGGATGACGCCGAAGCCGTTCGGCTGCTCCACGAGGCGATCGACGGAGGGATCAACTTCCTCGACAATGCCTGGGAATATCATCGAGGCCGGTCAGAGGAACTGATGGGCAAGGGGCTCCAAGGGCGCAGACAGCAGGTCGTTCTGATGACCAAGGTCTGCTCGCATGGCCGGGACAAACATGTGGCAATGCAGCAGATGGAGGAGTCTCTGCGCCGCCTCAAGACCGATTACCTGGATCTCTGGCAAATCCATGAAGTTGTGTATGACGACGATCCGGACCGGCATTTTTCCGAGGGCGGAGCCGCCGAGGCCCTGCTCCAGGCCAAACGTCAAGGCAAGGCTCGGTTCGTCGGTTTCACCGGCCACAAGCATCCCCGCATTCATCTGAAAATGCTCTCGCACGACTTTCCCTTCGATACCTGCCAGATGCCGCTGAATGTCTTTGACGCCACCTACCGAAGTTTCGAACAAGAGGTCCTGCCGGTGCTGAATCAGCGCGGCATCGCTCCGATCGGCATGAAGAGCTTGAGCGGAAGCGCCGAGCCGATCAAGCAGGGCATTCTGACGCCGGAGGAGGCGCTACGGTATGTGCTAAGTCTGCCGATTTCGTCCCTTGTGAGCGGGATCGATTCGCCGCAGGTCCTTCGGCAGAACCTGGACATCGCCCGCCGGTTCAGTCCCCTGTCGGCGGCTGAAATGGACTCGTTGCGGATGCGTGTGGCCCGCTACGCCATGGACGGCAGATACGAATTGTTCAAGTCCACAAATCGATATGACGGCCGCATCGGCCGCGAACAGCACGGGCTGGCGTGACGGCCGTGGCAGATCTGCTTTGCCAACGCCGGTGGTCTGTCACCTGATGGGAAACCGGACGTTCCGAGCGTCGATTCATCATTCATGAAGAAAAGGAGAGGTATGGCGGCTCATAGAGTCAGTCCTGCGAAGATCATGGAGCTTGGGCTCGGGTTTCTGGCTTCGAAGACGGTGTTGAGCGCCGTGGAATTGGGCCTGTTTACGGAGCTTCGCACAGGTCCATTGGGAGGAGAAGCGTTGAGGACCAGACTCGGCCTCCACCAGCGAAGCGCCAGGGATTTTTTCGACGCGCTGGTGGCGCTGGGCTTGCTCAGACGCATCGGGACGCGCTACGCCAATACGCCGGAGACGGCTCTCTTTCTCGATCGGACGAAACCGTCCTATGTCGGTGGCATTCTCGAGATGGCCAATGCGCGGCTCTACCGGTTCTGGGGGGCGCTGACCGAGGGACTACGCACCGGTCAGCCGCAGAATGAAGCCAAGATGGGAGACGATTTTTTCGGGGCGCTCTATGCCGATCCGCTCCGGCTCGAAAATTTTCTCAAGGCGATGACGGGCCTCAGCCTCGGAACCGCCAAAACCATCGCGAAAAAGTTCCCGTGGAAGCGGTACCGGACTTTCGTCGACGTGGGCTGCGCTCAAGGCGGCGTGGCCGTGGAAATCGCCCTGGCGCATAAGCATCTGACCGGTGCAGGAATGGACCTTCCGGTCGTTCAACCGGTGTTCGAAACCTATGTGAAGGGCAAACGTCTCGAGCGGCGGCTGCGGTTCCACGCCGGCGATTTCTTCAAGGACCCTCTGCCTCGGACCGATGTGCTGATCATGGGGCACATTCTTCATGACTGGAATCTGGATGAGAAGATGACGCTGTTGCGAAAGGCCTATGAGGCGTTGCCGTCCGGAGGCGCGTTGGTTGTGCACGAAGCCCTGATCGACGACGCGAGGAAGACGAATGCCTTCGGGTTGTTGATGAGCTTGAACATGCTGATCGAGACGCCGGGCGGGTTCGACTTTACCGGGGCGGACTGCTCCGCATGGATGAAGGAGGTCGGCTTCAAGCGGACGAAAGTCGAGCGGTTGGCCGGTCCGGACGGCATGGTCGTGGGAATGAAGTAGCGATGTTGAGGCTCAAAGGCAAGGTGGCGATCATCACGGGCAGCAGCAGCGGGATCGGCAAGGCTATTGCACTGCGGTTCGGCCGGGAAGGAGCCAAGGTCGTGGTGGCGGCAAGGAGGTTGGCGCGTTGCGAGGAGACCGTGGCATCGATTGCCCGATCGGGTGGGGAAGCCTGCGCGATTCAAACCGACGTGTCCGAAGAGTCCCAAGTCGAGATGCTGTTGGCCGAAACAGTGAGGCGGTGGGGCTGCGTCGATCTGCTGGTCAACAATGCGGGAATCGGGGGCGGCGGACGGCTGGCCGATACGACGACGAAGGCCTTTGACGAGGTCATCAACGTCAATCTCAGGGGGACCTTCTTCTGTTGCCGGGCCGGATTCAATCGGATGAGGCAACAGGGCGGAGGGGTCATCATCAATGTCTCCAGCGTCGCGGGACTGCAAGCCTGGTCGGGTACCGGCGCGTACAGCGCCTCGAAACACGGCATCATGGCCCTGACCAAAGCGCTGGCTGACGAAGGCCGCCCCTACGGCATCAAAGTCAGCGCGATCTGTCCGGGCGGGGTTGCGGACGAATTGGTGGACGCGTCGCCCGAGGAGATCCTGCGCAGCGAAAAGATCGACCCCTTCGATATAGCAGAAACAGCCCTCTTCCTGGCATCGCTCGGTCCGTATGCGACCGTGCATCAGATCGTCATCGATCGTCTGGGGGCCGACTGGTAGAGAAAAAGGAGACGCGCACAATGCGGGAGATGATGCGATCCGGAGTCGTCGTCGGCATTCATATGCCGGTGATCCTGTCCTTGTTGTTCTCCGGCTGCGGACTGATGATGATCGGGCCGCCGGCCGAGAAGATTGACGTCGACTCGGGAAGCAATGAGCAAAAAAACCTTGAAGCGGTGCGGGCCATGCAAGCCGATCAAACGGGCCACGCTACGCCGTCGGCCGCTTCCGCCGACCAGGCATCGGCTCTCTGCGCGTTGGACGCTGCCGGCAAGAATCGGTGCGCCAATCGGTAGGCAAGGAAGCCGGACGATGGGGGAAATTAGAGCGGCAATTGTGACGCGACGGGTCAAGGCGACCAAGACCAGCGCCGGCATCCTTCTGTACCGGAAACGCGCCGGCGGGATTCAGGTCTTTCTCGCGCATCCCGGGGGACCATTTTGGGCTCGCAAAGACGACGGAGCCTGGTCAATTCCCAAGGGGGCGTACGATCCCTCGGAAGATCCGCTCGCCGCGGCGCGTCGGGAATTCACTGAGGAAATCGGTCTTGCGCTGCAAGGTCCGTTTGAGGCCTTGGGTCAGCTGACGCAGCCGGGAGGGAAAGTGATTACCGCCTACGCAGTGGAGGGAGACGTCGATGCCGCGTCAATTGCGAGCAATACCTTCGAGCTGGAATGGCCGCCCCAGTCCGGCAAGATGTGCCGATTTCCCGAGGTCGATCGTGCCGCATGGTTCGAATTGAAAACCGCCTGCCAGAAGTTATTGCCGGGACAGCGCGCGTTTCTTGACCGTCTGACAAAGTCGATTATTGGCGAGTCAGTGTGAAAAGGAAGGCAAGTCGATGTCGGCGACGAATTGCAAGGTTGGTCATGTTTCGTACACCTCTCTTCTCGCTGCCCAGTTTCGACGGTGTTACCGAATGACACGAGTCCTCCTGCTCGCCCTCATCTGCCTCTTTGAACTCGCCGTGACTTTCTCTGCGCGGGGGGATGCTCCAGCGCCTGGGGGAGATTCTTTGACCGCGGCGCCACGCCATCTCGTCGTCTATCTGGATGTCGCCTCGAGCACCTGGCGATCGCGGGGGAGAGTATCGTTCGGTATTGTGCCCACGCTGAAAATGAAGCTGGTGTCGGCGGGATTCGAGGTGACGCAGGATCCGGAGCGTCCCCGCGATCTGATTCTTCGGGTCGACTATCGCGAGGAGCGGGGCCGTCCCATCGCGATCAATCTCGCTGGGACAGAGATCCATTGCACGATGGTTCTCGATCAACCCTCAAAAGGGCCGGTATGGACAATCCGTATTCATGAGTCGCCTTCGTACGCGGAGCTGGTAAGCGCTCCCTATGTGGAAGTGGTGGAAAAGTTTCAAGCCAATCCGTATTTCTATTTCATCGGGGATCTCGTGCGAGGATGGTCCGATTCCAGTTTTGACCGGACGGAGGCGTTGATACAGGCCCTGGCCAGGCAGGTTGAACAGAAGCGCCACTCCCGGGTCACGACCGAGTTGGATACGCTCGTGTCTCCCGCCGAAACCTTCCCCGATCTCGATCTGCATTTTGCCGATACAGCGCAGGAGAACACCGTCGAGGAGTTAGGGCGGCTCAAGGACATGCGGGCCCTCGATGTGCTCCAACAGCTGCTGTCCGATCCCGATCGCCGGACCAGGCTGCGTGCGGTTCTGGCTATCGGTGAATTCGACGCGCCGTCGGTCGAGCCGGCCGTCATGCGGGTCGCGCAGGCGGACGTCGACGCGGAAGTGCGTGATGCCGCCTCCGCGGTCCTGGCCAAACGCGTTGCCCGCTGAAGAGCCCGGCGACATCGGCCCAGGCCCTGCGTATCCTGGCTCTAGTGCTTTTTCGATCGAGAGCCGGAGTTAATCCAAGGAAGCACTAAGTGTGGCTGAGGCCGTGGACGGTCTTGGCGAGATCCTCGAGCTTGGCGATCACATGGCGCCGTTGCTCGGCGGTCGCCAGCCGATCAATTGTCAGGAGCAGATCTCCTACTCGTACTTTGAACTGGCGCAACATCTCACGGAACTCCGGATCGGCCGTGTTGTCTTGATTGACCAGCCATTCGTTGAAACGGCCGGACGTGTCGCCGTTTCGCCTCGATTCGATCATGTCGACCAATTCACGATTGCGCTCCATCTGATGCGCGTACCAGGACGGCAGGATATCCGGCAAATTCATCGCAGCCTTGGTAATGTCCCGTTCTTGCGATGGAGAGAGGTTTCCCAGCCATTCCCGCGCCAATGACAGGACCCGCTCGGTGCGTTTTGTGAGTCTCGTGCGGCGATCGTCATGCAGGAGTGCTTCTTCTTTCGAGAGGCGCGCCTGCAAGGATTGCCTGAGATGCGGAATCTGCGGGGCATTCACCAGGCGAATAAACTCGGCCCCGTCCGCGGAAAATCGTCCAAACAGATCCGCCCTCAGCCGATCATACTCCGCGGCCGCCCATTCGACGTCGATCTCCGTCAATCCACGCTGTACCCTCGACGCCATTTCGTGCAGCACGGTTTCATATTGAGGAAGGGCTTCGCGCCGGTGGCTGTCCAGGATGCCGTTCAAGCGGGATGAGAGGAATGAGCGTTGCGAGCGGCTGAGGTCAAAGTAGCCGTCGATCTGCCGCGTAATCAGCCAGTCCGCGTGGTTGTAGAGAAGCGACGTAGCACAGCCGGCGAAGACCGCCGGCAGGAGTAAGATGCTCGCGAGGAAAAGGAAAAGAACTCGTGATCTGTTCATGCCGAATCCAACCGTGTCACGGATCGTTCGATCGGTGAGGGCTCTCTGTTACCCTAACACAGGCTGCCGATGACCGCCAGGTCGGATTCGGATTGAATGCAAACCGCATCATCCAGTGGTCATGACCCAGCTCGTGCGCCAGTTCGTGTCATGGTGCGTTGACAGAGCTGAGTCAACTGGGTAGCCTGAGACATTCTCGCGGTTGTTGATCGTCTCTCAGAGAGAGGAGGTGCTTATGGCTCCGTTCCCGCAGGCGTATACCCAGCAGACCTATGCCCTCATGCGCATCGTGACCGGGTTCCTGTTCTTGTGGCATGGGACGCAGAAGTTGTTCAGCATTCCGATGCCGCCGCCTCCGCAGATTCCCTCCTTCGTGATCGCCATTGCCGGGCCGATCGAACTGATCGGAGGCACGTTGGTCATGATCGGACTGTTTACCGGATGGGCTGCCTTTCTTTGCAGCGGGCTGATGGCATTTGCCTATTGGATGGCTCACGGTATGCAGGCACCGTTGCCGATTCAAAACATGGGCGAGTTGGCCGCGCTGTACTGCTTTGTGTTTCTCTACATCTCCGCTCACGGATCGGGGATCTGGAGCGTGGACGCCAGCCGGTCGTCCTCCTGATCGAGTTCGATATATTTGCGTCGGAGCGCATGTCCGTCGTCGAATCGGCGCGATCCGCGCATCACGCGCCCGGAACGAGCCGCGCGGTGCGCCGCCGTTTCCCAGGACGTGATGAACGATTCAGCGTGAAGGAGCGTCGTAGAGCATGACCGCCGCAGAACTGCTGGTTCGCTGTCTTGAGAATGAAGGCGTGCGATTTGTCTTTGCGCTTCCCGGAGAAGAAACGCTGGGACTCACCGACGCCCTTCTCGACTCCGGCATTCATGTCGTGCATACGAGGCACGAGCAAGGCGCCGCCTTTATGGCGGACGTGTATGGGCGCCTGTCCGGCAAGGCGGGTGTCTGTCTCTCGACACTGGGGCCGGGCGCGACGAATCTCATGACCGGCGTCGTGGACGCGTATCTGGATCGGGCGCCCCTCGTTGCGATCACCGGTCAAGTCTCGCTCAATCGTCGCCACAAGGAGTCCCACCAGTATATCGACGTGATCTCCATGCTGAAGCCGGTCACCAAATGGAATGCCTCGATTCCAAAGAACGAAGTCATTCCGGAGGCCATTCGCAAGGCGTTCAAGGTGGCGCAGACTGAAAAGCCGGGTTCGACCCACCTGGAATTGCCGGAAGACGTGGGCGATCAGTCGATCGGAGAGGATGATCGGACGTCAGAGCCGTTATTCGTGCAGGCACCAGCCGCGCCAGAGCCGTCGCCCAAGCAGGTCGCCCGTGCGGTCGAATCGATCCGGCGGGCACGGCGGCCGCTGATCCTCGCGGGCAACGGCGTCATCCGTGGACATGCGCACGAAGAGGTCAGACGGTTTGCCCGACAGCTGGAGATTCCCGTCCTGCATACATTCATGGCCAAGGGTGTCATGCCGGACAGTGATCCATTGTCGCTCTATACACTCGGGCTGCAAGCCAGAGATTATTCGGCGTCCGTCATGGAGCGAGCGGATGTCGTTATCGCGCTCGGCTATGATTTCGTTGAATTTGCCCCCTGTTTCTGGAATCCGGATCGCGATAAGCGCATTGTGCATATTGATTTCTCGCCTGCCGAGGTGGATGAACACTACATCGTGGACGTGGGACTCCTGGGCGATATTCGCTTGAGCCTGGAACAGATTGCTCCGAACCTCGCGCCGTTCAGCGCCGAGTGGGTGCGCGAGGCACGCGCCACGGTTGTCAATGGATTTGCCTCCGAATTGCCGGGTCGCTCCTCCGGTCCGATACGGCCACAGTGGCTTATGAGAGAGCTGCGGGCTGCGGTGGAACCGAATGATCTCATCATCTGCGATGTCGGTGCGCACAAATTATGGATGGCGAGGATGTTTCCCTGCGAAACTCCCAATTCCTGCATCATCTCGAACGGCTTTGCCGCAATGGGCATTGCGTTGCCGGGTGCCGTGGCGGCGAAGCTGCTGTATCCCGAGCGCAACGTGATTGCCGTCACCGGGGACGGAGGATTCCTGATGAATTCTCAGGAGCTGGAGACGGCCGTCCGGCTTCGCCTCCCGTTGGTGGTATTGGTCTGGCGTGATAACGGATATGGGGTGATCCGGTGGAAGCAGATGGTGCGGTTTGGCCGCAGTGCTTCGGTGGAATTCGGCAATCCTGATCTGGTCCGTTATGCGGAGAGTTTTGGAGCAAGAGGATACAGGGTCTCGGAATTATCCGAGCTTGGCTCCGTGTTGACCGAGGCGCTCCAAAGTCCCATGCCGGTTGTCATCGACTGCGTCGTGGATTACGAAGAGAACCTCCGGCTGACCGATCGTCTGACGATGTTTCGATCCTAACCCGCACGTTCCGCCCAGCCTTCCGTCCATACGTCGCGGCACCGCCGAAGGCGAGGCCATTCGAGGGCCACTGCTATGCACGTTCGGGAAAGTTGGTGTCTACCGGGAAGTCCCCTCGTTATCAAAAAGTCTGGTCTCCTACTTTTTGTGTATCGTCTCCCAGCGGACTGAATGCTATGGCTAGGTCAGACGCTGTGTATTATTAACAACTGGAACGGAGCTGTCATGACCCCACCGCACCATTGGAGTTCGACGTCTGTACTCGGTCTGCCTCGCAACCATACCCGACTCATTTCCCCATATGTATATGTCGCATTCATACTTGCTCTTCTCGTCGGCTGCGGCGGCGGGGGTGACAATCAATCGACCGGCGAGAACGCCGCGCAGGGACAGCAGACGGGAACCCCGGCCGCGGCGCTGCCGGTTCTGAACGTTCAGATGGACAATGGAGCGGAGATCACTTCAAGAGAAGATTATGAATCCGCAAAATACACCCTCAAGAGCGATGCTGGTCAGGTCCTCAATGACAGTACCCTGGATATACGAGGCAGGGGAAACTCGACCTGGACGATGCCCAAGAAGCCCTATCGGGTCCGGCTTACCGGCAGCACGCCCTTAATGGGCATGCCGGCGAACCGCCATTGGGTGCTGCTCGCCAATTATTCAGACAAGACATTGATTCGCAACGACGTGGCGTTCGAGATGAGCCGGCGTTTGGGTTTGGAATATACGCCCAGAAGTACGTTTGTCGAGTTGTGGCTCAATGGAACCGACCGCGGTATCTACCAATTGACCGAGCACATCCGCATCGCGGATGAACGGGTGAACATTCCAGAATTGGACGAAGGCGACACGGCCCCAGATAAGATCACCGGCGGCTATCTGATCGAAATCGACGCGCGGCGAGGAGAAGATTTTTGCTACGGATCGCCGAAGACTAGAATTGTCTTTTGCTTGAGCAACCCTGAATCTTTGTTGGAGCCTGGTTGGGAAAGCCAGCGCGCCTATATCGAGGGCTATATTGATCAGACGGAGGACGCCTTGTTTTCCGATCACTTCACTGATCCCGCCACAGGCTATGCCGCCTACATCGACGTCGATTCCGCGGTGAATTACTATTTGGTCAACGAATGGGTGAAAAACGTGGACTCCGTCCAGTTTTCAAGCGTCTATCTGTACAAGAAACGAGATGGAAAGCTGACGTTCGGACCGGTCTGGGATTTCGACCTGGCCATAGGGAACGTGGACTACACCAATAACTTCGGGGATCCGGGTTCCCCGACCGATTGGTATGTCCGTAAAGCACCCTGGTTCGCACGGCTGTTTCAGGATCCTGCGTTCGAGGCCAAGGTCAAGGCGCGATGGGCACAGTTGAAGGCTTCCGGGGCGGTCGAGGGAATCTTTACCTACATCGACAACCAGGCGTTGAAACTCAGCAACGTTCAGAAGAACAATTTCCAGATATGGGACATTCTCAATATTAAAGTCTGGCCGAATCGAGTCGTCACCGGATCCTACGAGGGCGAAGTCAATGCGATGAAGAGTTGGTTGAGACAGCGAACGGATTGGATCGACAGCCAATTGAGCCGGTAAATTGAAGAGGTACATCCCACCCTCAGAGCCCGTGACCATCGGTCACGGGCTCCTCACCGCTTCGCTTCCCGACGTCGATACAACTTAACGCGTCACGTTCAGCGTGATCGGTACGGTATTATTGCCCGAGGCGGACGAGGCCGTCACCGTGACGTTTGACGAGCCGGCCGGAGTTCCATTGGCCGGTGCGCCGCCGGTTGAGTTGTCCGGAGTCGGCGATGAGGAATCACTTCCGCCGCAACTGGCCGTCGCGATCACGATGACCAGAAGCAATCCCGTCCACAGCCGGTGACGATCAACGGTGGGCCGGTACAGCAGCCCCACTAGCGCTAGGGCAAATGGAGTCAAGAGGAATGCCAACATGGTCGACGGGATGCCCGGCGAGAACATCGCCACGGGCCCTCCGTTCGTGGTGATCGTCAAGGTCGTGTTGATGGATCCGCTTCCGGGAGTGACCGTGGCCGGATTGAAACTACAACTCGCGCCGACCGGCAGGCCGCCGCAAGTGAAGCTGACCGGCTGATTGAACCCGGCATCAGGAGTTACGGTAATCGTGGTTGAACTACTTTGGCCGGCAGCCACGTTGAGTTGGTTGGGGGCAGCACCCAAGGTGAACGGCGCGACGCTCATAGAGCAACTCCCGATGCCGCCGACAATGTTTTCGTCGCAGAACTGCGCGACAAACGTAGTCTCGCCTCCCGGTACTTGCGCTGTGCCTTGAATCCATTGTCCATCCGGTGAAATCCCCGTGACGGAAACCAAGGTGATGTTATCCAAGTTCACGCCATTGTCCACGAGCAGTTGCTTGAGATCCTTGATCCCGGCGTAGGGACCGGATTCCGCCCAGCGAAACGCGGTTCCGGGATTCCAGCCGGTCACGACGCCCTGATAGGACAGAAACGTCGGATGCGAGATGCCGACCACGATCTTCCCGTTGTCGCTGACCGCAGTGGCTGCCGCGTGCGTGTCCGCGGTCGTACCAGAACCGAGCGGGCCAATCATTAATGTTGATTCGCCCTGCTTCCAACGAAAGGCTTTCGATGCGGTGGAACTGCCGGCCTGTCCCACAACGACCGTACCGTCTGCGGAAACGGCTGTTGCCAGCGAGGGTGTGCTGCCCGGAATAAGATCGGTGAACGTGCCGCTGTTCCACCGGAATGCGCCTTTTCGAGGAAATCCTCCTGAGGAAAATTCGGCTTCACCGACGATAACCAATCCGTCATTGCTTACACCGAGGGCGCGGGAGGAACCGGTGGCGCCGGCCAGTACGCTCAGGTCCCCCATTCCTCCTGCCGCGGTCCAGCGGACTGCATGTTGCGTCGCGCCGCCCGAAATGTCCCCGTAGCCGACGATGACGGAACAGTCCAGATTCGTGTCCGTCGCAAACGATTGAAGGGTCGCGTTGCCCAGCGTGCCGAGGTCGAGTGGAGTGCTTGACGTGCCGTTCAGCAGCCAGCGAAAGGCGTGGTATGGCGTACCGGTCCCATTGACTACGCCATTGTCCTGAAACCCGACGACGCATGATCCATTCCGGGTGATGTTCGTTCCGCCGCCTTGTATCGTGTCGTCGCCTGCGGGCCGAAGTTGTTGAGAGGAAAATATCGCGGTGCGCCTGACGATTTCACTCATGACAGGTACTTCCTTCTCGCTCGGCCCGACGACGATATGAGTCCCTGCCGACTTGAGTTTTTGTGAGGCGACCTCGTCATAAAGGCGGCCTAGGTTTTCCAGTTTATCTCCAAGGTCGGCATCGAGATAGGTTGTTGGTGCGTTTGCAGCTTCACCCGAACTCCACGAAAGGATTGTGACGAGCAGGGCGCCAACGAAAGGAGGGAGACGGCGAATCATGCGGTGCCTCATGATGCGTTGTTGAGTGGTCAAGTCGTTTATCACAGCAATGTTGGCAAGGCAACGAAACCCCTCCAAAGGGGGGTAATAGCAAGCCTAATTGACACGAGAAGGTCGCCGGTAGTCTAATCGCCTCCCTCTTCACCCCTCCCCGGAGTGTTCCATGGTGAGCCCCACTCGTTCCATGCCACGCAGTTGCACAAAGGGACGGCACGTTCCAGAACCACGACGGTCCGGATTTGGGCCGACGGCCCTGCTGGCCGCCGGCATTGCAGCAACCTCAGCACTCGCCAGTGTGCGGGAAGATCAGCGTGCTTGCCAGTTCGGTTATTGGAAAACTTTCAAACAAGGGTCGCAATGGTGCGGTGTTTCGTGCTACCCGCCTTCAGGGCGTTCGTTCGATCCCACTCAAGGCCGGGCCGACTGAACCGATATTCCTAGCGGGGGAGTGTGCAAATGAGAGCAATCATATGGGTCCTCACCGTCATGTCAGTTGTGATACTCCAACAACCTGTCCATGCCGCCGGTTGCGACGCCGTTGTGGGAAAGTGGGCCTGGTTCGTCGGCGGCGACGTGACGATCAACGCCGACGGGACGTTCACGCAGAAGTCCGGGAACTCGGGCACGTGGGAATGTGTGGATGCGTCGAAGGGAGCGGTCGCGCTCAAATGGAAGGAGGGGGGATACCTCAACCGACTCATCCTTGCAGGAGGAGGGACGAAACTCGTCAGCACGGACCCCTCGCAATCCTTCGTCAAAGCGACCCGGATCAATCCGGAAACCGCACTCACCGACTTGTTGGCCACTGGTCAGGTTACGACTAGCGAGTCACCATCGTCGTCTCGACGGCCCACAGGACAACCTGGCGGGACCGTGCCGATTAAACCTTCCACGCCCGTTACACAACCAAAGGCCCCAGTTTCTTATGATTCTCCCCAAGGTCTTGTCAGTTCCGATCCGAAGGTCGAAGCGCGCTTCAAACAGGGCTACGATCTGTACATGAAAAAGAGCTATGCGGCGGCCTTTCCGATTCTGATGGAGGCCGCACAAGCCGGCCATCCCCGCGCCCAAGCGGTATTGGGCATCATCTATAATCAAGGTCGTGGTCAACCGGTGGATAACAAGCAGGCCGCGGTGTGGTACGGCAAGGCGGCGGCGCAGGGCCATCGCGCCGCTCAGTTTTCGCTTGGAAATTTGTATCTCGAAGGCGACGGCGTGCCGAAAGATCAAGTGAAAGCCGTCCAGTTGTAT
>Ga0268299_1003255_pt1 | contig 15575 bp, 13 predicted proteins | sample NOBtaG_FD_193484 | JGI IMG/M metagenome (GOLD analysis project Ga0268299, IMG submission 193484) | Activated sludge microbial communities from bioreactor in Nijmegen, Gelderland, Netherland - NOB reactor | ecosystem: Engineered > Bioreactor > Aerobic > Activated sludge | place: Netherlands...
AGCGCCGCATAATAACCATGCGCTGCACAAAATGGCTGCACCACACGACATCGCTCTACTACGCAAGATTGCTGCCAGAAGAAATTTCGAAACTTGTGACCAAATTGGGTGCATGGCTTTGTTAGACGTCGGCGAGCAAAATTTGATTCGCAGAAGTTTACCGCGAAAGCCGCGCGGGAAAGATTGATGAAAGCAATTGGGGCTCTAAAGCTCGACTAATAGGCGTGTTCCGGACTTCAGATTAAATTTGGTTCTGTCGGACACATATTTTTGGCGTTGGCGTCAATGGGTTCATTGGAGAGCATGGAGCTCTCATGGCCCCAGGAGCGCCCCCTATGAGAAAACAAATTGCAGTTGGATTTATCGCCGGCGTAGTTGCGCTCGCGAGCAGTGTTTTGGCGCCTACTGAAGCTCAAGCCAGAGACAACAATCGACAGTTGAATCAAATGGCAATGCAGATGTATATGCAAAATATGGCTAACCAACAGAATCTAGCCAATCAAAATTTGCTGGCTCAACAGAACTTTCAGAACGGCTTTGCGAATAACGGATTCAATCCATATTTAAATGCAAACAATGGTTTTAACAATAACTGGAACAACCGCCAGTTCTGCGGGAACAACGGTAACAATTGGCAACGCAGAAGCAACGCCAGTTTGAAGAGAAAGTTCAAGAGGGCTTTGAGAAACCGCAATTGCAACGGCAATTTCAATGCCAATCTCAATAACGCCGGTTTTTTTAATAACGGCTTAAACACCGGATTCAACAATGGTTTCAACAACGGATATAATCCGCTGCTCAACAATATTGGCTTGAACAACGGTTTCAACGGAGTCAACGGTGTCAACCAATCAGCAGTCGGCAGAGTGCTTAATCGCTTCTTCTAAACTATTCAACATAGATAAGGCTGTTTTGAATAAGGGAAGGCATAAACTCGCTCTGAGCTGAGAGGTATGGCTCGGAATCGAAAAGCGCCACGGGCTGGCAAAACTTGAAAAGGTACCGCGTGGCGCAATATTTGCATGCTCCCTCCGTTCCTTCTAGACTTAATAGACTCATTTAAGTCTTCGACGAGGGGCAGAAGTCAGTATGAAAATGTTTGGTTGGAAGCCGGCGTTATTGTCGTTGTCCGCTGCTTTACTGCTGGCTCCATGCGCTTGGTCCCAACCGGCAATTTTCAGCAAACTGCCTTACGATCAGGCGAAATCAATTGCTAAAGCTGAGAACAAGCTTTTAATCATCGATTTTACTGCCAGTTGGTGTCCGCCTTGCAAGATGATGGACGCCAATACGTGGGTGGATCCGAAGGTCGAGGAGTGGTTCAAGAAAAATGCTGTTGCCCTGCAAATCGATGTAGATAAGGACAAAGATTTTGCCGCTGACTTGAACGTGAGCGCAATGCCGACAATTGCCGTGTTTAAGCAAGGTGATCCGACAAAGGAAGTTGACCGCTATGTCGGCTTTAGAAAACCGGATCAATTATTGGATTGGCTCAACGGCGTGCTTGCAGGAAAGACTTTCAAAGACTCTTCCAAAGCCACTTTTGAATCTGTAGTAGGCAAAGGCGGCGAAGCTGAAGTCAGCGGACGCTATGAATTCGCAAAGCAATTGCAGGACAGTGGCGATGTGAAGGGCGCCGCCGAGCAGTACATCTGGCTCTGGAAAAACATCATGAAGGAGTATCCTCCGATGGTTGGTGTCAGAGGCTCGTACATGGCTGCAAACATGGGACGATTGGCGGAAAAGGATGAGAGTGTCAAAGCGAGCATTGCAAAACTGCGCGATGAGGCAGAAACCAAGGATCGGGGCGACTGGATCACTCTCAATGAAACTTTGATGCAGCCGGAATTAACGCTGGCGTGGTTTGACAGAGTGAAGAAGGACAAGTCGGAAAATTCTGCAAAAGAGTTGAAGACTTCAGGCTTTCTGTTGTCGAGAATTTTGATCGTGAATAACCGTTGGCCCGATGTCGCCTACTTGTACAAAGATCCGATCGCAGAGTTGAAAGACAAATTCCGATTTGCAGAGGATATTATTTCTTACACTAAAGGGCGCGATGTGCCCCAAATCAACCCATTCCCCAAGGATGCCGCAGTAATATACGCGGCGCTCTTAGCAGCAGGACGCACGGACGAAGCGATTGCAGTCAAGAAAGAAGCTATCAAATTGCAAGATTCACCGAAGCTTCGCCAGGCCTTGAGCGCGATGGCGCAGAAGGCTGGTCAGAAAGAGCCTGAGGAAAAGTAATTTCAGAAGGAGCCGCCAAGTAATTGCTGAAAAAATTCTCTTCACCTCGAAAGAATTTGTTGCCTCCGCTGCCGCCTCTTTTGCAGGCATCAGTTGAACAGGTGAAGGCTGACATTTGGGCTGTGAGAGCCTCGGATGAACATTACAAACGCAGGAATGCGCTTTTGATTTGCAGGCATTCGGAACTGGCGAAGTTGCTGATTCCCGAAGCGTTCAAAGGCACGGATGTTTTCTGGCTTGATTGGAAGGGCGAGGCTATTACCAAACAAAGATGTATCGAGCAGATTTTAAAGCCGCTTTCGCAAGGCGCAAAAATCAAGACTGTTTGCGTATTCGATGCTGAGTTGATGGATGCCGACAAGTTAGAGTTTATGTCTTACTGCCTGGATTCGGTTGAACCATCCACAGGTTTCGTATTTGTTGTGATGGCATCCTCAGTGGCACCATTTCTGCGTCGGCGCTGCGACCTGCACCTCGATTTTAGAGAGGCTGGCACCACAGATAAATACGCGGACGAAGCAGTCAGATATTTCAGAGAGCTGTTCAAACAATTAGCTGACATGACCTTGAGCGATGATTTCATGTCTCGGGTAAAGTTGCACATCTCGACGATGCCGCCGGATATGGTGGCATCGCTTGTAGATTCTTTCTGGTATCAGTACAACGAAGCAAGATTTGCCGGTGTGTATTTGAGCACCGATGAATTCAGACTGAAATTGTTCGAGCAAGCGCTGAAACTTCGTGCTGAAGCGAACTAGCCTCAGTGTGCAAGAATGCGTAACCGACGAACCGGCGACCCTGTTATATTGCAAACAGAGCCGCCGGTTCGATTGTTTTTTGCGAACTTCTAAGAGACTAAATTCCTCCTCCCAGACCTCCGAAATTGTTGATTATGAAAGTTCCAAAAAAGTGAACAATTGTCGGTACTGCAAGCACGAAAATCAAAGCTTTCGCAATTGCGGCCTTCGGCATCGTCTTGCGCTTTTTCAGGAAACAAGCAGCCACAATAATTGAAATCAGCGCTGCGATTCCTGTCAGTGTCCGCACTGTGTCGCGTGCGGTATCGTAACCGAAGTCTTGAAGTTGTCCCACTTCATTCGATTGTCCGTACCGCGGATCGACTGGTGCACCAACCAATCCGGCTCCGGAGTATCGTGGTGCAGGCTGCGACCAAAATAATGTTGGTGCCTTCGGCAGCCACGATAGCGGGTCTATCGACGGTGTTGAAGCTGCCGGCAGCACGGAGATAGGAACGCCACCTCCTTCAGCATTCTTGTAATCTCCTCGTTTGAGGTCGAACGCCACATAATCGGCATCACTTTCCAGAACGACTGCTGCGGTGACTGGACTGACGATGCGATATCTTCCGGCGAAAATTTCAGCTTTTTGTTGTTGCCCATTTCTCAGCATGGCATCGAGTTGACCCTTTGCCCACAAAGAAGTAATTTGTGCAGCTATGGCTGCGTCTTTAAGCATTCCCGATTTGGGAGGTGCTGAGCATGATTCACGCTTTACTATGAACGTTTTGCAGCCTTTTTCCCAGTCGCGCAACATTGCTTTAAAGTTGTCGTAGTGCGAATCATATTCAATGGACTTGGTCGACAACAAACTTGAAGGATCAACCAGCGGCAGTCGCTGCGAAATTGAATTCAGACCTTTGCCTATCTGCATATCGTACAAAGTCACCTTGTTGACGAGATCAAGCGCGGAAGCTTCCGCCAAATTTTGAGACAGTGGCTGCGGTCCGTGGATCCACAGAACTGCACAATTTTTCTTTTCAGCGGCTGTCTCCAGGGCGTTTTGCAGAGCCGGCCAATTGTCTTTACCACCAACGAACAAATCGCTTGCCAGCAGCTTTTTCGCTTGATCTATGCTTTCCGGAACGAATTTTACTTCAGATTCTTCCTCCGTTTTTTCACGAACAATATAAACAGCAGGTTTGAACGCGACAGGAATAAGTGACAAGCACTTTTTGATATCGTCGGCATTCTGCCTGATGGAAGATGATGTATCAATGACGACGAACACCTGTTTAAGCGGTTCTGTTGCTGCCTCATTCAGTTTCTGCAAAATATACCTGGGTGTTTGAGCAAATGCATCTGCCACTGCAACTACCGGCAGTGAAGATGCACGTTTGAAGGTCAGTTCAGTAGTCTTATTTTCTTCGTCAGTTTTGATGAAGCCACTGAGATTGGTGGCTCCATTACTTATTTTTGATTCAATACCTGGAAGAGTTTTGACCAGGGCTTGATTGGAAACGATATCCACGAGATGCCGTTTGGGTTTTGTAAAATTGCTGTCCAGAAGCCTGGGCAATTCCACCGTCCCTGTCGTTCCGTCTGTCGTGTCGAGTGGGACCTTTAATCCCAGTCGTATTTTCATTCCTCCACCTTTTGCAGGGACTGGAAAACATTGAACCAGAACACGATCAGGTGCGGACATTGTGACGAGCAAGGGATCTCGTTGCTTGCTGACTACTGAGTCATATGCCTGCTGTGCTTTGCTGGTCGAAGCGAACGCACCATCATGCGATACTCCGTTTATCCATAGTGTTACGCGCGATACTACGCCACCTTTCGGTATGCCAATTTCGCAGCGAGCTTCCTGTGTTGCAAGGGAGGAATTGTGAAATGTAAGAGCCCAATCGATTGAGCTTGATAGACTTGAGGAGTCGATAGAACCAGTGAAATGCGACTTTGCCAGCGAAAGTCCTGCGATCTTTTCACCGACCATAGGTGATTTCGTGTCAGCTTCGCTTGCCGATTTTGCGTCCTTCTCATCGAACGGTTTTCCGGTAATTTTGAAATAGAGATCTCGATCCGTATCGGTCCCTGTGTCCAGACCGCGATTTGGTATCAGTAATTCCGCCAGTGAAAAACCACTGACTGGAAATTTTGCAGGGCGCAGATCTTCATCAGTCGCGATGCTTCGCAGGTGAGTCACCGATTTTGGTTGATTGATAAGCGAACCGTACCTGGCATCGGACAGCACTGTTTGCACGTATAAACTGCGCACCATGGGCGACATTACGAATAGAAACGAGAGTAAGATGCCCAGTACTGCAAATGTTGTTGTGATTCTGTTGATATTGGACTCTGTCTTGATGCACAGGTCGCGACTCAGACATACTGAGGCGAAAAGCATGAATGGTGAAGCGCACAAGAGTAACATCCATCCGAATTTGCATGATAAATTGTTGCCGGGGAAGAAGGCGGATTTTATCCAAACCGCCGTCCAACAAGTGGAAAGGCCGAGTGCAAACCCATTCATCAGACCGACGATACGGGGACGGATCAGATATCCCTTGCGTACTGCACTCCAGACGCAAAAATTGAAGAGTGGTACAACCAGCAACAGTGCAAGCTTACCAATCGTCTCGAATGGGTTGGTTGGCTGTGCTGATGTGAGCGCATATGCGCCGTAGGCAAGTAAGCCCAGCCCCGGCAAAATTGCGCCGAACGTTACTACAAAAATGCCTTCGAATGGAGCCGTGAAAAATTCGAACTCTTTCTTCGAGCGAAACAGCACTTTTTCCGCCACCACATGAAATGCTAAGGCTACTAAGAGCAGCGAAATGAGCGACACCCAGAAAACTGTCGGCGACTTGCCCAAGCAAGCATAAGTGGCGATGGTGACGATGGCGAGCGATAAGTAGAGTGACGGATCTTTGAATACGGAACGAGTGGTGCCTTCGAATCCACTAATCTTTGGTGGAACAAAGGGATCTTCTGACGATGGTGTTTTGTCAATAGATGACTGTTCTAGGGTGTTCATAAGAATACCTCTGTTGCGTGTCGTGAGAATGTGAGCACTGGTGCCGCAGCGATGAAACTGCGGCGACAATAAGGTCAGCAAGAAGCTGTCTAGCGAACCAGCCTGCTCTAGAATTCTGATGTGCGCAATACACGGCTGCTGGAAATGCAGCAGATGGCGCTTAAAAATGCAGCAATATAAGCTGTTTAACGATTACCGGCACTCAGGTGGCAACTGAGCGTAACCCTGGCGATTTTTTTGTCTACGCATTATGCGCTTCTCTGGAAAGCTCGGCAAGACCGGCGTTTGAACTAGGGTGGGGATGTTCCCATATTTATCGAGCAAGCTCTCAGCGTTGCCCCTGAGCGATTTCACGATGTGCCTCAGTGTTTCAGTTTTTTGACAGGCAACAGGCTTGGTGCCTCGGCTCGCGGCACACGTACTCTCACAGCGTTTGGAACAATTTCAACGGTGCATGGAGTTGTTCCGCTCGGTTCGCCGTCCACCATCGTTTTTGCCTCAAGCGTCAGTTGAGGTTGGTGTTTTTTCCCTGAAAGAAAATCACGCAGTTGACGGGCAAATCTATGCAGCGGTGATCGACTGACCTGCACAGGCACTATTTCTACTTTCACTTTCTTCACCTTCCGCAGCAGATATGGGACGTGCCCGGAATCTTGATTGAGGATAAACCAGCGAAAGAAGCGAATCAGAATGCGCCAATAATCAGCGACCGATCTTGGGTTCATCACCAGCAAATCGAGCAACCCATCGGAAAGGTGCTCTATGCCTTCGACTCCGATGCCCATTTCGGAACTGTTGGTGATGAAAATTCCCGATGCTTCCACGTCCAGCTTTTCACCATCGTCAATCGTCAACTCATATCTGAGCGGTCGGTGCGTAATGCTCTTCAGCAGCGGCCAACCGTAAGCTAAAAGACGAAGATGCGTTTTGATTTCCTTCACCGGCTTGGTGATGGCATCGGCAATCGGTCCGGTCCCGGCGTCGATAGTAAACCACCGTCCGTCAGCTTTTCCCATGTCTATGCTGACGGTATCACCGTGCATTATCGTGTCCATAGCTCTTTCGAGCGGATCTTCGTTATGTCGACCGGTACATATTTTGAGCATTCGCGCCAGTAAGTTACCGGTACCGAAAGGAATGATGCCGACCGGGATTTGCAGCCCCGACTCTGCTACCGCGCCCAACACAAACCCGACAGTTCCGTCTCCTCCCACCGCCACGACGATCTCAAAAGTACCCATAATAGGCGCCAGCATCTGAGCGCTGGTCATTTCGGGCGTAATCGGGCGCGCATTGACCACATAACCCTTCTCTTCGGCAAAGTGGCGCACCATCGAACCCAGGCGCCTGTCAAAGTCGCCGACTGTGCCGGAGGCTGGGTTATAGACGACCAAGACTTGCTTGATTCGGTAGTCAGGAGAGCTTTTATCCGTGCTCATGGTTGTTGGCGAGGCTGTCAATTGCCAGATCTTAGTCTGGAAAGAGCAGAAGAATCCCTGCTATGGTAAATCTTGTGATGATTCTTGCCAGCAGCGAAAGCTAAAAATGACAGAGCCGATTCGAAACTTTCACGAAGTGGAGCCTTATTTATTTCGCGGTGGTCAGCCGGTGAAGGAAGGTTTCTATGCCCTCAAAGATTTGGGGGTGAAAACAGTTGTCTGCCTGCGCTGGGGCAAGAAAGTAATTGCAGCGGAGAAAGCGTCGGTCGAATCGCTTGGCATGACTTTTGTTTCGATGCCGCTCAACTATTGGAATTTGCCGAAGCAGGAAACTGTCGATCACTTTCTGAAACTCATCGATGATGAGTCGAATCACCCACTTTTTGTGCATTGCTTTCATGGCTCGGATCGAACAGGAATTTTGATTGCGATATTTCGAATGTTGAGACAAGGTTGGACATTCCATGATTCTTATCGGGAGATGGTGAAGTTTGGGTTTCACCGGTTTCGCCTGCAAAATTTCAAATGGTGGCTGAGGAAATATACGCGCAAAGCCGGATTTGAATAGTGGGTAGAAGATGAACGATGACGACGATGATTCTTTAAATTTTAAACCTGGACAAATCCTTTTGTGTAAAATTGTTCGCCCTGCGCCTGGTGGTTACAAGGTTTTGATCGTTTCGTTGCCGCAATTCGAATCTGTGCGTGCGCGCGAGGAGCTTCTGCCGACCAATGTCACTGGATTTTTGCCGACTCAACAAAGGTTGGAGGCAGGGCAAGAGATTCTCGCTCGATATGTTTGCATGCACCAGCAAACAGTATTGCTGGCGGCAGTGCGAACGTCTGAGAATACGAGTGAGGCAGGTGCTGAAACCGAGAAACAGATTGATTTTGTTGCAAACCGTGCAACAGATGTATTTCCACGTCCTTTTGATAAAACCTCTGAGAAAACCTTGTTGATGGGAGAGTATGACCTCCATTGGTTGATCACGGATTTGGAAACGAACATGTTTACCGGAGTTTTGAAAACTTCTTCAAGCGAGAAAAAATCGCGGTCAGGAATGCTTTTGTATAAAGGACGCTCGCCGGCTTGTGTGTATGTTTCACAAGAAATTCCCGACACGCCGCCAACCGAAGACGCACTTCGCCGTGCGATGGAAGATCTGCTGTTACCGGATACGCAGGTGACATTCTATGACCTCCCGCCGGAAGTGGTGCTTTCTCTCTCTGGGTTGTTCTTGGGTTACGCGGTAAATGAGTCCAAAATAGTCAATGCAAAGGCCGCCTTTCAGGCGAAGTGCAGTTTTTACGAAGAGTCCGACGTTACTGCCTGTTTAATTATTGCGTCTTCATCTTCAAGATTCACATGTTTAGTCTTCTTCTTCAAAGGCAAATTCATGGGCAGCTTCGTTATTGAAACGCAAACATTTTCTCAAGATATGGATTTTGTCATAGACATTTTGAATCAGAGTGCGGACGCTCAGATTGAATCCAATGTGCTGCCTCTGGAGATGCTGCCTTTGGGCGCGCCGTTTGGTTTTAATCTCAGGCAGTACATGGAATAATTTGCATCTTTGCTGTTCTTTAGTTCGGGAGTGCTTCAGGTGGAAACAGTTATTGAGTTGGGCAGCGTGCAGTATCTAAATGACCTGGTCGATTCTGCGCTCCTCATGATTCTCGATTCGGAAGAGAAGAATCTCGATCGTGAAACAGCAATGCGGGGCGTGAAGGCTGCGCTGGAAAATCCCAGTCGTGGTTTTTATGTGGTGGCAAAAATCGACGGTCAGTTCGCTGGTTCGCTTTTCGTGAATAACTTCTGGTTGGATCTGATGGCGGGATTCGTCTGGTGGATCAACTGCGTGCACGTGCGCAAAGAGTATAGACGACAAGGTATCTATGAATTGATGTATAACTTCGTCAGGGAAAAAGCGAAGTCGCGCGACGATGTTGTTGCCCTGAGGCTGCTTGTCCATCCGGAAAATTTGTCGGCGAAGAGTGCATATGTGAAAACTGGTATGAGCGAGCTGCCATATCTGGTGTTCCAGGAAAGACTTTGAACTCGGGTTGAGAAGTTCGGCTTGCCCGTGGAAGAATTTTGCCCCCGAGTTTTGTAAAGCATCTCCATAATTGCTTTACACAATTTGCCTATGATGGGAAGCGTTAACCCATTGCAAAATCGAGGCTCAATCTTGTTGCAGCCTCCAGTGTTTTGCGCGGTAAGAACGAAGGCAAGGAGTGGCAGGCGCTCTCAAAAGGGCGCCGCACTCAGTGAATTCGCAGAATGGACTGGGAACTTTGGCAACTTGAGTTTGTCCATATTCAAGAGCAGGATGGTAGTAGAATTTTCGCTATTTCTTTTACGTGCTGCTGTCCGAAGCCGAATAGCGTCAGGTCAGCAGGCCATCCTTTAGTAACAGAATTTAGATTAGTGCAAGAAGTTAGGAACCTAACGCGCATCAGCGTTAGGCTATGGATGATCGTCGCCTAAGACTTCCAGAAGCACGCCCTCCATATCTCGTCCCGTCGCGACGGCTGATATTGAATAAACCTTCTTAAGTCCGTCAGGAACCTTGAAGAAGCTTTCCGGGCACTTCTGTTTTTCGATGGAATAAGTGATGAAATTAGAAGTCTTTTCACCGTTCATTTCCGCTTCGGTCGAAAGCAGAACTCTCGCTTCTGGTGTAGTCAGGTAAAAACCTTGCGCAAAATCTGCAATGTCTTTGTTGAATTTGAAATCGCTGGAAGCAATATAAGTGATTGTGCGACCGCCGGGAGTCTTAAGACTCGGTTTTGATCTGAATGCGATATCGAAAGAGTCACGCTTGAAACTGCGCACGGTGCGACTCGTTTTTATCGAGTCGCGGCCCAGAAACTTTACTTTCGTGAGTGTATGTATCTTGGGATTGAAAAACTCAACTATGCTTCGCGTCATTCCTTTGAGACCGGTCTGGTGCCAACTTTTGCGGTCTACTGGAAAAAACTGCTTGTCTTTGTTGAAGACAATAACATTCCACGACGGTGCGGCAGTTATGATTGTGCATTTGCCATTCATGCAATCGATTCGCGCATGTTTATCACCAAGGTAAACGGTAAATGCTCCGAGTTTATAGTCGCGCTGCCTGAGTACAATGCAATTTTCATCGCCGCCCGCTGCTATTGCGGAAGTGCTGAAGAGAAACACTGCCAGCAGAACAGTGAGAACTTTCATAAGCGACCGGTTTGAAATTTGGTGCAATGGCGTTTTCCTGTTTCACTTTACTCTTAACGTTGATACACCTGCGAGCTTTTCTTCAGGTCTTGCGTTTGGAACCCCAAGAACATATTTGTTCAGAAATTCGACGCAGTAATGTGAAATCAAATCACGCTCACTGCTGTCCTTGTTTAAATTTGTCCAGGCGAAGTGATTGGCATTTTCCAGCTCAATGTATATTGACGGTGATGGAGTCTGGCTGTATGCGCCATTTTCCTTCTTTACAAATGTGTTAATCCACTTGTCTCTAGTGCCGCTCTGGTACATGACGGGGACATCAATTTTGGCTAGCGTAGAATTCTCAATGTATGGATGGCTGTATGGTGAAAGTGCAATGATTGCTCCGACACCCCCGAGTTTCCAATCCGGCCACGCGCCAGCCAGCCCGAGTACAGTGTAACCGCCAAGCGAATGACCGACCAGGGCAAGTTTTGTCCAATCAATATGTCCACTCCATTGCGGATCCCGATGCAAGGCCTCGATCAATTTTACGATGTCTTCTTCACGATCTCTGTACGTAAGGGAAGACCACTCGCGTACTTTCGAGAAGCCCAGTTGCTTTTGTGAGACGCCGTAGCTGATAGCATCGCGGTGATTTGGTGCCACCACTAAATATCCTGCATTCGCGAGAGCATTCATGAGGAAAATGCTCTGTGTATTCATGCCGTGAAATCCGTGAGAGAAAATGACCAGTGGTGCAGGTTGCGGATTAACAGGCTGCCAGACCGCGACGTTTAATCCGGCGATGTTGAAGCTATTGGCACCACGAGCGGTGCCGCGTTTCACCAGGCGATCGTTGATACGCTGTCTTAATTGCTCACGCCTGGATGTCGAATCTGCGAATGATGGTCTGGCCGCAGCACAAAAAATTGTGACTGCTATCAGAATCATAGAAAAGTATCTCGACCAACGCACTGGAGCAGAACTCCCAACCAACCAGGGAGAGGATACCTCAATCATAGTAGCGAATCATGCCTGGGTGATGCGAGTCGAAGCAAGCCATACAAAGTTACGTGTATGCCGGAAGGGCAAAACGGGCAGTGGAAACACTGCCCGTCTTGTGGGTACTTGAGATTGTCTCGCTAAGCTTAGGCAGCTTCCTTGAGGTAACCTTCCATGCGTTTTTGGATTTTTGTGCGAGCTCGCGAAATGCGTGATTTGACCGTACCAAGCTCGGTGTTCATCAAAGATGCGATTTCGTCATAGGAAAGTCCATCGACTTCGCGGAGCAATACAGGTTGTCTGAATTCTTGAGGAATGCTTTCCAGGGCGCTTTCGAGCGCGCTGATCAATTCCTTGCGTTGCAGATCTTTGTCCGGTTGGTGGCGAGTATCCGCAATCAATCTTTCCATGCGATCAATCTTGTCGCCGTCTTCGGATTCGTATGATTCGTCGAGCGAGATGACGTCTTGGTTTTTAACTTTTCTGCGCAATTCGTCATAGCAGAGGTTGGTCACGATTTGACCGAGCCAGCTCTTAAATGCTGCTGGGCTTCTCAGTTGACCGATGGATTTCCACATTCTGATTTGTGCTTCTTGCTGAACATCAGAGATGTCTCTCAATTCAGGAAAACGCTTGCGCACCATGGCGGTCAGAGTTGGCTGATAGCGCTTCAAAAGAAGGTCAATTGCGCCTTTTCTGTTGGCCTGGCAAGCACGGATAAGTTCTTCTTCTGTGAGTTCTGAGAGAGGTTTCTCTGCCGGAACTACAGCAAGATGCGCTTTAGCAGTGGTTTTTTTGAAAAGCGGTTTTACATTGCCGTTCATTGTTTTTCGTCTCCGTGCTTTTTGATTCGGTGAAGTTAGTCACAGCAAAGCCGCACCAGAGGTGCTTCCAGGGCGCTTCGGCGCCGATTGCAATTGATTAGATTGAATGGACTGCTTTTGCTTACACTGTCATTCTGCCAAAAGCCAACAGGACTAACAACACGGGATTACCCTAGCGGTAGGACCCTCGATTTCGGTTTGAATATCTTTGGAAAAGTCCAACTGGCGGGACTGAATGCGAGATGGTTACGATTATTTCGGGAAGGGATATAGGGTTTTCTTGAGCGGAGCGCAAATTGCACCACGAAATGCTCTGCCGTTTTTTAGCAATTCACTTTATGAGCGGTTGATTCAATTGCAAAACGGACAGTGGTTCCACTGCCCGTTTCGTGCGTACTTTAGATTGTCTCGCTGAGCTTAGGCGGCTTCCTTAAGGTAACCTTCCATGCGTTTTTGGATTTTGGTGCGAGCGCGCGAGATGCGTGATTTGACCGTACCAAGCTCGGTGTTCATCAAAGATGCGATTTCGTCATAGGAAAGTCCATCGACTTCGCGGAGCAATACCGGTTGTCTGAATTCTTGAGGAATGCTTTCCAGGGCGCTTTCGAGTGCGCTGATCAATTCCTTGCGTTGCAGATCTTTGTCCGGTTGGTGGCGAGTATCCGCAACCAATCTTTCCATGCGATCCATCTTATCGCCGTCTTCGGATTCGTATGATTCGTCGAGCGAGATGACGTCTTGGTTTTTAACCTTTCTGCGCAATTCGTCATAGCAGAGGTTGGTCACGATTTGACCGAGCCAGCTCTTGAATGCTGCTGGGCTTCTCAGTTGACCGATGGATTTCCACATTCTGATTTGTGCTTCTTGCAGAACGTCAGAGACGTCTCTCAGTTCAGGAAAACGTTTGCGAACCATCGCCGTAAGGGTAGGCTGATACTTCTTCAACAACAGGTCAATTGCGCCTTTTCTGTTTGCCTGACAGGCAAGAATCAACTCTTCTTCCGTGAGTTCTGAGAGTGTTTTCTCTGCCGGAACTACAGCAAGATGCGCTTTGGCGGTTGATTTATTGAAAAGCGGTTTTACATTGCCGTTCATTGTTTATGTCTCCGTCCTTTTTTGATTCCGTTAAGGTAGTCACAGCAAAGCCGCACCAGAGGTGCTTCCAGGGCGCTTCGGCGCCGATTGCAATTGATTAGATTGAATGGACTGCTTTTGCTTACACTGTCATTCTGCCAAAAGCCAACAGGAGTAACAACACTGGATTACCCTAGTGGTACGACCCTCGATTTCGGTTTGGGCGCGGCTGAAAAAGATGAACAATGGAGGCTTTGACGTGAATGTGTACGTTTATTTCGGGAAAGGGTATGGGGTTTTCTGTTGCACTTCACCCTTTCGAAAGTTGTTCACTGCCAGTTCATTCTGTTTTGGAAGAATGAGCTCAGGGGGTTGCAGTGGCACAACGAGCTAAGACTATTCGCAAATCAGAAGCGCCCTTTCCCAACCTGGGTCTGGTCTGCATTACTCATAGCGGAGAGATTCGCTACCGCACTATAACGCGAACGCGGTATCTCAGCTTCCAAACAGCTCAGCGCAAAGACGTATTGCGCGAGCTATTCAGCTCCAACCTCAAGATGTTCGAGAAAGCTCTGAGGTTTTGCGAGCGGCGACAGATCCTTTTATATAGAATGCCGTCCTCGATTTTCCCTTTTGCAGATACGCCGGAGGGACTTGCAATACTAGAGGAATTCGCGGAGACACTGCGTTCGCTGGGCACGCTCGCACAGCAGCTAAAAATTCGCGTTGTCGCTCATCCGGATCAGTTTGTCGTTCTTAGTTCAGAATCGCAGCAGGTCATCGATAACAGCATCAAGGTGCTGCAAATGCATGCCGATATATTCGATCTTATGGGGCTTTCTCAGAGCCCTTTCAATGCATTCATAGTTCATGGCGGAAAGCGAGGAAATCGGGCAGTTCTTGTGAGAACAATCAATGAACTCCCTAATTCCATTCGCACCCGGCTTACACTGGAGAATGACGAAATTTCGTATTCGTCGGCGGAAATCACAGCTATCTGCAAGCAATTGGGAATCTGTATGATTTTCGATGCACACCACCATTTGATTCTTGAGAAGTGTTCCGGTTACAACGATCTATCAATTCAATCGGCCCTGATGGCTGCACGGTCAACTTGGCATCCGAATGAAGAATGGCAATTGGTGCACATAAGCAACGGCTCAGGGAATTCCCACGACAGGCGTCACAGTGATTTCATCACCGAGATGCCTGATTGCTACGCGGATGTTTCATGGATAGAAGTTGAGGCGCGGGCCAAGGAATTGGCTATTGAGAAGATTCGCTCGGATTGGCGCATTGCGCGATAGACGCTGGATGGAGGACGTGACTGCACGCCCTGCGAGTGACCGTGGCATAATATAGCCAGTGGGCAAACTCGAACTGGAAACTATGCGGTCGGTTTGTCGCGCAAGGAATTCTCGGAATCCATCATGTCAGAGCAATATATAGTTGAAGGTGAGATGCTGGCTTCTAAAGTCAACGAAGGCCTCAATGCTCTGAGAGCTGCGTACAGAGCCGCGAATGAGAGAGAGTGCGAAAAATTTGACGAGTCTCTTCTAGAGTATTTTGGTGCCTCTGGGTTCGGTTCATCAATGGGTTATTTTGTGGAAAAAGTTCATGCAGAGTGGTCCTCAGAGGAAAGTGCGAGAATGCGTTTCCCATCTGCGGGGTGCCTTCACCTTTCTCCTGTAGGTCTGAATACCACTGAGATTCATCAATTCTTGAACAAGATCGGTGCACTGACACTTGATCCGGATGGTTATCTTACAGGACCTTTCATTCTTTGGTCCTGGAAGGACAGTCCGTGGTTGCGACCGGAAGGAAACTTTGCAATGATGCTGGAAGTGACTGGCATTGACCCATTGTCGATGCCCTTTGACTGGTGCATATTATTTTGTGGAACGAGTTTGAATTTGCATCTCTGGGGTTCGCGGAAAGACGCGCATGAGCAAACAAGTTAAACACATATTGTCTATTGAAAGCAGCATGAAGAGCGCATCTTTCGTGCTGATTCTGCTGTTTTTT
>Ga0268299_1003256_pt1 | contig 15566 bp, 18 predicted proteins | sample NOBtaG_FD_193484 | JGI IMG/M metagenome (GOLD analysis project Ga0268299, IMG submission 193484) | Activated sludge microbial communities from bioreactor in Nijmegen, Gelderland, Netherland - NOB reactor | ecosystem: Engineered > Bioreactor > Aerobic > Activated sludge | place: Netherlands...
GCTGACCTCGTCCGCAACACGCAAAGACCTCGACTGCCACCAGGTGCCCTCGCTAACTCGCACGTCCGCGGGCACTCTTCTCACGCGCGCAACATCCCGAAAAGGCGGCCTTCGCCGGATGCGTACTTGAGCCTCAATGATGGCCGTTTGCTACAGGCGGTTGTGGGCTAGCGCTGGGGCTGCAGCGACGCCCAAGCTTTTCATGCTATCAAGCGAGTGCCGCCTTTCAAGGGGTCACTTCCGATCCGAGAACGACGTGCAACAAGTGGCCGATTCGGGTGCAAAATATGGCCTGCAACGTGCGACGGTCGATGCCAGAAAGTCAAAAAGATCAATGAGTTAGCTATTTCTGTCTATCTAGCTACGGATCAGAAGGTTAGGAGTTCGAATCTCTTCGGGCGCGCCATTCCTATTTTCTCGACTGAAATTCCGCTTAACACCTTGAACGGTAAAGACAAATCTGCAGTTCTAAACCCTTGATTTCGCACATACTGCAGGCGTTCGACAAAAGTCAGCTTTAGGACGGTCCTGCGGTCGTCAAGGCGACTCGAATTCCAGAGATTCCAAGGGCTTGCGAGGAAGTCGAGCGCAGTTCTAAGTGTATCGTTAAAGCTGCTTGCCGGACGCTCGATTGCGGCCATCCGATCCTTGATCGTAAGCTTTTCGAGCTCGATTTTTCTCACCCGATTTTCATAGGCAGCGATCACGCTCGGCACCCTCGTCTCGACAATCCGGTCAAGGAACTGGGTGACCTCGTGTTCGAGCTGCTTGAGCTTCGCGGCGAGCGCTTTTCGCTCCGCGCCCGCCTGTGTGAGGCGACGGTTCCAGATCTCCTCCAGCATCGCGCTCGCGACCTTGCACAGCGTGTCGGTCGGCTGGACGGAGCGGAGCAGTTGCTCGAACTCGCCCTCGATCTTGTCGCGCGCGATCGACTTACCGTAGGTCTCGCATCCGCGCTTCGGGCAGAGATAGTACGGGTACTTCTTGTACAGCCCCTTCGACCAGCAGGCGGTCAGAGGCGTGCCGCAGCACCCGCAGATGACGAAGCCGCGCAGGGCAAAGTCCTCATTGAGGTTCTTGCGATTGGCCGTCCGGCCAGCACCGTTGAGCCGGTCCTGCACGCGCTGAAACGTCTCGACGCTGACCAACCCGTCATGCTGGGCGGGCTGCAGGGGAACGCCCCAATCTACGGCTTCGATCAGGCCCGCATAGGCGACCTGGGAGAAGAGCTGCGCGACACGCATGTGCCGGACGACGCCGGTGGCATCCTTCGGAAAGAGGGGATTGTCCTGCAGGAAACGCATGACGTCGGCCTGCGTCTCGAAGCGGCCGTTCGCGAAGCCTTCCAGGGCATCGACCACGACCGAAGCTGCAGGTTCGTCGCGCTTGAGCATCTTGCCGCGACCGGGCACGGCTTCGTAGCGATAGCCTACCGGAGCCTGGAACACCCAGTAGCCGTTCATGACGCGGGCGCGCATGCGGTTCTTGGTCTGCTCGGCATTCTTCTCGCGATGATGCTGCGCCGACGTGGCGAGGATGTGCTCAAGGAATTTCGAGTCCGCATCATCGCGAAACTCGAGCATGGGGGATTCAAGCGTGCCGCCCGCGCTGCCGATGGCCGCGCGAAGCGCCAGGTGCGCGTCGAGCCCACGGGCAAAGCGAGTGATGTCATCGATGATCACGACCGTCCCGGTCGAGCGGCGCTTGCGAAGGAATTTCAGCATCTCCGACATCGCCGGCCGCTCGGCATACATGCCGGTGAAGTCATCCTGGAAGACCTCAATCACCTCGTATCCCTTGGCGCGTGCATGCTCCCGGCAGCGCGTCTCTTGGGACTTAAGTCCATGTCCGCGCTTGCTCTGCTTCGGGTCAGATACCCGACAGTAGATGACTGCTTGCTTTTGAATTCCTTTGCTCATGCACTCTCGGCTTCCTGATCCGTCTCGATCGCTTCTCCAATATTGGTCTGTTTTGATTCTACACCGCCGTTCGTCGGCTCCGAGCCAATCTGTGGCACGGGGAAGAGTTGTGCACACACATCGACGGTGAAGCCGATCTCGACCATCGCGCACATGATCGACCAGAGCGTTCCCAGCAGCTCGCGCCCCTGCGCCTCGCTAATGTCGAAGCCCTCGATCATCGCCGCGTACTTGGCCTGGTCCAGCTGGGCAGGTGCCACGCTGGCCGAGGCGAAGGTGCCGGGAAGGGGGCCTACTTCATTGCTAGTCATAACGCGCCTCCTTAGCGGTCTAATTCACATTCCTGGGATGTTATATCAGTTGTAGAACAAAAAGGGAACACAATTTGGGATAGTTTTCCTATTCCTCACTGACCAAAAGGATAGAAGGGTCCGCCTGACCTGCCCGGACCGAGCGGATTGCACGGAAGATTTTCCAGATTCGCTGGCGCGAGCCGACGATCAGCGCCCGGCGATGGCCGGGCGCATCGAGGCGTAGGATGACAATCTGCCAACCGGCGACGAGGGCGATGGCGGCAAGCCCGGCCATCGCCATCAACTCGCCCGGGTAGAGCAGATCGCCATAGGTCAGAATGCCGGCCACGACGAAGGCGGTTATGGCGAGACCCAGCCACAGCGGATCACGTCTGATACCCGCCGTCGTGTTGCCGATCGGGTAGAAGCGCGACGGGGTCGCGACGATCGACGTAGAGACGATGTAACGGCCATCGTCATAGATCGTATCGGTCATCGGGTGGTTCCTTTGAACGGGGTGGGGATGTCACCGCAGGTGCCCGAAAGCGCGATCGCCGCCGTGTCGTCGGCAAACGCACTGACCGACTGCGGCTCGATCAGGCGGAACGACGCAGTGTGCACGGCATAGTCAAAGCGCAGCTTCTGACCGGCCCGGCGAGCGGCGCAGGTGCATCGGTCCTCGCGCTCGATCAGGGTCAGCACGCGCGGCTTCACGCTCTCAAGGACCAGGCGCTCGAAGAGGTCCATCGGCGGGACGCCAATCTTTTCGCCAATCCCGGTCGGTCGCGGCGTTGAAGACTTCGTCTTCGCCTCGAGCACCGCCGCGCAGTTCGGCACGATCGCTTGGGCATGGGCTTTGTCGATGGCTCGCTCGGCCAGAGTTGCGTAGTTGAAACCGAACCATGCGGCGCCCGCCAGGAGCGTCCCGGTCAACGTATCGGGCATTTTCTCAATCCACTCGATCATGACTACCTCTTCATCGTTGGATTTTTGATCAAGCGCAGCGCCGGCGCCGCTTCGTTGAAACTTCGCTTGAGGTCGACCGGCGGGAGATTGCGCGCCACCCCATTGCTCATGCGGGTCGTGATCGCATTGATCTTGGCCAGGCGCCTGTTCGTGCGAGCCTGCACGTTGTGCGAAGCCGTGTTGGAGAAGGATGCCACCGTTACTTTCGGCGTGACGCCTTTGGGAACCGGAAGCTTCGCCGACACTTCGAGATGACGTTGCCAAAGGCGAAGTGTCTCATTCGCGACCCAACGATCCTCGAAGTTCTTGTGGTGCTGTTTCGCCCGCTCCTTGATCCGATCGCCCTTCTCTTGGATCTTCGTGACCATCAAGGTCGCCGGAACCGAGCCGGCAACCTTGGTCATGGCGCCGGCAGAAGGAGCGCTGAACGTCGAAGTCAGCCCCTGTTTCGGGCCACCAGTGTCCTTTGCCATCACAATTCCTTTCCGGGGCGTGCCAGCACGACCAACGGGCACTCGCCGTAGAGGGGGCGGACCTTGAACGAGTGAAGACCCCAGTATTGACACTCGTGATAAATCGGATGGGCCCTGGAGCCCGACCACACATAGACAACGCGCAGATGCGGCGTGCCGTAGTGATAGCCGGCCCACACGACGCCCAGAACGATCGGCAGCCAGGCCAGTTTGCTTAAGCGAATAGGCGCAACGAACGGCACCTTGCCGGGCTTGCTCATGGCTTCTTCCTCTTGAGCTGTCCGTAGTCGATCTCGATCTTCGCGGGTGCGTGCAGCCGCGTGCCGGTGATAGGGCTCTCGCCGACCCAGTCGCGCCACGGCGCGACTTCCGCGTAGGAGACCATCTGAAGCCGGATGGGGCGCATGTTTCGGGCAAACATCCACGCTTGGCCTTTCGGCATCGCCATCACTTCGTCGGGCGTCATGATGCGCCGCCCGGTCTCCTTGGAGGAGATGTTCAGCTCATCCATCGAGACTGTGTGGTACGAGCCATCTTGTTTTCGGATGGTCTCATCGGCGAGCATGTCGCTGACATGCTTCGCCCGCGCATAGGAGTTGAGCCCGGCATAGATGCGCACATCGGCGTAGGATTCGATCGCAGCAGCGGCTTCCTTGCCGTAGTGGCGCTCGAGTCCGGCGAAGGACTGAATGTACAAATCTGCCGTGACGCCGAGGCCCCGCATCGTCTCCAGGTCGCCGACCAGGTCATGGAAGCGGAAGTTGAGCGCTTCCTCTCCGACGATATGCACCGGATGCCCGTTCGGCTTCGCCTTGCAGGCGGCGATGACATTGTGCGTCAGCAGTGAGATGAAGTCGCTAAACTCCCGCAGGTGCGAGAGCGGCGCCACGATGAAGACGATGATCTGGCGGTCGCGAACGGCGGAGAGATTGTGAACGGCGTTCGCGCCGTAATCGCCGAGGTGACCGGCCGGATTGAAGCTGATCAGACGCTGCGTCGCGCCTTCGAGGAAGGACGAGAAATTCTCTTCGTTCTTCTCCGCGCGATGGAGCAGGTTGCGCGCTTCGAGCTGGGCAACCTGCAGAACGCGGTCATTGACCTTGCTTGTCTCGAAGCTCTGCAGATCGACGCAGCGTTGCAAGAACGAAGTCGGGTCCGCGAGCAGGCGATAGAGCTGCGTGGGCGTGCAGCGCGCCGGATTGAACAGCGCGTTGCTGATGTTGCCGAGAAGTAGCGCGCGGCGGGAACCATGCGTGAAGTAGGGGTTCCTCTCGTCCTTGATGACCGGCAGATGCAGCGCCGCGATGTCGGCGGCAATCTTGACTGCGTCGCGCTTTCCAGCGCCAGCATCGTACACGGCGTCATTCAAAGCCTGGTACGGGTTGTGTTCGACATCGCCGAGCTGGTCGAGATACAGCTTGGCCGGGTTGATGCACCACACTTCGAAGCCGAGCGCGCGCAGCGCCGGGGCGAGTGCCACTGACAACTCGCATTTCACATCAGGCGCGATGATCGAAAAGCCCAACAGAGAGCGATGCAGGATGCTGTTCATGACGAGGTTGACGGTCTTGCCAACCCCGGGTGGCATCTCAATGAGTGCAAAGGGAGCGCCGCTGGGCCTGAAGACCGGATTGCCTTCGAGGCCAGTTCCGAACAACTCCCCGCTGGCCGGATCATCCATACCGGCTGCAGCACGCTCTTCCAGGGTCGCCTCCCGTGCGGAGCCATGGTCGGTGGACTTTGTCTCAGCAATCGCGAGACCCCGGCGCAGTCGATAGTCCTTGATCGCTTCCTTTGTCGCCCGGATGATCGAGATAGCCGCGCCGACGGCAGCAGCGCCCGAATAGCTCAGCAAGACGACATCGTTCCCGTCCGCCGGATATGTCGCATAAGCGACCCCTCCGAGCGTGCAGGCGAACAGCATCCAACGATTGACAGGGCCGCTGCGGATCTTCGGCCGGACGGCGCGCCGCTTCTGGCGCCAGATCGACTGGGTCATTTGCGGCGGCCCTTTGTCGAGGCCGGTGGCAGCGTGTACTTCAACAACGCCCGGTGCAGCACGCTACCGATGACGAGATTGACAGTCTTGCCGCTTCCCGGCGGCATCTCGATGAGGGTGAAGGGACTGCCTTTCGGACGAAAGATCGGTTTGCTGTCCAGGTCTAGCCCGAGGATCTCATCATGGTCGTCGTCTTTCCCGGTTTTTGGATCGCTCATGCACGGCCTCCTTTTGTTGAGGCCGGCGGCGCCGCCGCTGACTTCGCGAAACGGCAGTGGGTCTTTGCCAGTGTCTCTAGTGTGCGCGCCGAGAGTCCGGTCAGGGCGAACTCTCCAGGCGGATAGGCCGAGAGATTGGAATAGACCGGTGGCGCCATTCGGGACTGTGTGCCGAGGTTGATATGGCGAGGCAGGCCGCCGCGCCCGTCGACGATGACGTAGCACCAGCGGTCACGTTGTCTGCCGGCCTCGAAATCCTTCACCGTCTCGAACGCGACGCCGGTTATCACAACGAGCCGATGTTCCTCTGACGGAACTCTCGCGAAGTAGTTCATGTTCTCCGCCAGCTTGAAGATGGGCGGCAGCGGTTGGGGCGGAGCAGGCTTCTCGGTTACGCTTTGCCAAGCCTTGAACAAGACGTCTTCGCCCAGCAGGTCGAGCGCGATCAGCCCGACGATACCGGTCGCCACGAGGCCGGAGACGGCCCCAGCGGCAAGCAGGCCTAGGGTCTTTCCGACATTCATTGGCCAGCCCTCTTGTTGGTCGTTTTCTCGGCATCAGCCTGGCGCTGGGCGGCGATGAGAATCAGGAGAAGCAGGGCGGGCGCTATGTCCACGAAGCCGCTGGCAACCCAAAACGTGATCAACTCGCGCCAGTACACTCTTGTGGCCGTCATCGGATCGATGGGGCGCACACGCGGCGGCGGCTCGACGCTCGTTCCGGAAATCTCGCGCACGGCGGCGCGAAGCGCTTCGGCCACCGGCCCCAGGGTCTTGCGGATAATCTCGATCTCGGCGTTCTGCAGCTCCTCGACCTTGTTCTTGGGCGGGATGGGCTCAGGAGTGGATGTTTCCAAGACCTTCAATGTGGCCAGGATCGAGGGGGCCATGTTGAGCTGCGAGAGTTCCGCGAGCAGCTCATCCAGCTTAGCGACCTCGTTCGAGACGGCTTCGGCACGCTGCGCGATCGGGCTCTGCTGATGGATCAGCTTGTTGATCCGCGCGATGGCCTGGCTGAACTCGCGTTCGATCACGGCGGCTCGGGCGAGGGCACGTTCAATGCCTTCGTTGAGGGTCTTGAACTGACTTGACGTCTGGCCGTATGCGGCGGACACCTTTCCCGAACCCGGCAGGCCGGTGCCCTTTCCTTTGATCTCGTCCTGCTCGGCCTTCTTGAAACGCTCCTCTTGTGCCCGGAACGCCGGCTGCATCTGCCGCATGAAGGCAATTTGCTTCATCGCGACGGGGCGATATTGCTCGTAGCTCGTGGCCACCGCCTCCATGGAAAGCTTCGTCGCCGCCGACCCACTGATGCCGACCATGACGAACTGCGCATCCATCGCCACCAAGGCGCTCAAATAGAGCGCCGCGCCGGACACTCCCGCCAGGAGGCGCCTACCGCGCAGGTGCGGCACCAGACTAAAGATGTACTTCCAGCCAAGCCACGACAGCACCGCGATGGTCGCCGCCAGCGCCAGCGCCTCGCCCTTCTGCAACAGGCCGCCGCCGTTCTCGGTCATGGGCACGGACACGCCGCGATAGGTCAGGAGCAGCAGGCCAAGGCTGTGGACCGTCAGCAGGATTGTCGTGGCCTTCTCGACGTGCTCGACGCGTTCAGGCAGCAACTCGCGCGTCTGCTTTGACGCTTTGGGGGGCAAGACCACGCGGAACATGCGAACCGTGTGGGTTTCTGTCTTGCGCTTGAAGAGATCGGCCCTGCGCTTGTTCAGAGCGCGGATGGCGCTGCGTACCCGCATGAAGAAGGAAGAGGCCGTGGGCTTCGCCGGTTCGCAGTACAGCGCGGAGCGGAAATCGCGCTTCTCGCCCGACGCCGGACGCGCCGGCTGGGCTGCTCCCAACAACTCTGCCCGGATCGAGGCCGCTCTGTTGACGCTCTTCGCCTTGCCCGGCGTCTTTGCCGTGCCGCTGGCGGCGGGCACTTCGGTGGCGCCATCGCCCGGAGGAATTTCGTCGAGTGGCATGAGACACCTAACCGTCGGGTTGGAGCGCTGAGCACGAGTGCGGGTTCAGCCCACCAGAGATCGAACGTGCAGGGGTTGCGCGAGCTATCCGGCACCTGTTCCAGTCTGGCCGGTCGTAGCACTCGCCTCGCTCAAGAGGCCGGAGGAGTCCCAGAAGCGCTCTGGGTTTCTGTGTGCTCATCTCGGCACCAAAGGCTGGCTGCAGTCATTGCAACTGAGCTTCGCCGTCCGGCGCGACCACGCTTTAACTTCGCAGCCAGCGCACACGAAGCAGGTGCGCGTGTTGCGCGGTTGCGGCTCAGGCTCCTCACCTCCGTTGGCGTCGCCTGCGTTGAGCCCGCGTGCAGCGCGCCAGTCGATGAAAAGGCCGGATTCAAACAGCTCGCGGCAGGCGATGTCGAAACGCCCGCCCGGGACGATGTAGTGCGACATCGCGTAACCCGTGCGCCTGCCACCCGGCGCGCCGGTCGATGAGGGCATCAGGCCGACCGACTCCATGATGTCGGCCCACACCCGGTCATGGTATCCGCCCCGGCCCTTGCCGCCCTTGCGATTGAGACGGCTCGAGACGTGGCGCGCCAAGTGACTCATCTCGTGCACGAATGTCGAAAAGCTCTTCGCGTCATCACGCGTGCCGAGATAGCGCGGGTTCATTGAAATCTCGTGCGCGATATCGCTGCTGCGGTTCTCGAAAGCACCGGCGCAGAAAGAACCCAGCGCTCGCCGTCTGCTGTTGAAGGTGATCATGCAGTCGGGGAGCGAGCCCCCGAACAGGCGCTCATTGAAGAATGAGAAGGAGACCTGGAGTAACCCGTAGGCCTCCGCCGTCGGCATCCCGGCCCACGAATTGGGCTGTGCAGCGAATTCGGCAGAATCGATCTCCGAAGGTCTATTGGGGATCAGGAGAGAGGTTGCGCGAGACATCCGGCACCTGTTTCAATCTGGCCGGTCGTAACACTCGCCTCGCTCTAAAACCCCGGAGGATTCCCAGAAGCGTTCTGGGTTTCACATTGAGAGGAGTAAGATGGCTTCAGTTCCTGTCGTCGAGCTGCGTCGCAAGTATGACCTCGCTATAGAGTATGTGACTGGCAGCATGGACAGGCTCGCCGCTCGCTTCGATAAGTCCGTCAAGACGATCCTTGGCTGGGTCAACGACGATCGGGGCAGATCGCCCGAGAGCATGCCGGCCAAAGCCAAGGCGCAGTTTGTGACGATCTTCGCTGAAGTGCTGCTCGACCTGCCCCGAAATCGCGTGCTCCAGCTTATCGAGGGACCGGCCAACCACCTTGAGCACGAGCTTGAGCGTGCCGCCGCTTCTATTCTCTCGCGGATCATCGCTCGCGAAGCGAGCCGCGAGAGCGTCAGGCTATTCCGTTCTTCTCTTGAGAACCCTCTCGTGGAGTTCGTGGAAGAAGTGCCGGCGGACTTACCGCGCCTCAGCCTGGGAGAGGCGTTCCGGCTCGAGTTCCCGGCGCGGCACGACTGCCCATTCGCCCTTGCGCTCCAGCATGCGGGTCGGCGCTGGGGCTCCCTGCAATCCCAGCGAAGCCGCGACAACCGCTCGATCATGGTTCCGGCGCCCCGCGAACCGGGCACCGACGATTTCATCAGCGAGAGGGAGCAGCGGGGGCGCCACCGCTTCATCTGCTTCCAGAGCCCCGATCCTTTCCCGGCCGCCCTTCACGAATACGCCGACGAGCCCATCGAGCTCGACAAGCGCGGTCTCGAATTGCTGGCAAGCTTCTATGAACGGCTCCCCAAGGCGCGACGCGCCTGCCATCTGAAAGAGATTTGGGTCGAGAAGCCGCGGCCCGTGACATGACGAGGGAGCCTTATGACGATGACGACCTCAAAGTGGTCCTTCGCTATCTGAAGCAAAAGGGAAGGCGGCTCGTCGATCCGCTGGGAAAGGATGCTCCTCTGTCCGATCCGTATTTTGCCCCGAGCCTTCTGGCGACGCGCAGGCTTATGGAGTTCGCGATTGGCAACAGGCGCGCGGACGGGACGGGATTCCGAGTGTATCCGGCGTTCGTCGAGCGCTCGCCGCCCAACGCCTTCGCCGCCGATCTGGGAACCGTCCATCTTTGCGGCGTCGATGCGGGCCTTGTGACCACGTCCTTTGAGCTTTGCTGCTTCGCGCTCTCGCAGCGGGAGTTCCTGACGGAGATCGGCGACGCCTCGATCGAGGAATCCCCCGCGCTCCCCGAGGGCGCAGCGCTCGGATTCTGGATCATGGACAGCATCGCAGCGTCCTATCCGGCGCGGGTCACGGGGCTGGGCGAGGCGCTGATACCGCTAGATGCGGACCGGCGGTTGACGGCGCACCTCCTAAGCCAGCTCATGCTCCGCTTCGCCTGGTTCCACGAAATGTTCCACGGCCTCAATGGCCATAGCGGCTACATGGCATCGATCCGCAAGGGCGCGGAGCTGAAAGAGATTCCAGAGCCCGACGAGCCCGATGACTTATCGCTCGCAGGCAGGGCAGAGCTTCCGGTCATTCCGGTGCGCAGCCTTCATGGCATGGAATTCGATGCCGACCGCTCTGCCCTCTGGCTGATGATCCGACTTCAGGAGGCGGACGAGGAGCCGTTCGCTACGCTCGCGGAGCTGCCACGCGCGCTCCGCTTGAAGCTCGTTGGTATTGCCGCGCTCTTGACCGTGTTCTTGTTCGAGCAGGCCGCTAAACGCTCACCACCAAAGGAGACAAGCACACATCCCGCCGTACGCCTTCGGCTCTACAATCTCCTTGGCATGATCGCCTCGAACCTGGCCAGGGAATCGCCGATGGCCGCCCGCGCGACGAACGAAGCCCTGATCGAGATCGGACGGCTGCGAAGCCGCATCCCCTCGCTGCTTGATCTTGCCCACTTGAAGCAGGAGCTATCCTCCCCAGTCTTCCAGGCCTCGCTCGATCAGGCAGACGCCGATCTTGCGCAGCTTCGAGACCAGTGGAGTCCGTTTGCCTATCGGCGCCTGGCATCGTAAGGGCCCCACTAACTGTTCGAAATGCCGGCAACGAACGCGGCTCCGCAAAATATCCCAATCTCCCGGTTATAATAGAGCCACACCGCAAAATCCTCATCAAGACAGCAGCCGACATTAGCCGCAACTTAATGCCTGCCCTTAGGCGTTTGGAGAAGCATCGCATCATTCATTTTACAGATATTAGCATCCTTTTTGACTTATCTGGATATTCCCAAGCCTTGTTAAACAAGTCCCAAGCAACTTCGCTCGCTTCCGTTGCGGGCGGCCCCGGGTTATGTAAAGTAACACCTTCTTCGCTTACACCAAAGATAACTACCGCATGAGACACGTAACCAGCATCTGCCTGCAGTATTCTCTGATTGATAATAGGTATAATGTAACACCCTCGCTCTAATTCTGAGCGCAGCGTTTCCTGAGTCGGCTCAGCATCTATCCATCTTGCGTTCTCTTGCCCGAGAAAATCTTCTATGTCCTCTGACAAGTTTTCCAGGTCGGAGTTTGTGGCCTGGTCGCGCCCGACTTCTTCACCATAAAACTCAATTAGATAAGAGGCAGGAGCCTTAGAAAGCTTGGTAAAGTCGAGACGAGTAAATACACTAACCTCGAATCCGCTTTTCGCCAAATATGAAAGTAGTGCGTACTCCCAAGTATACTTTCCTTCCGATCTCCGCGAAATGCGATCCATTGCGCGGAAGCTGGGCACTTCCACTCCATTTCGCGCGCGCATTACCATTTGCACACACGCCGGAAAGCAACTCATGCCGTCGGGACCATTAAGAACTAATCCGGGATTGCGAAGTTGGACACGCATTACTGTTTCCTCCAAATGATTTGCATGCCTTCACCTGCTGCAAGCAACGCGCCAACGTCGGCGCGCACGACACATCGGCTCTTATCGTGTGTTATGCGCAACAAAGGCGATGCGCAGAAAGATAACACAGAAACCGAGTTGACAAGTGGATGTCCAACGATGCCATGATAGTCTATCAGAATCTCTTCGACATACATATAGGAGTCTGTCGCCCAATAGAAGTACGGATCAATTAAAGACAACTCCTGATCAAAATGTAAAGTCACCACCGTTTCAACACCATCGTCTACGATTCGCGCCTCCAGCAACCTAAAATTATTTGCCATATCCGAGGCGGATACTGCGCTGTCGAGCGAATGCAATTCAATACGTACAGGCCGTCCACGCCCTTCGGTGTTGGCGTGACCTTCCACATTGAGATGCTCGCGGACCCACTTTTCTACGCCTCCAGTTCTGGCCGAAAGGAGTATCAGGCAATCAATGCGTTGATCCCGACACAATGCGATTGCAGTATCATTGCTATCCGTTACCAATATCCGGAAACTGTTCACTGACTTGTCCAAAATAAAACGTTCCCTGCAAGACCACATATAGGCGTCTTCACTCGTCGTGCTGAGTGTAAGTCGATTGTTGACCGACACCTTTGTAAATCGAGGCGGGGTAACAAGAGGTTTGAGGTAGTCAGAGAGTGAGTCTCTTTCGGCGGAACCCGTCGCGCCTGCAGCAACGGCCAGCTCGCGAATGACGTCGGGTCGTTTTAGTAAGCTCGTCAAAAGACGAACAGCACCTTCGCTGGATAGGACTTCGGCTGCTCGAGATCCAAGGATATTGAAAGCGTAATCCTTAAGTAGTGCCGCACTCTGTAGCTTTGCTTCGAGTGATTGCTGACGACGCATAAAAACATCATAATAAAGCGATAAAGCTACAGCAGCAAGCGCTGAGCCGGCGAGGCCTAACAACAGATCCCGAATTCGGAACCCGCTTTCGCTTCCCAACATCAAACAAGCGCTTATTAGTAGAGCCACCACCATTGAAGTCGTAACGTACTTCCAAATAGCTAATGCTCGGAGCAAGTCCTTCGTGGCGCGATCTTCACTCGCCTCGTTCCTAACATCTTCGCCCAACTTAAACATGATCTCCCCCACCGCTAGCAGTTCAATGTAGATACCACCCCGTTTGACAAATCTCTAAGTGGTAACCTGACCAAAGTACTTCAACCAACATTCCATGGTCCGGATTGCTAGCCAAGGACCTCGCTACGCGCTAGCGGGTGAGCCGCTGACGTTATGCAGTCTGGCAAGCGCGGGGCTTCCTAGTAGATCGGGGTTCCCTCTGGCCACGCTTGGGCCAGTGACTTGGGACTCAGACCCCCAACACCAGTTTGATGACGAATTGGCCGATGACCACCACATGTTGTGGCCCTTGGTCGAGACTGTGGCCAGAAGTAGAACGCGGCTCAGGTCCGGATGAGAAAAGCTCCTTGCAACGACTCTCGCCTAAAGCTAGCCTAGCAGGTAGTAACTATGGAGAGGACTATGCTGAAAGTTGTTGTTCGCAAAGTCGCTGACGACCGTGTCATAGCTGGTAAAGCTTCGGGCTGACGCCTCGCTGATGTCGGCGAAACCGATCTGGCATATCGACATGACTTTCGTGCCGAACCACCAAATTGCGATTTGGTGGTTCGGCTGTTAGGTCCACTTACAATCCTAACGTCTGGGCGGTTAGACGACCCCTTTGAGTTCACCAGAGGTTCTATACCGCCGACTCTTTCGGCGAGGTTGTTTTATTTGGACGAACCGCTGAGCATTGAAATTCGTGGTCCGGTTTTCCATCTGGCGCAGAACGACGTCGTAGCCGATCTAACGCCATCGCCAGATGCACGCATTGCTTTTTTGCCGGCTTCGTTCGATCTCCTCCTCCAATCTTGGAGTGAGACTCGGATGGTCGAGCCATACCTAAAGCGCTTGCATTGGAACGAGCTGATAGCCTTGCTCACGCTTTGCGGCGCGGTGAAGTGCCTAAATAGTCCATTTTGTTCCATACCTTCTGCAAATAAGCTTGCTTTAAATGTTCTTCTTCCAACCCAGACCGATGAAATCTACTACGGTTTGAATCCGGAAGCGCGAAGGCTTGACAATGGCCAAGCCTACTTATTCAAGGCCGCGACTGATACTTCAAAAATTGAGGGGGAGTATCGAATCGAACCGCGGGTTTTTGAAAAAGTGCCGCGGGTCGACGATCAGCGACCGACCGGTATTTGGCAGAGATTCCTATCCATTGATGAAGAATTTCGCTGTTATTCTTTCGTCAATCGAGAACCATTACTTTTCCGGGTTCCGAATGGTGACGCTACGACGCCTGATTCTCGCTTTCTTCCTCGGCAAGACTACTCCGTGGAAAGGGTTTTTAACTCCCGCGTAGAAAGCGTAATTACTTCCGCCTGCGCAACACTCGGTGTTGATTTCGCTGCAATTGACGTAGCGCGTGAAGGGGACAGGCTTGTTATCCTGGATGTCAATCCTCATGCATCATGGTCATGGCTTCCATCGTTCGCTGCAGAATTGGTCCGGGCGAGCTTCGCCGACATGCTACACAACTTCTGTCAGTCCGGCTCGAGAAAATAGGCAGTACCCGTCGCGGCAGGGGTAGTATCCATAAAATGCATTGACATAAGCAACGTCTAGCACGCGGCTGTCCATTGGGACAGCTTCGACCCGGGTAACTTTGTATCTTACATTCTGGATATCAACGACGGCACCAAGCGGACCCATGGCACGAATAAGAGCAACGATTTGTGCGCACGTATTTCCGCTGTCTATCGTTCTCCGCGCTATTGGCATCACCGGGTTGTAGCTCGCCACTCCATGATGCTGATCTGTGGGCCTTAAATCCCCTAGGGAGTTCAAGTTGAGAGTCTCTAAAAGTTCGACCGCTGCTTGGTTCAAGATAAGGGTATAATTCTCGAAGCTTGTGCCTACAAACTCTCTTAGTGACTTTTGCTTGACTATCGGACCAGTGTCAAAGTCGTTATCCATTACGTGGATACTTACCCCGGCGCTGGCAGCCTCACTGGTGAGACTCCATTGTATGGGAGCCGGACCTCTCCCCAAAGGAAGTAAACTGGGGTGTATATTTAAGAATACGCAGCTTGTGACCGCTGGTATTGGAAGCTTGTAAGAGTATGATGCGCAAATTACCAAATCGGAATCATCGGCAAATCCCGCGACGGTCTCAGCCTCGACGCGGGAGGTGATGAGAGGTATGCTATGTCTTAAGGCGATTTTGCGAATATGCTCTCCCCAGTCATGTTGCGTGCTTACAATTCGTTTTATTGTAATATCTTCTCTTGAAGTAAGATGCGATAATACCGGAGAAAAGTAATCGTATCCAAAATAGGTTATAATCACGCAGCCCTCCGAGATATGCTGATCACTCGCCGCGAACCTGCTAACAGCCTTTAGACAAGACAATACGAACATAGTTGTCAACCCTTGGCTGCGGAAGATCGCGGACTAGACCACAGAGGGTCAGCCGCACAGGTCATGCAGAACCTTGCGAACGTTGTGGGCTGAGTCCTTCGCTTCCATTGGTACTCTTCTCCTGCACGACCTCGCGGCCCACTGACCCTTCACAAGAATAGTCTGGATGTGGCCATCATTTGCCGCAGATTGTTCGCCTTCTCCGGTATCACTTTGTTCTAGGAAAGCGGGCGCGTCTGGCTGCGCCGGACCGGGCTCTATTCGGCCCCGCGAACGGCGTAGCCGTTCGATGGTTGGGGCCTCACGAAGCCGCCCTGCGGATTCCGATGAATTCGGCCGGGGATTCCGACTGATGTCGGCCACCTGATTCCGATTGAAGCCGGCCGTCGATTCCGCTCGATGTCGGCCGGGGTGGCGAACGCCCGCTGGCAGTCGTCGTTTG
>Ga0268299_1003257_pt1 | contig 15566 bp, 14 predicted proteins | sample NOBtaG_FD_193484 | JGI IMG/M metagenome (GOLD analysis project Ga0268299, IMG submission 193484) | Activated sludge microbial communities from bioreactor in Nijmegen, Gelderland, Netherland - NOB reactor | ecosystem: Engineered > Bioreactor > Aerobic > Activated sludge | place: Netherlands...
AACTCCGCGCCGACCATCGCGATGGCCAGAGACGTGAGAAAGCCGATGGCGACGTTGCCGGCGATGCTCACCCACTGCGTGCGGCTCACCTGCGCCGCGAGCTTGGCGATGCGGTCCAATCGTGCGTCCTTGTCCGGCGTGCCGTCCAACGCGGCGGCAATCGTCGCCGCGGTCATGGCCGGCTGCTTGGTGGCGATCGTGAGGTGCAACACGTGCACCAGCACGAAGCCCAATCCATAGATGAGCGAGAACGCCACGGCCTGCCAGAACCCGGGCAGCCCGAGCTTGGACGTGAGGATCTTCGTCAGCGCCATCACCGCGACGAGGAGCCCCGCGCCCGCCGCCGCGCGGAACATCTCCTTGTACTCGGCGCGCGTCTCGGTGACGTAGTGCTCGCCGGACTTGCTCGCGTGTTCCGTCACGCGGCGCGCGAGGAGCTGCGTCGTGCCGTCGAAGATCTCCCCGAAGCGATTCCGCCGGTTCTCGGCGCGGATCAGCGTGGCCATGAACTGGACGGCCCGCGTCCGCGTCCCCGTCACGGTCTCCTTGGCGTCGGGCACGGCGAGGAGCCGGAGCAGGCGCATGCGCGCCACCAACTGCTCGATGCGCGCGAGCACGAACACCAGCGTGACCCCCACGCCCGTCTCGTGCGACTTCCGGCGGATCTGCGCCACGAACTCCGAGCAGTGGCCGAGCAGCACCTCGAGGTGTCCGTCGTACGCCGGCGCGGTGGCGGGATTCGCCTGCAGCGCGATGAGGTCCTTCACTTCATCGCTCTGCGCGAGGAAGGGCGACTCGTGCCGCGCGAGCGCCGGCGCGTAGCGCACCAAGGCGGGATCCATGCCCAGCGCCGCCAGCCGGTGGCCGACGAGGCGCATGGCCTCGAGCAGCTCCTGCCGGATGTGACGACGCACCGGGGCAAAGGCCTCGCCGAAACAGCCCAAGCGCTCCAGGAGATGGTCCCAGGTCTCGTACGGCACCTGCGCGATCCACTCGCCGTCGTGCGGCTCGTCGAACACCTCGGCGACCAAGTCCCGCAGGAAGTCGTGGTCCACGGCCGGCGGCAGCAGACGCCCCAGCAAGCGCTGCCAGAAGCCCGTGAGGAAGCCCGTGCTCGTGAGGATGCCCGACTCGGCATACAAGGTGCGATGCATGCGCGAGAGCAGCACTTGGCGCAGGTGGGCCGACAGGGCCTCGGCCATCGCGGGGCGCTCGTCGAGCAGCGCGATGAAGCCCTCGAACGGCGCGGCTGCTTCCGCCGCGCCGTGCACGCGGCCGGGCCGCAGCAAGGCCACGAGGCGACCCAGATAGTCGCCCGAGACCTCCTGCGGGGCGCGCGCAATCTCCCCGAGCAGGGTCTCGATCTCCGGGAGGTTGGCGGGCGGCATGCGCAGGCTCATCCGGGCAATCTGGGCCGTGGACCCGCTAGGTTCCACCCATGCGCATCGTCGGCGGCAAGTTCGCGAATCGCGACCTCACATCCCCAGCAGACTTCCGTGTGCGGCCGACCGCCGAGCACGTGCGGGCGGGTGTGATGGAGCATCTCGCGGGCGAGCTCGAGGGCAAGTCCTGCCTCGACCTCTTCGCGGGCACGGGCGCCCTGGGCCTCGAGGCCATCTCGCGCGGGGCGCGGCGCTGCGATTTCGTCGAGACGCGCCCCACATCCCTGAGCGCGCTCAAGTCGAACATCATCAAGCTGAAGCTCCGCGAGCGCACGCGCGTGTTCAAGAAGGACGCCCTGCCCTTCGCCGCCGTGCTGGACGAAGGCGCGTACGACATCGTCTTCGTGGATCCCCCCTACGGCTCGCGCATGCTCGACCGCGTGATTGACTCGTGGAAGGCGAAGCGCTTCGCGCCCGTGCTGGTCTGCGAGCACGAAAGGGGACACTCCCTGCCGCCGGGGGCGAAACGGCTGGATTTCGGCGAGACCGTGGCGTCGGTGTACCGGCTGCCTTGACACGCCGCGCGGGACGTTGCACTTTGTAGTGCAAAGTGCTTGACGGATTCCCCGCGCCCGCGTGCCGATGCCCTCGATCCCGTTCCGCAAACGTCTCCGCGCCGCCGCCCAGAACGCCGTCCTCTGGGGCGCCGGCTTCTTCACGGCGAGTCTCGCCTTGATGACCGCCCGGCTCCTCCTCGGCTTCTCGCCCGAGGGCATCGGATTCCTCGACGGCGTGGGCATGGCCATCCGCATCGGCGTCTGGGGCGGCATCTGCGGCACCGCCTTCTCCATCGCCGTCGGCCTGCGCTTCACCGGCCGCCGACTCGCCGAGATCCGCCGTCTGCCCTTCACCCTGGGCTCGGCGGTCGGCATCGGCCTCTTCGTGCCGCTGGCCCTGCAGACGCTGCGGCTCCTCGGCGGCGAAGGGCTGCTTCCGTGGAGCGACATCACCGACGACGCGATCTTCACCGGGCTGTTCGGCGGCATCGCCGGCGGCCTCACACTGACGCTGGCGCAGCTCGCCGACCGCGTGCTGCCGCCCGGCGTGCGCAGTGAAGAGGAACTCCTGCTGCGCAACGCCGACGCCGCCATCGCGGCCGCCGAGTTGGAGCGCGCCCGGACAAGCACGCGGGAGGCCGCGCGATGAGCCAGCCCCCCGCCCTGCACGACAAGGCGCTGCAGGACCTCTCGTTCATCCGCCGTACAATGGAAGGCGCGGCGTCGTTCACCGACGTGCCCGGCTGGGGTCTGGTGGTCGCGGGCGTGATTGCCTTCGCGACCGCCTTCCTCGCCGACCGACAGCCGACACCCGAGCGCTGGTTGGCGATGTGGCTCGCCGCGGCGGCGGCGGCAGCCTCGCTGAGCGGCGCCATGATGTGGCGGAAGATGCGTCGCCGCGTCGTCGACGCCGGCGATGAACGGCGCGCGCTGCTCAACGTGCCGGCGCGGAAGTTCCTCCTCAGCCTGTTGCCGGCGCTGTTGGTCGGCGCGGTGCTCACGCTCGCGCTGGCCGACCTCACGGTGCCCGGCATCGATGCGCGCATCGCCGAGCGCGTTTTGCCCGGGATGTGGCTCTTGCTCTACGGCCTCGGCATCACGACCGCCGGGGCGTTTTCCATTCGCGCCGTGCCCATCATGGGGCTCGGCTTCATCATCCTCGGCGCCGCGGCGCTCTTCATCCCCGCCCTCGACGGCGACCTGATGATGGCGCTCGGTTTCGGAGGACTGCAGGTCGGATTCGGCCTGTTGATCGCACGGAGGCACGGTGGCTAAGCGTGACGGCAGTGCGGTACGGGCGCGGGCCAAGGCGCCGCGCGAGGAGGGTACGACGTTGACCGCCGTGGACGGTGATTCCTCGATTCCCATCGCGCTCGACAAGGTCATTCACGAACGCCTGCGCTTGGCGATCGTGAGCGCCCTCGCCGTGCACGAGTCGCTGACCTTCAACGACCTCAAGGCCATGCTCGATGCCTCGGATGGCAACGTCTCGGTGCACGCGCGCAAGCTCGAGGAAGCGGGCTACATCGCCTGCAAGAAGGGCTTCGACGGCCGCATCCCGCGCACCGAGTACCGCCTGACGGCCGCGGGCCGCAAGGCACTCGAGCGCTATCTCGGGCACATGGAAGCGCTGATCAAGCGCGTGGGGGGCGCATGAGCGCGTCGCGGAAGGTGCCCGGGCACTTGGCCATCATCATGGATGGCAACGGCCGCTGGGCCTCGCGCCTCGGCCGCCCGCGCTGGATGGGCCATGTGCGCGGCGCCCACACCGTGAAGGAAGTCGTTGCGCACTGCGTGCGGGTCGGCGTGCAGCATCTCACGCTGTACGCGTTCTCCAGCGACAACTGGAAGCGCCCGCGCGAGGAAGTCGGCTTTCTCTTCGATCTCTTCGCCTCGCATCTCGACCGCCAGGTCGACGCCCTGGTGCGCAACGGCATCCGCCTCACGATCTTCGGCCGCCGCGATCGCCTGCCCGCGGAGCTCGTCGCCGCCTTCGAGATGGCGGAAGCGCGCACCGCCCGTGGCACGCGCATGCATCTGCGCGTGGCGGTGGATTACTCGAGCCGAGCCGCCATCGAGCGCGGAGACGAGCGCCTGCCCGATGTCGACCTGCTGCTCCGCACCGGCGGCGAGCGGCGGCTCAGCGACTTCCTGCTCTGGGAGAGCGCCTACGCCGAGCTCGCCTTCCTCGACGTGAACTTCCCCGACTTGACCAGCGAGCACCTCGACCTCGTGTTCGCCGACTTCGCCTCGCGCGACCGCCGCTTCGGCGGCCTCAAGGAGCCACAACGCGTATGACCCCCGCGACCGCCCGACTCATCCTTCCAATCGCGCTGGCGCTCGGCCTGCTCGCGGACTGGCTGTTCCGCGCGCATCAGCCGCGGGCTGGCTTTGCCCTGTGGTGCCTGACGGCGCTTGGCGCGGCGTTGCTCTTGCAGCGTGAGCGTGAACGGAGACTCATCATCGGCGCCGCGGCAGCGCTCGTGCTGCTGCTCGTGCTGCGCGAAGCCCCGATGCTCTACGCCCTCAACGGATTCGCGCTCTTCGTCACGCTGCTACTCGTCGCGTGGCGCTCGCTCGGACGCTCGGTCGCGCAGCTGGAGCCGCGGGATGCGCTGATCGGTGGCGTCGCGGCCGTGGCCAGCGTCGCCGGCGGTACGCCGACGCTCGTGCTCCGCGATGCCAACGCCAGCGCGCTCGGCGAACAGGTCAAGGGCAACTACAAGACCTTCGGCATCGGCGCGATCGTCGCGCTGCCGGTGCTGCTCATGGTGACGGGCCTCTTGGCCTCGGCGGACCCGCTCTTCGCCGGCTTCCTCGATGAAGCCGGCGCGCTGCTCGACACCACGTTGGCCGAGCACATCGGCGTGACGCTGGCGACGGCGTGGATCTCGGCCGGTGCGCTGCGTGGCTCGCTGGTGCCGCTGGCGATCGATGGCACGCGCTTTCGGAAGACTTGGGAGCTGCCGCTCTCGACCTTCCTGCCCGCGCTCGGCGGTCTCACGCTGCTGCTTAGCGCGTGGATCGGCCTGCAGGTGCGCGCGATGTTCGGCGGCGCGGCCTACGTGGCGGCGACGTCCGGCGTGACGGTGGCGGAGTATGCGCGCAACGGATTCTTCGAGTTGATCGTGATCGCCGGCATGGTCTTGGCCGTGCTGCTGGTGACCGACGACTTGCTCGTGCGCGGCGCGGAGGCGGCGCGCCGCAGCTTCCGCACGCTCGGCGGCATTCTGATTGCACTTGTCGCCGCGGTGCTTGTCTCGGCCCTCATGCGTTTGTCGCTGTACCTGGGCTTCTACGGACTCACGGAGGACCGCGTGATGGCGCTGGCCGTCCTCGTCTGGGTCGCGGCCGTGCTCGGCTGGTTCGCGCTCACGGTGCTCCGCGGTGAGCGGCTTCGCTTTGCGCGCGGCGTGCTGGCGATCTCGGCCGTGTGGCTGGGACTGCTGAACCTCGCGAACCCGGAGCGCTGGGTGGTGGAGACGAACGTGCGTCGCGCCGAGCGCGGCCTGGACTTCGACATCGCGTACCACGCCACGCTGTCGGCCGATGCGCTGCCGGCGCTGGCGCGCGCCGCCGAGCGACTCGGCGAGCCGCGGGCGACGGAGCTGCGTGCGGCGGTTGCCGCGCAATGGACGGAGCTGAACGCCCGCCGCGCCGACGACTGGCGCGAGTGGACCCTTCCCTACTTGCTCCACGGACGTACACAATAGGGGATGCGCACGCATCCACTATTGCTCCTCCTCGGGCTCGGCCTCGCCGAACTCTCCACCGCGCGGCTGGGCGCGGCACAGTCCCAGACGTCCCTGCCGGGCGGCGCGATGAGTTCCATCGCGCCGCCTGCGCGCTTTACGGATCTGGCGCGACGCGAGAAGCTGCGCACGGCGATTCCGCGCATCGACTCGCTCATGCGACGCTTCGCCGAGCAGCAGCGGGTGCCCGGCTGGGCGTATGGCATCGTGGTTGACGGCCGCCTCGAGCACGTGGTGGCAGGCGGCCTGCGCAACGTCGAGCAACGTGCCGCGACGGACACCGCGACGGTCTTCCGCATTGCGTCGATGAGCAAGAGCTTCGCAGCTGTGGCCATCCTGCAGCTGCGCGATGCCGGCAAGCTTTCATTGGATGACCCGGCCGAGCGCCATGTGCCGGAGCTGCGCGGACTGCGCTATGCGAGCGGCGACGCGCCGAAGATCACCATCCGGCACTTGCTCACGCACTCGGCAGGCTTCCCCGAGGACAATCCTTGGGGCGACCAGCAGCTGGATGCCAGCGAGGAGTCGTTCAGCGCGATGCTGCGCAGCGGGATTCCCTTCTCGACGACGCCTGGCACGGCCTACGAGTACTCGAACTACGGCTTCGCGATCCTCGGGCGCGTCGTGCGTAACGTGGCCGGCATGCCGTACGCGGAGTACTTGCGCGAGCGCATCCTGCTGCCGTTGGGCATGCGGCACACCTACCTCGAGTCTGCCGATGTGCCAGCCGAGCGACTGGCGTACGGGTATCGGCTGGAGGATGGCAGCTGGAAGCTCGAGCCGCCGCTCCCCGATGGCGCCTTCGGCGTGATGGGTGGCATGCTGACCACGCCCGCGGACCTCTCGCGCTGGGTGGCCTTCATGCTCGATGCTTGGCCGGCGCGCGATGGCGCCGATGCCGGGCCGCTGTCGCGCAGTTCGCGGCGCGAGATGCAGCAGATCCAGCGCTACAGCGGCCTCTCGACCTTCGTGAACGCCGGGTCCATCGCGTCGAATGCGGGCGGTTATGGCTACGGCCTGCGCGTGAGCGAGAACTGCGACATCCGCGTGAATGTGTCGCACACCGGCGGCCTGCCGGGCTACGGTTCCATCATGCGCTGGCTGCCGGAGGAGGGCGTGGGCATCATCGCCCTGGGGAGCCTGACGTATACGCCGTGGACGCCGATCGTGGAGCAGGCGTTCACCATGTTGCGTGAGACTGGTGGGCTGGTGCGCCGCGAGTTGCAGCCGGCTCCGGTACTCGAGACGCGCCGCGCGCAGGTCACGCGGCTGGTGCAGCAGTGGTCCACGCCCTTGGCCGACTCCCTGGCGGCAATGAACCTCTTCCGCGATGAGTCGGCGGAGCGGCGGCAGGCGCTGATCGCGACACGCGTACGGGAGGCGGGTGGTGACTGCCGCAACGAAGGACCGTTCGTGGTCGAGAATGCGCTGCGCGGCCGCTGGCGGATGCGCTGTGCGCGTGGCGACCTTTTGGTGGGCATCACGCTCGCGCCAACCGAACCGGCGACCGTGCAGCTGCTCAACGTCCAGGCGATCCGACCGGAGTCGGAGCTACGTCCGGCTGCGACCTGTCGAAGCCTGAACTAGGCGCGCGGCAAACGCATGGAAGCGGGCGTCGAGCTGCTCGGGCCGTGACTCCACTTGGCTGAGCGACCAGCGCACGCTCTCCATGCAGGCCCCGGCCAGCATGCGCGAGAGCAGGCGTCGCTCATCGTCAATGACGGACGCCGGCAATCGCGATTCGATCAACGCCGCGATGTGATCGGTGCCGAGGTTCCAGATGCCTTCCAGCCGGCCCGACGTACGCAGCGACTCGAAGACGGCGCGCGCAGCCAGGAAGTGCTCCACCAACTCGGCGACAGGTACGAGCCTCCCACGGGGCCGTGATGGCTCGTCCATGCGCGAGGCAAAGCTCGAGAGCATGCCTTCGAAGCTCTCGAGCAGGACGTCGTCCTTGTTGCGGAAATGGCTGTAGAAGGTCGCGCGCGCCACGCCGGCGCGGTCGATGATCTGCTGCACCGTGATGTCGGCGAATGGCTCTTCGGCGAGCAATTCGCTGAGCGCACGACGCAGGGCCAGTACCGACCGCTCGACCCGCGGGTCCACTTCCTGAACATCGGAGGCCTGCTTGTTCGGCATCGGCGGCGTGGGCGGAGGCGGTGACGTAGTCTCGGTAAGCTTGTTCCCGGCCCACAGCCCCGCAACTCCTCGCCCTCGAGGCCTTCCCGCATGACCGCCAGCCGCCACGCCAGCACGATGATCTACGCCGGCATCGTCGCATCACTCCTGACGATGGCCTTCCATCCCACGGGGTCGTCGGTGCTCGCCGACGCCGAGGCCGGCGGGGGCAACGTGATCGCCCGCGGCACGCACCTGCTGGCGATCCTTGCACAGCCCTTGCTGTTGACCGCGATGGGCATCCTGAGCTGGCGCCTCCGCGACCGCGCCGCGCTGGCGGGACTCGCCTTCGCGTCCTACGCACTGTCGGCGTTCGCGATCATCATCGCGGCGGCCATGAGCGGGCTCGTCGCGCCGCGCCTCGCGGAGATCTTCGTCGAGGTCGCTGCGGCCGACAAGCCCGGCGTGATGCAGCAGTGGTACCTGTCGCACACCTACAACCAGGTGTTCGCGCAGATCTCGGTGATCTTCACCGGCGTCGCGATCCTGAGCTGGTCGGCGGCGATGCGCACGACGGGCGCCTTTCCGCGGGGGCTCGCCACCTTCGGACTTGTCATCGGAGCCGTCGGCACGGTCGGCGCGCTGTTCAACCTGCTGCCGCTCGACATCCATCGCTACGGGCTCATCGTGCTGGTGCAGTCGATCTGGATGGCCGGCGTGGCCATGACCCTGCGCAAAGACGGCGCCTGACGCCGTTGCGGATGGTGAATCCCGCTGACGCGCGCCTGCGTAGGACCCGCATGCGCGCGTTCGTCGTGACCAAGTACGGCTCCCCGCATGTCCTGGAGCTGCGTGAGCTGCCCTACCCCGTGCCGAAGTCCGGCAGCCTGCTCGTGCGGGTGCGCGCCTGCACCGTGACCTCGGCCGACTGCCGCATCCGCGGCCTCAATGTGCCCCGCGGCTTCAGGCAAGTCATGCGCCTTGCCCTCGGAGGCCAGGCACCGCGGCAGCCGGTGCTGGGTTCCGAGTTCGCCGGCGATGTGATTGGCGTCGGGCCGGGTGTCACGCGGTTCGCGCTGGGCGACGAAGTCTTCGGCATGAGCGCGAACCTCGGCGCGCACGCCGAGCTGTTAGTGATCCGCGAGACCGCGGCGCTGGCGCTGAAGCCGGCGCGCTTGAGTTTTGCCGAGGCGGCCTCGCTGCCCTTCGGCGCGACGACCATGCTCGACTACTATCGCCGTGGGTGTCTGGCACCCGGTGAGCAGGTGCTGGTGAACGGTGCGTCTGGTGCGGTCGGGGTCGCTGCCATCCAGCTGGCGGTCGCCGAGGGCGCTACGGTGACGGCGGTGTGCTCCGGCGCCAACGCGGAGCTCGTCCGATCGCTCGGCGCGCGGCACGTAATCGACTACACCCGCGAGGACTTCACGGCCGGCGGGCCGCGCTATGACATCATCGTCGACGCCGTGGGCACCGCGCCCTTTGCGCGCAGTCGCCAGGCGCTGCGTCCGGGCGGTCGCCTGCTCGCGGTCCTTGCCGACCTTCCGGCGATACTGTCCGCACCCTGGCAGTCGATTGGCAGCTACCGCGTGATCGCCGGGCCGGTCAGCGAGCGCGCCAGCGATGTGCAGCAGATCGCGGCGCTCGCGGAGAGCGGCAGACTCCGGCCCGTCATCGACCGGTGGTTCGCGTTCGAGGAGCTGCCGGCAGCGCACCGGTATGTAGACACCGGGCGCAAGCGTGGCTCGGTGGTCATCGATGTGGCGGGAGATGGTCGCTAAAGGCCGGCCCTCGGATTCCCCGCTCCGAGAGCTGAACGGCATCCCAGAACGCCACGAGGGCCGCCCCCGCATCGCGGAGGCGGCCCTCGTCACGTTCCCCGCTTCGCTTACTTCGCGAGATCGAAGCGATCGGCGTCCATCACCTTCGTCCATGCCTGCACGAAGGTCTTGGCGAAGCGCTCCTGCGCATCCGATTCCGCGAACGCCTCGGCCAGCGCACGCAGCTGCGAGTGCGAGCCGAACACGAGATCGTTGCGCGTCCCGGTCCACTTCACGGCGCCCGTCTTGCGATCGCGCGCCTCGAACAGCTCCTGCGCCTCGGAGACGGACTTCCACTCCACACCCATATCGAGGAGGTTCACGAAGAAGTCGTTCGACAGCGTCTCGGGACGCGTGGTGAACACGCCGTGCTTGCTGCCGCCGTGGTTGGCACCGAGCACACGGAGACCGCCAACCAACGCGGTCATCTCCGGCGCGGTGAGCGTGAGCAGCTGCGCCCTATCGAGCAGCATCTCCTCGGCGCTGACGCTGTAGCGTGTCTTCTGCCAGTTGCGGAAGCCATCGGCCTGCGGCTCGAGCCAGGCGAAGCTCTCGACGTCCGTGTGCTCCTGCGTGGCGTCGGTGCGACCCGGCGTGAACGGCACGGTGATGCTGAGACCGCCCTTCCGCGCGGCTTCTTCGACCGCGGCGACGCCGCCCAGCACGATGAGATCCGCAAGCGAGATCTTCTTCCCGCCCTTCTGCGCGGCGTTGAACTCGGCCTGCACCTTCTCCAGCGTGGCGAGCACGCGCGCAAGCTGCCGCGGCTCGTTCACGTCCCAATCCTTCTGCGGCGCCAGGCGGATGCGGGCGCCGTTGGCGCCGCCACGCTTGTCGCTGCCACGGAACGTCGAGGCCGAGGCCCAGGCGGTCGTCACCAGCTCGCTGATGCTCAGGCCGCTCTTGAGCAGCGTGGCCTTGAGCGCCGCGATGTCCTTCGCGTCCACGAGCGGATGATCCACGGCGGGCACCGGATCCTGCCAGCTGAGCACTTCGCTCGGCACCAGCTTGCCGAGGTAGCGCGCGCGCGGTCCCATGTCGCGATGCGTGAGCTTGAACCAGGCGCGCGCGAAGGCGTCGGCCAGTTGTTCGGGGTGCTTATGGAAGCGCTCGGAGATCTTGCGGTACGCGGGATCCTCGCGCATCGCGATGTCGGCCGTGGACATGGCCGGCAGCACGAACTTGCCCTTCACATGGGCGTCGGGCACGGTGCGCGCGGCCTCCTTGTCCTTCGGCTCCCAGATGTACGCGCCGGCCGGCGACTTCACGAGCTCCCACTCCCACTTGAAGAGCGTCTCGAAGTACTCGTTGTCCCACGAGGTCGGCGTCGGCGTCCACGCGCCCTCGAGGCCCGAGGTCGTGGTGAACTCGCCCTTGCCGGTGCCCAGCGCGTTCTTCCAGCCGAGGCCCTGCTCTTCCATCGACGCGCCCTCGGGCTCCTTGCCGACCAGGGCCGGGTCACCTGCGCCGTGCATCTTGCCGAAGGTGTGACCGCCGGCCACCAGCGCCACGGTCTCTTCGTCGTTCATCGCCATGCGGCGGAAGGTCTCGCGGATGTCGCGCGCCGAGGCCAGCGGATCCGGCTTGCCGTTCGGGCCTTCGGGGTTCACGTAGATGAGACCCATCTGCACCGCGGCGAGCGGATTCTCGAGCTCGCGGTCCCCGGAGTAGCGCTTGTCGCCCAGCATCTCCGCCTCTGGGCCCCAGTAGATGTCCTGCTCGGGCTCCCACACGTCGGCGCGGCCACCTGCGAAGCCGAACGTCTTGAAGCCCATCGACTCCAGCGCCACGTTGCCGGCGAGGATCATGAGGTCGGCCCACGAGAGCTTCTTGCCGTACTTCTGCTTGATCGGCCACAGCAGGCGGCGGGCCTTGTCGAGATTGCCGTTGTCAGGCCAGCTGTTGAGCGGCGCGAAGCGCTGCGTGCCGCTGCCGGCGCCGCCGCGGCCGTCGGCCGTGCGATACGTGCCGGCCGAGTGCCAGGCCATGCGGATCATCAGCGGCCCGTAGTGGCCGTAGTCGGCCGGCCACCAGTCCTGCGAGTCCGTCATCAGCGCCTTGAGGTCAGCGACCACGGCGTCGAGGTCGAGCGTCGAGAACTCCTTGGCGTAGTCAAAGGCCTCGCCCATGGGATCGCCGGCGGGCGGGTTCTGATGCAGGATCCCGATGTTGAGCTGGTTGGGCCACCAGTCGCGGTTCGAGCGCCCACCGGCCTTCACGGCGCTAGGGCTGCCATGCATCACGGGGCACTTGCCCCCGGACTTCGCACTATCAGACATCACGGTCTCCGAAGATCAGGATTGCGGAAAAGACCTGCGCGTAGAGCAACGCAGGACGAACCCGCGAGACCGCGTTCAGGTTTCCGATGCGCAGCCCGCTTTACGCGTGAGAAGTGGCCGCAATTCCGAGTGCAGTCGCGGGGATTCGACGAGGGGAGGCCCTCGACGGAGAACCAGCGAATCGCTGACACGAACTCCAGCATTGCCTGAGTGCGCCGCGTCGCCGGTCTGCACAGTCTTCGGGCACCCTCACCTCCCTGTGGAGGTCCATGTGCGACGCCTACTTTCGCTGCTTGCCGCCGTCGGTCTCGCGGCCGGCGCGCTCGGGGCCCAGGACAAGCCCGGTCCCGACAAGCCACAACCCACGTCGGCCGCCACCGGATCGGTGTTCTTCCTTGGTTACAACCTTTATCTGACGCCGCAGGTGTGGCCGGATATCGGCGCGGACGACGATCCCAAGTTCGGCGTCGGCTTCGGCGGCATGCTCGGCGTGGGCTGGCGCTGGGACGAGCTCGTGCTGCTGTTCGGGCCGCACATCAGCTACCAGATGTGGACGGCGGACTACTCGCAGAAGCCGAACAGCGCGACGCAGAGCGTGACCATCGGCATGGCCGACGTCGGCATCGAAGCGATCTTCCACTTCGACAAGTCGATGGGCTTCTGGATGGGCACCGGGAGTTCGACGATGGACGCCTCGATGCTGCTCGACAACGGCGACACGTTCTACTATCCCGGACTCGACGGCGAGCAGTTCAGCTATCTCTCGGCCGGCATCACGTTCCGGCTCGGCCGCCTCGTGCGCCTTGGCATGGGCGTCACGCAGTACCAGGAGGACGCGGCGCGGGACGCCAACCGGGTGGAGTTCCGGCTGGGGCTGGGCTACTGAGCGCTGTCGCTGGGCGTCGCGACGTAGCCGGCCGCGTAGTTCATCACGCACATCACGCGGTAGCCGGTGTGCGGGCCACAGGCGGCGCCCATCACGCGCAACCGCGGATTGAAGATGTTGCTCCGATGCCCGCGCGAGGGCACGCCGTCATCGACGATCAACGAGATGAGGACGTCGAGCGCATTCTCCGCGCCGTAGTCGATGTTCTCGGCCGCCGTGCCCTGCCACTGCCCGTAGCGCGACATGCGCTGGCCCATGGAGGAACGGTCGTTGCCGACGTGGCCCGTGGAACCACTCGGCCCTTGGTCGCGGACATGATCGCCCGCCGCGCGCCACAGGCCGTCCGCCCACGTCAGGGCGGGCAGCGGCTCCTGCGCGCGGAGAAAGGCGATCGCCTCGCGGACCGCGGCCGGCCCTTCGTTCGTCCGCAACCCGACGCGCTGGCCCGGCCGCCGCAGGATGTTGCCGTCGAAGTACGGGAGCATCACCTCGAGATCGCGCGCGAAGCCAGCGGGATCCATACGCGCGCGGTTCGTCTGCTCAAGGATGCCGCGCTCGAGTGCCGACGGTTGCTGCGCGGGCGCCACCTGGACGGCCAGCAGCGACGCCAGGAGGGGAATCAGGAATCGATGCATATGCTACGGAGTGGCGTGCGCGTCGAGCCAGGCCACGAGGCTCGCGTAATCGGTGATCTCGTCGCGCAACAACGCCGACGCGAGCTCATGCACGACGATGCCGTCGAGGGCGCGCTCGTACGTGACGCCACCGCCGACGCCCGGCAACTTCACGATTAACGGCACGCGCGTGTCGTCCGGCTCCTCGATCCAGCGCGGCCGGTACTGCGCCACGTGGTCCGACGTCACGATGACGGCGGTGCTATCCCACTGCCCTGCGCGCTCCATCGCCGTGCGGATCTCCCCGAGCATGACGTCGGCGAGCTCGAGGTTGAAGAACATGCCGTCGGGACTGAACTCGGTGAGCGTGTAGTCCTGCTCCTCGTGGTCCCAGATCCACGGCGTGTGCGGCGCGATGACGTGCAGGAACACGAACCCGCGCTCGCCGAGCACCGCCGCCTGCGCGAGATCCTCGCGCTGCGTCTCGACGATCTCCACCTGGCGCAGCCGCAAGCTCAGGTACGGAACGAGCGCGAGCTGCTGCTCGGCGACGGCGCGCCAGAATCCCGTCTCCCGGGCCCGTGAGCCCACCGTGCGTGCCGGATACGTCTCGCAGGCGTCGGAGTGATCGAAGATCCGGCAATACGGGTGATACCACCCGGCGATCACGCCCACCCCGCCGAGCGCCTGCGCCTCGTCGATCAGGTTGTCCGTTTCGCTCCACGGTACGGTGCTGCCGTCTTCGAGCGTCAGGAGCAGTTCGTCCGCGCCCTCCGGCTCCGAGGTCTCCACCTCCAAACCGCTCAGCATGCCCGGCACGGAGATCTTCGTCTGCCGCCCGATCTGCGTGACCTGCGTGGCGTCGAGCGCCTCGGCGCGCAGGCGGTCCAGCACCGGCATCTCGATGGAGTCCGGTCGCGCATCGACGGCATGGCGACGCCCCATCGCGTCGAGGACGATCAGCACCACGCGCGGGCCGGCGCGCCGCGGGACGTCGGAATCGACCGAGGGAGCCTTCGCGGCCAACGCGTCGCTGGGGTCGACCTGCAACAGGATCAGCGCGGCACGGCCGAAGGTCACCGCCACGAACGGCGAGAGCACCAGCACGAAGCCGACCGCAAGGCGCAGCGCCCGCTGCGGCCAGCGGATGCACGCCGCCACCACGGCGCCGACGACGAGGAGCGGCGCGAGCACATCGAGGTACTTGCCGCTCTTCCACGGATCGACGAGTGACAGCACGCCCGGATTGAGCTCCGGCCCGAGTTGGTTAAGCTGGGCGAGCAGCACCAGCGTGAATGCCGTCACCATGACCCGGCGGCCGACCCTGCCCCGCGTGCGCAGCCAGGTCGCGCCGAGCGCAAAGGCAGCGCCGAGGAGCAGCACGTTGAGCATCAACGCGTAGATGTCGGCGTTGTGGATGCTGCTGAAATACGCGTCCGGGCCAGCGACGGCGAGGATCTCGCCCCAGAGCCGGATGAACCAGAGGTTGGCCAGCGAGAGGCCGATGAGCAGGTCACGCCCGCGGATCGAGGGCATGGCGCGCGTGCTCACGCGGCGAACCGGAACAGAGTGCGGCCGGACGTCCCCACCGCGACGCGCTGCCGTGGCTGCAAGCCCAACGCGGCGAACGCGGCGATCAGGCCGTCCTCGGTGTAGCCGTCGAAGATGTCCTCGCGCGCGGAGAGCAGGCGTTGCACCTGGGGATCGGGCTTCGGCACCCACTCGATGATCACATGCCTGCCGAGGTGCGAGAGCATCTGCGCCACGCCAGCGAGCGGTACGTTGTTGCCGATCGCCAGGTGATGCACGAGCGCCAGCGCGAGCACGGCATCGAAGGGGCCGCGCTCGGCCAAGGCAGGCCACTCCGCATGGTCCCAGCCCTGCGCGGGCGCGGGATTCGTGAGATCGACCAAGAGTGGGTGCACGCCGGACTCGCCGGCCTCGCGCAGGCGCCGGAATCCGCGCTCGACGGCCATCGGGTCGCCGTCCGCCGCCACCACCAGTGCCGCTCCGGCATCGCGGGCCACGCGCGAGTACTCGCCGGCGTTCGCGCCGAGGTCGATGACCCGGCGGGCCCCGGCGGCGCGCACGAAGTCAGCCACGAGTCCCTGCTTGGAGGCGCGACCGGCAGCGTCGTAGTTGTGCGTCTCCTCGTAGGCGC
>Ga0268299_1003258_pt1 | contig 15565 bp, 9 predicted proteins | sample NOBtaG_FD_193484 | JGI IMG/M metagenome (GOLD analysis project Ga0268299, IMG submission 193484) | Activated sludge microbial communities from bioreactor in Nijmegen, Gelderland, Netherland - NOB reactor | ecosystem: Engineered > Bioreactor > Aerobic > Activated sludge | place: Netherlands...
ATCGACTTTATCCGAGCCGGTCATACGGCCTTCGCCGCGAATCTCGCTGATCAACTGCATGCGCGTGACGCCGCCGGCAAGAGCAGCGGCTGTGATAAGAGTACCCGCTTCAGTCAACGAAAGCGCACCTAAGCTGGTGCCGCCGGTAAATGGAGCGGAGGCAAGGGCAGCAGCAATTACCGTCACTTCAATTGCAATCTCGGCAGCCTTTGCAGCTTTGTCGCGAGCATCGAGATTTTGTTTAACTGCTTCGGCATAGTAATTGTCTAGAGCTTGGCGAACGGTGGGCGGCAACTTGTCTCGCGCAGCAGAGTACTCGGCAAGAATTTCTCTGTTCAACTGCAGCGAACGGGCTACAGTTTCTCGGCTGCCGTCAGGCGTTATGCCGCTCGTATCAAAGTTGGCCATGCGATTGAGATAATCAGACAGCGGGTCTGTTTTTGCAGCAGTGAAGAGGTCCGTGTACTTCTGTCTATCGCCCACTTCAACTTTAGGCAAGAATGCAGCGGCCAGATCGACGCCGTATTTCTCACTGAATTCTGTTTTCAACTTTTGACGCTGCTCAAAATCCATTTGCGCCAGACGCGCTTCAAAATCCTTGTAACTGCCGGGTCCGCCCAAAGTAAGAGCGCGCATCTCGTCAGCCACAGTAGGCTTGAAGTCTTGCTTTGCAAGAGTAGCCAGAAGTTTTTGACCCGGCTCATCCAGCCCGTCTCTATAGGTGGCACCAGCTACGAATGCTTCTTTGAAATCTTTGCCGTACTTCTCTTTAAACTTGTCGTAAAACTCTTTGCGCTGAGCATCGCTCATTTGCGCGATCTTCTGTGCAAATTCCTGATACTTGCCACCATCACCAATCAAATATGATTGCGCTTCATCCGCCAGATCCGGCGTTCCACCTTGCTTCACAACATGGCGAGCAATTTGCTGCATCTCAGGACTGAGGGAACCGATCAGCCGCTCACGCTCCGAGTCCGGTTGAATTTTGGCGAAATCACCGTAGTGGCCCTTGAATCCATCGCCGAAGGCACCGCCGCCCATTGCTATCTTGACGCCGATTCCAACTCGTTCGCCCTTCAGAAGATCCCTGTATCCGTGGCCGGCATCCGACATCATCATGGCCGTCAGGTTGATGTCTTCGCGGCTGACGCTCGCCAAAACGCTGCCGCCCTGATCGCGACGTCCTTGAATTTCAGCTAACCGAGCGCGCAGTTCCGGATTTTCCAGCATCAACTTCTCGACTGCAGCCAACCTCGAACCTGGATCGTCGAGCTTGCCGTCCATCACTTCTTTAGTGTATTTATCCAGAGCAGTCGGAACAGGCTGTTTTCCTGTCGCGGCAATCTGTTTCAAATAAGACTGTCCGAGCACTGTCGCGGCGGTGTCGCGGTGGTCACCTGCGCTGGGCATGTCGAAAAGCGCAGCTACTTGTTTCTGCAATTCAGGATTGGCTTTCAGTGCTGCGGCATCGGCAGGGGAGATGCTCGCCAGCGAACTAGCTACGGCAAGACGCGCTTCCGGTGTACCTTCCGGATTGTCTCTCACGACTTCGGAAAAGCTTCTCTTGATTCCTTGCGATTCAGCGAATGATTTCGCATTGGCCTTTTTGTCGAGCAATTCGAACAATCTCTTTTGCTCTTCCGGCGAAGCATACGTAGCAATCGACTGTTTGAGCGCCTTCATATAGTCGCTTTCTTGACCCGGCTTCGGCGGACGCAGCATGTTCCAATCTTCAAGCTTCATGTTCTCGACTGTCGAGCTGAGCTTTTCCATCGAATGGCTGCCGTTCGACCAGAAATCGAGCATGCCGGGTTTGGCGTGCAATTCGCCCATTTGCGAAATCAAGCCTTTGCGACCGTTCAAAAATAGATCGATCCTCATAGCCTCTTCGCGCGCATCACCAGTCTCTTTGAATTTCGCATCGAGTTTTTGAAAGAATGCAAGCGACTCCTTCTGGTCAGGCGTCAGTTTTGCCGGATCAGCATTTTCGGAAGCCAGCTTGCGACCGGCAATGAACTGATCCCTTTCACGCTGCGTCGCATTCGCCAGTGCCAGGTTGATGTTTTCCGGATTCTCGAAAAAGCGCCCGAGAGTTCTTGTGTTTCCATCGATGATTGTCGAAAGTGAAATGCGTCCTTCGCTCAAAAGGTCCTTGGCAACTTTTGTTTGCGTGTCGCCCACGCCGCGTCTTCGATCAAATGCTTCGCCGAACGTCTTCATAAATTCCGGATTGCTCTGCAAAGCCCTGCGCGCTGCAATCGCTTCAGGCGTATCGCCGCCCAGAACATCGGACAACTGCTGCAATGCCTGGTCGGTATTGCGGATGCCTCTTTCCTTGTGGAATCCGTCGACTATCAGCTTGGCTGCAGTTTGAATATCTTCGGCGCTGCGCGGGTGACCCTTGCTGAAGAAAGTGGACATCAAGGCTTTATCGCGGTCAGACACCATCGACCTGGCGATCGCGTCATCAAATGTGCCGTACTCTTTGCCGTAGCGAGCGTCCCAATCTTTCTTCACCTGTGCCAACTCTTCAGGACCGAGAGTGGCTACTGAAGCACGCAAGAGGCGACCGGCTCGGTCTTGATTCTCCATCGGCGTGCCGCTGCCGGAATTGGCAGTCTCGATGGCAGTGGCGATATTGCCGACGATATTGGTTTTACCGTCTTTGCGATCGAGGAGCGCTTCGATTGCTCGAAACTCTGCAGGACTCAACTTTTCACGCAATTCGCGTCGCAATTGGCCGGCCGGCTGACCAGGTTGGTCGTAGGAACGCTCCAGGCGGCGCATATCGGTCTCATTCATCGGTCCGATGATGGTCTTTACGGTATCCGGCTTAGCCCAGGTGATGATACCGGTTTCGAGCGCTTTTCTGACTTCGCCTGCGGCCGTGCTCACGGCCCCGTCCGACAAGGCTCTATCGACAACGGTCAATGGAGGCAGCGATGTCGCGGTGACGACCTCGTCCCTTTTCTCATGAGGAACCGAAAGGTCCGCCTCAACAGCAGCGGCTGAACGCTCGACCGGTTGTTCCGGTCTGGCGACGACTGTTTTTTCAGCAGCTTCAACTGTCATTAGTAAGGCCCCGGCGGAGCGAGAAGCGGAAAAAATATTCTCGGGATTAAGTTATCTTCTTTCAGCGAACGTGAATTGTGCGTGAATGTGCTCCTGTTCCATACAAGGATAAATACCCTTTATATCTATAGGTCAAACTGCAGGCTATTACTGGCAGTGCTTTTCCAGCTTTGAGGCGGCAAAACAGAGCGCCGGTCTTACTCTGCAGAGAGTCCAATAATGTACAACCGGCTATGGCGCAAAACCCGCCGAGGTGGAAGTAATGCAGTCCGGTTTTAATCTTGCGACGAGCTGCAAGACATCAAACGCTCATTGAAAAATGGTTTTGGCGGCAAATTCGCAAATTGTATGAACGATGCGAGGGCAAAAAAGTCCGAAAAGAATCAGCAAAGCGCCTGCGACGATATTGATAGTGTCTCGTTTCTTGCCTTTCTGGTCGATAGCGGCCGAGACAATCATGGCGACACCCAATGCCAGAGCGAGAATCTCCAGCGCCTTGCCGACAAAGTTGTCGATCACCGACAGATTATGCCGATTGTTGGCGGTGGCAGTTTCCGACCGCCGCTGCATAGCCATAATCGGCATGTGCTGCCGGATTTCCTCCTCCGTTTCGCGTTGCTGAATAGCCGCCGCTGCACGCTGTCCTATAGCACCGGGTTTGGTGGCACGCTCGGCGGCATTTGCAGGTTCACAAAGAAAGACTGCGCCGGCGATTACCGGAGCCAAAATAAGCATCGATTTCAGGATCGAAGTGGTTCGCATGTCGTAGTAAGTGGTCTGACACCCCGCAAAAGGCAAGGTGAGTGCACCATATATCAACCACCGGCAACTGTCAAGAAATTTCGGCGTTAATGCACGGTCGATTGATCGGCAGCAGCGCGAATGGTGGCATCCGTTCCGGCGATTGCTTCATCAACCGCGCCGTCTGATGGCTTGATCATTCTGGAATGGATCGATCGAGACAAAACACGAATCAGCTCATTGGCACGGCGGTCATTGTGTGGACGTTCGACCTGAACGGCAACGAGATAACGCTTTCCATCTTTGGTGTGCACAAGCCCGACATCGCCAACCATTTTGCCGATGTCGCCAGTTTTGTGAAATATGCGATCGCCCGGATTCAAACCTTGCGGCAGCAATGTTTTGATGCGCGTGCGATGCATGATTGAAAACATCCATTCACGGCTGGTTTGAGAAATCAATTCGCCGCGCTCGATGCGTCCCATCAAATAACAAAGATCGAACGGGCTCGTGGTGTTGGTGCCTTCGAGATCGGCCAGCAAGTTGTTCAACCTGGTGTTCTTCAAGCCCCAGCCTGAGTACTGTTTGTTGAGTTTTTCCAGACCGCCCAATCTGTCGATAAGCAAATTGGTGGCAGTATTGTCGGATATGATGATCATCAATTCGGCTGCTTCTTTGACCGTGATTTTCGAATCAACCGGACGCCATTGCAGATAGCCTGACCCGCCTGTGATCAGGTCTTTGCTTATTGTCAGTTTTTCGGTAAGAGTGACTGTTTTGCGGTCGAGCGCTGCCAGCAGACTGACCAGCACCGGAAACTTGATCATGCTGGCCGCCATAAACGGCTCCCTTGCATTGATCTCTGCATATCGCCCTGTTTCTGGTTCTACAACGAACAATCCAGTGCGCAATTTTTTCTTGTCGCTTGATTTTTTCAAGTCTTCTTCGAGCGATGAGAGACGGCAGGTAAGTGGAAACGGAACAACTTCCTTGACGGCTGACGCTTGAGGAACAGCGTCACTCTTGCCGTGGGGAATCAGGCTCGACGTAATTATCGAAAGAGAGGAGGCCAAAACGATATACAAAAGCAATCGCTGCCCTGGCGGCAACTTATTTTGCTTCTGCTTAACCTTGGTCCCTGCTTGCTTGGGCGCCCTCGGGTGCGAGGCGACAGCGGCTCCTTTACTCATGAGGCTTGCGACCACTTGCTCCGTTTTTGGTATCACCTAATGCGCTTCGGATTTGATACCACTATTTTAACGACAAGTTATCAATTTTGACCAGAAGTGTTGGCAGTTTCTTCCCGGGAATTTCTGGGAGCGAACAGATAAAGCATCAATAAAACCAGCGTGGCCAGGCTGACGGCGAATTTTGTCTCTGCCGATATATCCGTGCGCGGCGAGATAAATCCTTCTATCAGGCCTGCCACCAGCAGCAGGGGCACACATCCACCGAACAGTCCGGCGGCATCTCGTGCCACCATGCGGAAAGCATCTAGGCGCCTGTATCTTCCCGGAAAGAGCAAAGCACGCCCGAGCAAAAGCCCGGCACCGCCGCTGATGAATATCGCCGTCAGCTCCAGGACGCCGTGGCCGGCTATAAATGCCAGCGGCTTATCGAGCATGCCATACACTTTGCAAAGACCCAGAACAGTGCCGATGTGCAGACCGTTGTTGAAAAGGATAAAAACGGTGCCAAAACCATATGTGATACCAAGCACGAATGAAAGGATGCAAACGCGAATATTATTGGTAGCAATCATGCTGGATGCACTTTGGCTATACCCCTGCACCGAATCGGTCCACATTTTTTTGTTTTCAATCATCGCCCACATCTCTTCATTGATTAGTGGGTGATTCTTCATCACTTCCAACTGCGCAAAATGCGGGTCTTTAATTGTCGAGTGGTAGGCTAAAAACCCAGGTCCGACAAAAAGTATGAAAGAAACGACGATATAAAGAATTTTTTCGCGCACGAGGCGAGGAAAAGTCAGCCAGAGGAAATGTCCGAGATCGGACCAGCGGTTTCTTCTGGTTTGATAGACTTGGTTGTGCGCCCGGACGACCAGATTATTCAGATGAATCTGGACATCCTGGCCGAGCTTCAACGACCGTGCTCTTGACAGATCAGCCGATGTCATCCGGTAAAGTCGGCCGAGTTCTTGAAGTTCTTGACGGTCCAACTGATGCATACCGCTCTTGTCGATCTGCTTCAGAAGGGTCTCCAACCTCTCCCATGCCGGTTTTCTGGTCTTAAGCCAACGTTCGACGTTCATTCAAATAACGGATAATAGTGCAACGCACATCGAGTCACATTCAGAGATCAAAATCGGTCTAAAAGCCAATGCAAAACCCCGACTACTCTATCTCTACCCCGGAAAATGTGGACCTACACCTGGAGCTGGCCGGGCTCGGCAATCGCATACTTGCCGGTTTGGTAGACCAGACCATTTGCGTTTTTCTCATCGTAATAATGGGTCTAGCCACCTGGGGTGTTTTTACAGTCGTATCCATGGGCGCCATGCCGTCACATGTAAAGAGCATCGTATACGGCTTCCTCATCATGGTTTTGATTTTCGGCTCCTTCATCATCCACTTCGGCTTCCATATGTTTTTCGAAGGGACATGGCAGGGACAAACGCCCGGCAAGCGCGTCGCCCACATAAGGGTAATCGAACAAAACGGACAGCCGGTCACCTGGCCTGCCGTGATTATCCGCAATCTGGTGAGAGTAATCGATACAGGAGTCGTCCTTGTCGGCGTGCTCTCCATAATTATCGACGCCAAGGAACGGCGCTTCGGCGATCTTGCCGCCGGTACCGTTGTCGTTCGCGAACGCAGCTCGGACCTTCTCACATCGTCAAATGACGATTTGAATTTTGAAAATATCAAACTTGTCGATGCGGATATGCTGGACATCGGCAGAATCAGCCCACAGGAATACGAGATTTTGGTCAGCTTTTTGAAACGCCGCAACACGATGGCGAAAAAACAAAGACCGATCGTGGCGGCAAAATTGATGACGCATTTTCAGGAAAAACTTTCCGACAGCAGTCAAAGGAATGCGGAAGAGTACCTGGAAGGTCTGTATCAAGCCTATCGCACGCGTGCGCTGACATAAACGCGTCCACATTGATGCTGGTGATGAAAATTCCACGAGAACGGTGCAATGTGATTCAATTTCCACGCAGAGTGAACGGTTTTCCACGATGAAATTGACCCTGAAGAAAACAACCCTCTTTCAAAACAAAGCTCTGCCGGCTGGACATCTCTAATTGGAAATTCCGCGCTCCTGATAGTCTTATGTAATCGTTTCTCACGCACCAACTGACAACCACCACAGCCCCAACGAAGCCTAGTTCTCCATTTTGCACGCGAACAAATCGACGGAAAATAAATTGGAACTTCCCACTGTAAAACGGCTTACAGACGAGCTGAGCAGGGTTGTTTTTCCTTCGGCTGCAGCGGGAGACAAGAAGAAGCGGCAAGAAAGAAGCGAACAGATTTTCGACAACCAAACGGGATTGCCCGGCAGCTCGCGATTTGTCTGGATTTTTGCGTGTCTAGTCAGCCTCGCAAAGCGAGGACTGATCCCTGCGAATTTGAAAAAAACGAGAGCAGAAAAAAACATTCGCAATTTGGGCGAGCAGCTATTTGGTAAAACGCAATTCAATGAAGACGACTGCGAAATGGCTCGAGCCGTCGGATCTATGATCTTGACCAACTTGCCGGAAGAAAACTTAGATGCAAACTTTGCGTCCTGCGCAAATGTTTTGCGCGAATTGACGAGCAACACGCGCAAAAACGGCAGCCAATATGCGTTATCAGATGCGTTGTTTCCCGGCTGGGTTTATCAATATCTATTGCATCAATGCGAAAAGGATTCCAAAAAATCCGGCGTTTCGCAGGAGAAAACAGGCAGTTCTCCGTTTTACACAAAGTGGTTTACACCTCTCTGGATAGCAGAATTTTTGGTGGAAGACGCCATCGAAAAACCGGGCACGACTTTTCTTGACCCCGCTTGCGGCGCAGGGCACATCCTCGTACCGGCGCTGAACAGATGCGTAAAGCTTCTCACCGAATCAGGAATTGCGCGTGATGATGCATTGCAGCTCGCTGTTGAAAAACAGATTTTTGGTTTGGAAATAGATCCGAATTTAAGCGCAGCCGCAAATTTCAGTCTCTATCTCGCGGCAAGAGACATCGACGCAAGCAAAAGCTTGAATTGTGCGAACATCTATATCCTTGCTTCTGCAGGCACTTCTGCAGCCGCTCTTGGTGGGTCGCTTTGCCTTGGACTTGGAAGGAAAACAGATCAAAACTTTTCTATTTGCTTGAAACAAGTTGGGCGGGAAGATCCGATACCACTGCAATCTCTGCCTGAAAAATTCGGCGCGATCGCAGCTAATCCGCCCTACATGAGCATGCGCAATATGCCAAAAGATCTGTCTGCATTTCTCAAACAACATTATCCGCTTTCAAAATACGATCTTTATTCTGCGTTCTTGGAGCTTGCCATCAATCTTTTGCAGGACAACGCCAGGGCGAGTCTGATCTGCCAGCAGAGCGTTCTTTCAATCTCACGATTCAAACCATTGAGAGAACTGATGAGTGAGAAGTGCAAGATGGAAACGCTGATTCAACTTGGCTCCGGCAGTTTTCCAACACGCTCTGGAGAAAAGGTCAATAATGCAATCATCTCACTACGGCGCATGCCGCAGACGAGCAGTGCTGTGAATTTAACGCCGCTGAATTATGCTCGCATTTTGTATTCGGAAGAAAAAAAACAAGCAGAGATTCGCGGCATCCGTTCCATCTTAGTGCCGCGCGAAAGGCAAACAGTCATGCCGAAGCCGGACTCGAAAACCATGATGGCGCCCTGGTGTCCGGCATTCGTGCATGACCTTTTCGAAAAACACGACCAATTGCAGAATCAGGGCAACGGAATCATCGTCATCAATGGCCTTTTCACTTGCAACAACAAACTTTTCGTGAAGATGCGCTCCGAACTTACCGCTGAAGAATTGCTTGAATATGTACCCTACGATAAAGGCGGCGGCAGAAAGTGGTATCACACAACACCCTACATGCTGCAATGGGTGGACTCAGGCAACGTCATTCGCGAATACAGAGCCTCGCGCGGTCAGTCGCGCAGCTTGCCCGGCGAGGACTATTACTTCAAGCCAGGGATTACATATTCATATATAGGTACACAAGGCTTCAAGGCCAGGTTGCTCAGTCCCGACTGCATTTTCGACATCGCCAGCTCCTCTGTTTTCACGCCTGACGCTTTGAGAATGTACATGCTCGGGTTTATGAACGCAGCGCTCGTTCGTTACCTGTTGGGAGTTCTCAATCCCACCATCAATTTCCAGGTCGGAGACCTGCGCAGGCTTCCATATGCAAAGCCTGATTCGTCCACGCACTTCGCTGTTTCAAAACTGGCTGATGAGGCGGTGGCACTGGCATGCGAGGTGGAAAAGCTGGACAACCAACTCTCGTGCGATGAGACCGAGGAGTTTTTATCCTGGGCACAGGCAAAAGAAAGGGTGATTCAAGCCGACATAGACAGTTTGATTTTTTCCCTTTATGAAGTCCCTTCCAGAGTTCAAAAACAAATTCTTGCTGATCCTTGGGTTGTGCGCGGGCAGAAAAATGTTTTCGCCGCCGCTAAGAAAGGACGTCGCGCTCCCGCTGTTTTACCAAACGCGCCGAAAAGCTTCGCCCTTTAGAGTGGAGATGGAAAGGCGTTAAATATCACTTTGGGAAGCGCTTCTGTTGTCACAAAGATCAACCACACATGCGGATTCGAAACGCCGAGCCGTCCGGGTCTTATTTCATTTGTATCTCGCATCCACCAATCATATACTATACATATGATAGTACTTTCTGCCTACCGATTCAGACTTGAACCAAATGGTCAACAAAGTGACCGTTTGAGTCAGTTTGCCGGTTGCGCTCGTTTGGTCTGGAATAAAAATCTTGAACTGCAAAAAGGGCAATTAGACCAAAAGAAAAAAATATTGAGCTATGCGGAATCGTGCAAAACGTTGACTCAACTTAAAAGAGAGGTTTCTTTTCTCAAAGATGTTCATTCGCAGCCACTTCAGCAAGTTTTGAAAGATCAAGATCTGGCGATGAGGGATTTTCTTGCCGGATCAAAAGGCATGCCTCGTTTTAAGAAAAAAGGACGTCATGACAGTTTCAGATTTCCACAAAACGTAAAAGTCGAAGAGAAAAAAATCTATCTGCCAAAAATTGGCTGGGTAAAGTTTCGCAAGAGTCGCGAAATTGAAGGCACCATCAAGAACGTGACCGTTTCGAGAACCGCCGGCAAATGGTATGTGTCAATTCAAGTTGAACGCGAAATTGAGGAACCAAAACACCCAAGTGTCACAGTAATTGGTATCGATCTCGGCGTGTCACTTTTAGCCACGCTTTCAGATGGACAGGCATTCATGCCGGTTGACAGCTTTAAAGTGTGTCAGAAGAAATTGGCAAAACAGCAACGCAGCCTGGCACGAAAAGTAAAAGGTTCTGAAAATTGGAAGAAGCAGAAATCAGCAATTCAAAAAACGCATGCGAAGATTGCGAACAAGCGAAATGACTATCTGCACAAGTTATCGACAAACATCAGCAAGAACCACGTTGTAATTTGTCTTGAAGACTTAAATGTGCAGAATATGACCAGATCCGCAAAAGGAACGATGGAAAAGCCAGGCAAGAACGTTGGTGCGAAATCTGGTTTAAATCGAAGTATCTTGGACCAGGGATGGTATGAGTTCAAAAGACAACTGATGTACAAACAGGCATGGCGCGGTGGTCACGTAGTTATGGTCGACCCCAAATACAGCAGTCAGAAGTGCTCAAACTGCGGCTTCACGAGCGCCGAGAATCGAAGAACACAGGCTAACTTTAATTGCATCGGTTGCAACTATGTTTTGAATGCCGATTTGAATGCAGCAAAAAACATTCTTGCGGCGGGACGCGCCGTAATCGCCTGTGGAGATATCGGGCAGGATGCTGCCTGAGCCCAGGAACCTCTCGCTTCCGGGCGGAGAGAACGTCAAAGAGCTAGATTGTATGTTTTCTACTTCTTCTTGAAAGAGATATCTACCACAATTCCATTAGCCGTATACGTAGTCCGCGGCACACGTCCACCGGTTACTGTCGTCGTTACCACTACGGGCGGTGGCGAGCCGCCTCCTCCGCAGGCTGTCAGCATTCCCAAAGTAGAAGCGCATGTTCCGGCGAGCATGATGAACGCCGCAATCTGACGCGCCAGTTTGCTTCGGCGCTGAGTACCATAGACGAACAGTCCGGACGGCACGAGCACCAGCAGCAAGAGCAAGGGCAAACCGGCAATGTCGCTGCCGAAATCGTCCTCTGTGCTGGCGATGTTCGTTCCAGGCAATCCGGCGGCAGCTTGCACAATGGCATCTACCAAAGGCTCGCCCGCGTGCTGGCCGCCGCGCATTCTGCCCGGCTGCCGGCATTCGTCCGTGGCGGTCATATCATAGCCGCTGCCGTTAGTGCTGGTGAAAGTGTTCGCTCCTTCGCCGAATCCCTGCAAGTGGCTGACCACCACGTTTCGGGTAGTGACGTTGGGAATTTGCACGTACCTTATCGAACCGTTCTCATTCCATGTGTATACATTGACACCACCAACGGTGTCAGTGATTCCAGGTCTGAAAGACGTCGTCATGAAATTCATGACAGCACTGACGTTGGGCTTGGTTCCGGCTCTTCTCAACCAGTCATACATGCCGGTCGAGATGCCTTGCGACATCGGCATCGAACCGCCGTAAGGAGGAATCGTTGTCGGTGTGAGCGTGCCGCCACCTGGAGAGTCGCCACCCATTGAAGTTTTGATCTTCAGAGTGTCGCTGCCCAGTTGCGGGTCGGTGAACAAATTCTGCGGCATTCCGAATTCAGGTATTCTTCCGCTCAGGAAAGAGAGCGTAAGTGCACCGGGAGCCGGACGCGGATCGACGACGGTTGCGGGCTGAGCACAAGCAACGGCATGCACGATGTTGGTGCCGCCGGAGCCGGCAGACGCGATCATATGATCGGCTTCAGCTTTGACAATCGTGGGAATCGCATACGGGACACCACCCGGGCTGGGTGTGAACACCTTCTGGTCTACAAGTTTTACGTCCTTGCCGATGCCGGCGAAAACAAAACTCTTGCCGTTAAATGGAACGTCGATATAAGAAACATAGTTGCCCTGCATCACTTGCGAGCTTCCTATTGCAGCCATGGAAGCCGGAGTCGGCGCAACTGTAGCAGTGATCGCCGGGGTGGACAGACATCCAAGTGTCAATTTCATGGAGCCGTTGACCATGCGCGAATTGCCGCCGGCGATGCGCACCACATTCTGGCGATAAGCATCTTCGGCGGCTTGATACGGACTGACCGAGTTGCCGTCCACATCCCTCAAAGAAGCCCCGCCGCCACCAGGCAACATGGCTTGCTGCAAGGCTCCAACCAGGAAGTCTTTCGCCGACATGGCATTCGTGTAGTCGGTTTCAGCAAGTGTAGTCATAGTCGTATCGCCGAGATGGTTGGCGATAATCATGTCGAGCCTGATAGTAGCAAGAAGTGTGTTGATGCTGGTAACAGGCAATGCAAAGCCGTCATCAGCCTTGGTATTTGGCGCGGACGGCGCAGCGTCCGATATAGAGATGAAACCGAAGTTCGGATCTTCAATAACTATGCGCCCGAGGTCTCGTGCAGCGGCGAGGGCTGCTGCCTCGATAGCGGTCTTCTGTTCGGAATTAGAACCGAGCATTCTCACATAGCTGAGCGAGAATGCCAGAAGCAGCATTAAAACTCCCATCAAGATTGCCAGAATCAAGATGATCATGTTGCCGCGCTGTCCGCGCAGCCGCTTGGAAGATCTGCTCAAAGCAAGATCTGTCCGAAGCGAAAAAATAGTGCCAAAAAGACGTCCGCGCTCCAACATAGGAAACTTCCTCCCTAGTCATAGAAGCACCTTGCGGGGCACACTTTAGGTGCTGCGAGGTCAGGGCCTCGCTCAGTGCACATTAACTCTCATTTATAATTCTAAATGGGCCCGGTTAACCGGTCAAGATGCGCTTCCCGCTGAAAGTTTCTGAGATGGTCCAATAACCACCAGACACGCCTTTACGGCATCAAACTTTCATTTTCCGCCCGAGATTAACTCATCGAGCTGTTGTTTATTAGATACTTCAACAGGCCCTTGCTCGGTTTTCTTTTTCAGATGGGCTATCAAACCTGCCGCGCCCTTCTGCTTCAGGCCGCGTTTCATCCGCACCGACGTTCTTTCCAACAAATCCTTGTCCTTAACCTTCATGCTTACCAACCTAAAACCGTCACGCACCTTCACCAGGCGAAAAGTCAAATCGTTCTTCTTTCCGCCCGACAGCAATGCTCCGGATACAAGTGAATCCGCTCCATCCTTCGCTTGCCCGGTCACTTCATAGCGGCCGCTTTGAAAAACCCGGCGCCAGCGAGGGAAAAAACGAATTTCGATCAAGCGTTTGAAAAGGGCGGTGACTTCTTTTTGCTCTGCTGCTGAGAATTTCACCCAACCTGAATCCCCAAACGAACGCTTCGCCATCTCCTCGAAATCCATTACCTGCGCGACATCCCGAAATGCATTCTTGGCATCAAGCGCGCTGTCTCGCCGCGAAACAGCGGCGACAAACGTCTCCACCGCCTCCTTCTCACCGGCCGCTTTCTGTTCGGCAGCATGTGCAGGCTGAAAAATACCCAGCATCAGCAGACAAGACAATGCGCCAACCTGTGCGCAGCTCTGTTTTACAATCCGAGACACCGATTTCCTCGCCTAAAGTGCAGCCTGCCGCTTGGACAAAAGGTAGGCAGCCATGAGCAATCCTGACACACTCCAGGCGGAAAGCACAAATGCATCCTGCCAGTAATGCGCAGGTGTATCGAGAAAGACGCCTTTGAAAGCGTCGGCTGCGTAATATAGCGGCATGCAGCGCGCGATCGACTGCTCCCAGGCCGGCATTGCTTCCAGAGGCACAATGATGCCGGAGATGAACATGAGAGCCACTCCAAGTATGGAGACGGTCATGGTGTAAACGCGAATCGTGCGCAACCAGCACGCAAACGAAAGACCGATCGAGGCAAAACAAAAAACGCTCAATAGAGTAAAACAAATCAAGCCCAGTGGATTGGTGCCCAGTGTGAAGTGCGCAAAGGGTGCGGTCAGAGTCAAAGCCAGCCACAGTACTGCAGATGCTTGAAGCGTGACAGTCACCGTTTTGGCGATAATGGCAGATCGCAATCCGTGCGGAGCAAGAATGATCTGCCTGTAGGTTTTCTCCATCCATTCGTAAATCCAGGAAAATCCGAGATTCATCGATGCGAGCACATAGCAAAGATAGGCTGCCAATCCAGGCGTAATAAAATCACGCAGCTCGTATTGAAAGTTCGCAAGCGAAGAAGTTTTGATAGCCGTCTCGATGTTCTGACTGCCAGGTCCGGTCAGTCCGCGCAAAAGCCCCATGGAAATCTGATCGTCGACCAAAGGATTGTGTCCTTCCGTGACTATCTCAATCGTGTCTTCCAGCGGATCTTCGTCCACCCTCGCGAAAGCGACAATCTTGCCGCTGACGAGATCGCGTCGCGCCAAATCGAGATCGGTGTATTCGATGACATTGAAGCGCTCACTGGGGGCCAACTTTTTCTTCAGGTCGCTGACATTGCCGGGATCATACAAACCGAAAGGAATATGGCGCGCACCGGAGAAGGTATCACCAACAACTGCAACGATAAGAATCGCCATGATCAAACTGGCGATCAGATAGGCCGGACGCCTGATCCATTGCCGCAAATCCTTGCGCATGATGGCAATGACCTGTTCCACTATTTTCCGTCCTTGCTCAAAGGTGCAACAGGTGACTGTTCTATTTTCGGCGGCGGCGAGGGCTCATGAGAAAGAGCCAGGTAAATCTCTTCCAGACTGGGCTCGCTCGTCGATACACCGGTGATGGGAATATGCTCCGTTTCGATCCAATCAGTCACCGCCCGCAGTGTCTCCGATAAATGACCTTGACTCGTCAAAGCAATTGAAAATGTATTTCTCAATTCGTCATAACTGACTTCACCGAATGCGAAATTGCGCAGGCGGCTTAGACTCGACTCCAGCTCTTGCGGATCGGGACGCCGGGCCATGCGCACGCAAATCGATTTCATGTGATTCAACCTGCCGCGTAAATCATCGATTGTCCCTTCTGCGATTAATTTTCCCCGCACGATGATGCCGACACGATCGGCAAGCAATTCAGCTTCTTCCAAATAGTGCGTGGTAAGAAAAATCGTCACGCCCTCATGTTTCAAACCGGTGAGAATTTCCCAGATATGTTGCCTGGAGCCGGGGTCCAAACCGACGGTCGGTTCGTCCAAAAATAACACTCGGGGTGAACGCAGAAGTGCGCCCGCAATGGACAGCTTTCGCTGCATGCCGCCGGAAAAATCACCAACATAGTCATCTCGGCGAGAAAGCAAATCCCACTGCCTGAGATGTTGCTCGATCCTCTGAATGGCACCCTTTTTCGGCAGTCCATAGAGCCGGGAGACGAACATCAAATTCTCGAAGGCGGTCAATTCTTGATAGAGCGCCACTTCCTGGGAAACGACAGCAAACCCGGACTTAGCGCGCTCCGGGTCGGCAATACCGTCAAAACCGGAAATCGAGAATCGCCCCGATGTCGGCTTGAGCAAGGTTGTTAACATATTGA
>Ga0268299_1003259_pt1 | contig 15555 bp, 13 predicted proteins | sample NOBtaG_FD_193484 | JGI IMG/M metagenome (GOLD analysis project Ga0268299, IMG submission 193484) | Activated sludge microbial communities from bioreactor in Nijmegen, Gelderland, Netherland - NOB reactor | ecosystem: Engineered > Bioreactor > Aerobic > Activated sludge | place: Netherlands...
AAGCTGTGGGGCCCCTACACCGAGAACGACGCCTTCCACGAGCCGTTTGTGCTGTTCGGGTTCCTGGCCGCCGTCACCACCACGGTGGACCTGGAGACGGCGGTGATCATCCTGCCCCAGCGCCAGACTGTGCTGGTGGCCAAGCAGGCGGCCGAGGTCGACGTGCTGTCGGGCGGGCGCCTCCGCCTGGGCGTGGGCACCGGCTGGAACCACGTGGAGTACGAGAGCCTGGGGGTGGACTGGGAGCAGCGGGGCAAGATCTTCGACGCCCAGATCGCCCTGCTGCGCGAGCTGTGGGCCAACCCCACGGTGGACCACACCGACGGCTTCCATCGGGTCGACCGGGCCGGCATCAAGCCCCGCCCGTCCCGCCAGATCCCGATCTGGTTCGGCGGCGGGTCCAAGGTGGCCATGCGCCGGGCGGCCAAGGTGGGTGACGGGTTCACGTTCGCCGGCTCGGGCCGCAAGATCATCGAGCAGGTTGGCCGCATCCGCGACGAGGTGGCGGCCAACGGCCGCGACGCCGACGCCTTCCCGGTGGAGCTGACCGTGGCCTACGGCCTGCCCCCCGAGAAGTGGGACAGCATCGCCGTCGACGCCCGGGAGGCGAAGGTCGACTACCTGTCGGTCAACACCATGAGCACCACGTCGGCCTGGGCCGGCACCCCGGCCCCCAACCTCACCAGCCCGGCCGAGCACATCAAGGCCCTGGAGACCTTCGCCCAGCGGATCGGGACCGACTGAGTGTCCCTTCGGGACCTGAAGTTTCGCCTGCGGCGAAACTTCCCCTAGCACACAAAGTAGCGCAGCGCGGCGCCACGTCAGAACGCCAACACGCCAGCGCCGGGCACCGTCGGCGCCGCCACAAGGGGGACAGACGATGACGACGCCGATCGAGGTGCACGGGCAGGGCCCGCCCAACGGGCCGCTGCAGGGCATCCGCATCATCGACCTTTCGGCCGTGATCTCGGGGCCGTTCGGCACCTCGATCCTGGCCGATCAGGGGGCCGACGTGATCGCGGTGGAGCCGCTCGACAACCCCGACATCGTCCGGTTCTCCGGCCCCCTGGCGGACGAGGCCCGGGGCGTCAGCGCGTTCTACGCCGCCCAGAACCGCAACAAGCGCTCGATCGCCCTCAACCTGAAGACCGAGCAGGGCAAGCGGATCCTGCTCGATCTGGTGAAGGGGGCCGACGTGGTGGTGCAGAACTTCCGCCCCGGCGTGCTCGACCGGATGGGCCTGGGGTGGGAGGTGCTGTCGGGCATCAACCCCGAGCTGGTGATGTGCTCGATCAGCGGGTTCGGCTCCGACGGGCCCTACTCCCACCGCCCCGCCTTCGACCCGATCATCCAGTCGGTGGCCGGCATGCCCACCCACCAGGCCAACGACGAGGGCGTGCCCCAGCTCAACAACGCCATCGTGTGCGACAAGGCCACGTCGCTCAACGTGGCCCAGTCGATCTGCGCCGCCCTGGTGGCCCGGGCCAACGGGCACGGCGGGCAGCACATCGAGCTGGCCATGATCGACGTGGCCGTCCACTGGCTGTGGCCGGTCACGTACTGGAACTACACCTACCTCGACCACGAGACCGAGATGCCCGACCTGGGCAAGATCTACAAGCTGTTCCGCTCGGCCGACGGCTACGTGATGGTCTACCCGGTGGCCACCCAGGCCCACTGGCAGTCGATGTGCACCGCGCTGGGCCGCCTCGACCTGGCCGCCGATCCCCGGTTCGCCGACCTCCAGGGCCGGGTGCTGTACGGGGCCGAGGTGAACGACGAGCTGGAGCTGGAGACCGTGAAGTACACCACGGCCGAGCTGGTGGACCTGATGGACCGGGCCGACGTGCCGGTGGCCCCGGTCAACGGCTACCAGAGCATGATCGACGACCCCCACATCCGCCACCGGGGCCAGATCGTTGTGACCGAGCACCCCACGGCGGGGCGCATCCGCTCCTCGCTGCCCCCGGCCCGGTTCTCCAAGACCCCGGCCGGCATCACCCGCCACGCCCCGCTCCACGGCCAGCACACCGAGGAGGTGCTGACCGAGCTCCTGGCCATCGACTCGGCCGCCCTCACCCAGTTGCGGGCCGAGAACGTGATCTTGTAGGAAGAACAGAGGAAGGACCCCCCACACCATGGACGTCGGCATCCTGATGCCCTTCGCCAGCGACGGCTGGCCCGGTATCTCCGATTCACAGGTCTACGCCGAGGAGCTCGGGCTGGCCCGCCGGGCCGACGAGCTCGGCTTCAACGTGGCCTGGGCGGCCGAGCACCACTTCTTCGGCTACTCCTTCTGCCCCGACAACACCGAGCTGCTGGCCTATCTGGTGGGCGTCACCAAGCAGATCGACGTGGGCACGGCGGCCGTGATCATGCCGTGGAACGAGCCCCTGCAGGTGGCCGAGCGGGTGGCCCTGCTCGACAACCTGGCCCAGGGCCGGTTCCGCTTCGGCGTGGGCCGCGGCCTGTCACGCCGGGAGTACGCCCCGTTCCGGGGGATCGAGATGGACGAGAGCCGGGCCCGGTTCGACGAGGGCTCGGCCATGGTGATCGAGGCCCTGCGCACCGGCTTCATCGAGGGAGACGGGCCGTTCTATCCCCAGCCTCGCATCGAGATCCGGCCCCGACCCGAGCGGCCCTTCGACGACCGGCTGTACTGCGTGGCCTCCAGCGACGACTCGGTGGACGCAGCCGCCCGCTTCGCCGGGCGCATGACGATGTTCGCCGACCGCTCCTGGGAGCACCGGATGCCGAGCATCACCACCTACCGCCAGCGGTTCCAGGAGCTGCACGGTCGGGAGGCGCCGCCGCTGATGACGGCCGACTTCTGCTTCTGCTGGCCCGACGCGGAGGAAGCCAAGGAGAAGGCGCTGCAGTACATGGGCACCTACCTGGGCAGCCTGCTGGAGCACTACGAGGTGATGGGCGACCACTTCGCCGTCACCGAGGGCTACGACGCCTACGCCAAGGCGGCCGAGGTGCTGCGCCGGGTGGGGGAGAGCGGCTTCCTCGAGATGTTCATGAAGGCCACGGCCTGGGGCACGCCCGACCAGATCCTGTCGACCCTGGAGCAGCGGCGGGAGCTGATCGGGCCGTTCGAGTACACCACCGCCTTCCGCTACGGCGGCATCCCCTACGAGGAGGCGATGGCGTCGATGGACCTGTTCGGGGCCGAGGTCCTGCCCGTCATCCAGAGCTGGAGCTGAGCGAAATTAGGAGCCTGAGCCGCACCAGGTGCGGCTCAGGCTCCTCAGAATGCGGAGATCCGGCTGAGCGGTGGCGTCAGGCCACCGAGGAGCTGGTGCTCTCCTGCACGTCGGCGTTGCGCTTGGCCGTGGCGCCGGCGTCGGCCAGGGCCTGGCGGGCGGCCCGCAGCGCCGAGCGGTGCTGGGGCCAGATCTGGTTGCGGAACTGGTCGGCGTCGGGGCCGATCCACACATCGGTGGCCGACGCCTGAACCTGGGCGTCGATCTGGCTTATCAGCTGGTCGATCTGGGAGCCCCAGGTGTTCTGCAGCCGGTTGGCCAGATCCCGCAGCTTGTCGATGTCGGCGCCACGCAGTGCCATTGTCCGCTCGTTCCTCGTGTCGGTGGGCGGCCGCTCCGTGCGGCACCCGCTTCGTGATTGGTTGGACGATAAAGACGGCGCCGTCGCCCGGGAATGGGGATCGATCTCGGGAACCCTGCGGGTTCCTTGGAGTTCTGCCTGCGGCAGAACATCTCGGGAACCCTTCGGGCTCTTGGAGTTCTGCCTGCGGCAGAACATCCCGATAAGGTTCGCCAGCGGTGAGGAGGCGGCCTGAGATCCCCGGATTCTCCCAGCTGGTGGAGATCGGCGAGGGGGCGTCGGCCACCGTGTACCGGGCCGACCAGCCGGCCCACGGCCGCCAGGTGGCGATCAAGGTGCTCAACACCACGATGGTGGCCGAGGCCGAGCGGCTGGCCTTCGAGCGGGAGCTCACGGCCATGGGCCGCCTGGCCGACCACCCCCACATCGTCGACCTGCTGCAGAGCGGGTTCAGCGACGACGGGCGGCCCTACATCGTGATGCCCTGGTACCGGCGGGGCAACTACGCCGCCCGGGTGGACCGGGACGGCCCGCTGGGCTGGGTCGAGGTGCTCGACTTCGGCGTGAAGGTGGCCTCAGCCCTCCACACCGCCCACTCGAGGCAGATCGTGCACCGCGACGTCAAGCCGGCCAACGTGTACATGGGCGCGTTCGCCAGCCACCCGATCCTCGCCGACTTCGGGATCTCGTCGTTCGTGCGGCCCTCGCTCGACGGGCAGCCGACGGTGACGATCTCCACCACCCCGCTGTTCGCCGCCCCCGAGGTGCTGAACGGGGAGCGGCCCACCGTGGCCAGCGACCTGTACTCCTTCGGGGCCACCCTGTTCAGCCTGCTGACCGGTCGGGCGGCCTACGGAGGGGCGTCGGTGGAGGTGCTGGTGGCGGCCGTGACCTCGGACCGGCCGCCGCCCCGGCCCGACAGCGGGGGCCCGCCCGCCCTCGACGACCTGGTGACGACCATGCTGGCCAAGGACCCCGACGATCGGCCGCCGTCGCTGCTCGACACCGCCCACCGGCTGGCCGCCCTGCAGCGGGCGCAGGGGCTCGACCCCACCCCGGTGGTGGTCGACGAGGACCCGGGGCCCGCCCCGCCGGCGCGCCCGAACCTTGCCACACCCCCGGTCGGGATCGACACGGTCGACACCACGGCGCCCCCGGGCCCGTCCTCGCCGCCTCCTCGACAGGAGACGGAGCGATCGGGCCCGGCGGCGGGCCACGGTCAGGTGGCGGAGGCGCCGGGGGCGGCCGCCCCGCCGGATCGCCTGGTCGGGCTGGCCACGGTGGAGGTGCGGCCCGAGCACCGGGTGCCCGATCCCCGCCGGGAGAAGCCGCCGGAGACCGAGCCTCCGTCGCCACCGACCAGGCGGCGGCGCTGGCCCACGGTGGCGGCGGTGCTGGTGGCGGCGATCATGATCGTCCTGGCCGTCGGCTACGCGTCGTCCCGCCGGGGTGGCGACCCGCCGCCCCCGGCGAGCAGCGGAGCCTGGACGGCGGCTCCCCAGCTGGTCGAGTCGGTCGCCGCCCATCAGGGCCCGGCCCGGGCCGTGGCCTTCAGTCCCGACGCCACCCGGCTCGCCACGGGCGGCCAGGACGAGGTGCTCCGGCTGGCTCCGGCGGACGAACCGGGCACTGTCGCCGCCGTCGCAGAGGAGGACGGCTGGGTGCTCGGTCTGGCGTGGTCTCCCGACGGCACGGCCCTGGCCACGGCGACCGGCGAGGGTACGGTGGCGGTCCACACCGTGGACGCGCCGGCCGGCGGCGGCGCCGGGCTCGACCGAGCCGGCCCGCAGGTGACGATCACCGCCCATCCCGGCACCACGGCCGAGGCGGTGGCCTGGTCGCCCACGGGCGACACCCTGGCCTCGGCCGGCGGCGACGGCCAGGTGCGCCTGTGGCGGCCCGACGGCACCCCGATCCGCAACCTGGCCGGCGACTCACCCGGCGGCGAGCAGGGGGCGGGCCAGGCCCAGCTCGCCGTGGCCTGGTCGCCCGATGGGGCCAACGTGGCCGCCGGCGGAAAGGACGGCGTGCTCCGGGTGTGGGATGCCGGTAGCGGCCGGCTCCTGGCTTCGCTCGGACACCCCGACTGGGTCCGGTCGGTCGAGTGGTCGCCCGACGGGCGCCACCTCGCCACCTCCAGCCCCGACGGCGTGTCCCGGGTGTGGAGCCTCGACGGAGCCGGCCGGGTGACGGCCCAGATCGACGCCGGCGCCGACCTGACCGGCCCCACCCGCTGGTCGCCCGACGGGCTCCACCTGGCCGCCGGCCTGGTGGACGGCCCGGTCGTGGTGTGGGACCCCGCCTCCGGCCGGGAGCTGGCCCGCAGTCCGGTCCCCGACGGCGACGGCGACGGCGGCGCTGCAGCCGTGGTGGCCCTCGCCTGGCTGGGCCCGGGCGGCGACCGGCTGGCTGTCGGCCGCCAGGGCGGCACGGTGGAGATCTGGGCTGGTGAGAGCGCCTGAGCCGTCGCTCTGCCGCCGCCCAGATCGGCGACCAGGGGATCGGTCCCCGGGCCGCGCCCAGCCCGAGGCCGGGGGGCGCGTGCTATAACTCCCGGGTGATTCGGTTCCAGTCTCCGGATCCCGGCGGGCGATTTTCATGTTGAGCCGGGAGCGCGTGTCGACCCCGGTGGTCGTGCCTGGCACGCCACCTCCCCCCACGGCTGGGGCGGTGGCCGTGGCCGGCGCCCAGCCGGTGCGGGTCGGACGCCGCAAGTGGCGCCCGGGGCTCTTCCTCGGGGGCACCGCCCTCGTGGTGGGCTCGATGCTGGCCGGGCTCATGCTGTTCAGCTCGGGCCGTACCACCAGCCCGGTGCTGGTGGCGGCGCACGACCTGGTGCCGGGGGAGAGCCTCACCAACGACGACTTCGTGCTGCGCGATGTCGCCCTCGACGGCTCGTTCGAGGCCGTCACCTCGGCCGAGCAGCGAGCCATCTTCAGCGACGGGGTCACCCGCACGGTGCAGGTGTTCGTGCCGGCCGGCTCGGTCGTCACCGAGCGTCACTTCGTGGCCCGCACCGACGCCGTGCCTGAAGGCAAGACCGTGGTGGGTATGAAGCTGAAGGCCGGCGACTACCCGGCCGGCATCGCCATCGGCGACCGGGTGGCCCTGTTCGGCACCGGCGACCAGTCCACGGCGACCGCCGCCGACCTGGGAATCGGCGAGGTCCGCTACGCCCTCATCGACGAACGGTCGGGTGACCTGGTGGCCGACGTGATGATCGACGAGGCGGTCCGGCTGCGGGTGATCCAGGCGCAGGCCGTGGACCGCCTGATCCTCGGCCTCGTCCGCAACGGCTGAGGCGGGCGGGCGTCGTCGTGCTGGTCACCGTGTCGTCGGTCCGGGGTGCGCCGGGCACCACCTCGTGGGCCCTGATGCTGGCCCTGGCCTGGCCCCATCCCCAGGACCGGGTGCTGGTCGAGGCCGATCCGGTGGGCGGGGTGCTCGGCCCCCGCTACGACCTGCCCCTTCAACCCGGGGTGGCGTCGCTCCTGTCGGCCACCCGGGCCGGCCGGTTCGAGCCGTCGTTCCAGCTGTCGTCGGCGGCCAGCCTCCTGCGGCCCGGCGAAGACGGGAGCGGTGGCCTGTGGGTCGCTCCCGGCCTGCTCGCGGCCGACGAGTCCCTGGCGGCATGGCGGGCCGTGGCGGCGCCCGCCGCCGTCGCCATGAGCCGCGACCCCCGGCTGTGGCTGGTCGACTGCGGCCGCCCATGGCCCGGATCGCCCCTGGAAGCCCTCACCGGCGCTGCCGCCCTCAACCTGGTCGTGACCGACGGCAGCCTCGGCTCGCTGGTCGCCCTGCGCTCCCGTCTGAGCGTGCTGGGCCGGGTGGGGCTGCTGGTGGTGGGCGACCTGGCCTACCCCCTCGATGAGGTCACGGCCTACGCCGGCACCCCGCTGGTCTGGACCCTGCCGTGGGCCGACGACCTCGCCGGCCTGGCCGGCCAACTGGTCGGTCAGCGGCGGCGGGCCCGCCAGACCAGGCCCTGGCGGCGGGCCATCGAGGTGGCTCACGAGCTGGCCGCCACCCTGCCCGCCGTCAACGGGACGGCGGCCGGGGCGGGCACGACCCGGCCGGAGACGGGATGAGCGCCGAGACCGACGCCCTGTTCGAACGCCTGGTGGGGGCCAGCCGAGCCGCCATCCAGGAGTCGCAGGCCCTGGCCGTGGGCGACGGTCGGGCCCGGCTGTCGCAGGACGCCATGGAGGCCATCGCCGTCGACGCCATCCGCCTCGAGCTGAACCGCGACGCCGAGAGCCGGATCCGGGCCGGGCGGGCCCCGCTGGCCACCGAGCAGGAGCAGGCCCTGGTGCGCCGGGTCACCCGCTATGTCACCGGGCTGGGCCCGGTGGAGGAGTTCCTGGCCGACGAGGACGTGGAGGAGATCTACGGCCACTACGACTACGTGCAGGTCGACAAGGGAGGCCGGCCCTTCGCCGTGTTCCGCGACGTGTGGCCCACCGAGCAGGCAATGCTCCAGTGGCTGGCCGACCTGGCCCGCAACCGGGGCCTCACCGAGCGTCAGTTCAACGCCGGCTCCCCCCTGCTGGTGCTGCGGCTCCGGGCCGGGATGCGGCTCAGCGCGGTGCGCGACGTCTCGCAGCGGGCCGTGTTCAACCTGCGTCGCAACACCCTGCAGCGGGTCACCCTCGACGGGCTGGTCCGCAACGGCATGGTGCCGTCCCACCTGGGGGCCCTGCTGCGGGTGGCCATGGCCAGCGACCTCATGCGCATCGTGTTCGTGGGGGCCACCGGGGCGGGCAAGACCACGCTGGCCCGGGCCTGCCTCGACGAGCTCGACCCGTCGAAGAACGTGGTGATCGTGGAGGACACGGCCGAGATCGACATGTGGCACCGCGACCGCCACCCCCTGTTCCACTCCTTCGAGGTGCGGGAGCCCAACAGCGAAGGGGAGGGCGGCATCGAGATGGCCGAGCTGGTGAAGCAGACGCTGCGCCACCGGCCCGACTGGTTCTGCGTCGGCGAGTGCCGCGACGGCGACACCGCGGCCGAGATGCTCAAGGCCATGACGTCGGGCCACAGCTCGCTCACCACGGTGCACGCCGAGTCGGCCCGGGGCGGCATCGCCAAGCTGGCCCTGATGCTGGCCCTGTCGGAGAGCCAGCTCAACCTGTCGGTGGCCCACAACCTGATCGCCGAGGGGGTGGACCTGATGTGCCACGTGGTGCGCGACCCCCGCGACGGGCGCCGCTACATCTCCGAGATCATCGAGGTGGCCGGGTTCGACGGCACCCAGGCCGTGGTCAACCAGATCTACCGGGCCGCCGACACCCGCTTCGGCTACTCCCGGGTGGCCACGTTCTCCCCGCCGCTGGAGGACCGGCTGGCCCGCCTCGGGCTCGACCTGGTGGGCTTCTACCGGGCCTGCGGGGCGACCCAGGAGGTGGTGGGCTGATGCGGCCGCTGCTCGGCGCCGGCATCGGGGCCCTGCTGGCCGCCGGGATCCTGCTGGCCGTCCAGGCCTTCCGGTCCGAGCCTCCCGAGCGGGCCCGGGGCGTCAACAGCCTGCCCTCCGACAGCGGAGTCCTGCTGATCTGGTTCGCGGCGGCGACGGTGGCCGGCGTCGTGACCGGCTTCGCCTCCCGCTGGCCCGCCCTGGGGCTCGGCGTGGGGGCGCTGGTGCTGGTGGGCCGGCTGTGGCAGACGGCCAGCCGGGAGCGGCGGGTCTACTACCAGACCACCGAGGCCATCTCGGTCTGGGTCGACATGATCAAGGACACCCTGGTGGGCGGGGGTGGGCTGAGCCAGTCGATCGAGTCGACGGCGTCGCTGGCGCCCGAGGTGATCCGGCCCGAGGTGGTGCGCCTCGCCGCCGCCCAGCGCACCCTGCCCCAGGCCGAGGCGCTGCGCCAGTTCGGAGCGGCCATGGCCCACCCGACGGCCGACCTGGTGGTGCTGGCCCTCATGGTGGCGAGCGAGAACCAGGCCCGGGACCTGCCCAAGCTGCTGGCCCGGACGGCCGAGCAGGCCCGGTCGCGCAACACCGCCGTGCTCCAGATCGAGACCGAACGGTCGCAGCTCTACACCGAGGCCCGAGCCACCGTGATCAGCATCGGCCTCCTGGGGGTGGTGATCACCCTCATCGCCAAGGATTTCCTCGAGCCCTACAGCACGTTCACCGGCCAGATCGTGCTCGGCGTGGTGATGGCCATCGTGGTGGCGTCGGCCGCTCTGCTGGTGCAGGCCGGGCGGCCCCAGCCCGAACGGCGGCTCCTCGCCCCCGAGCTGGGTGCCCAGGCGGTGGCCGGCGGGTCGGGGGCCGGGGCCGGGGGCGGCTTCGGACGCGGTGGGGCGGCGGGGCCGGTGCGATGATCGACCTGCTGGCCCTACTGACGGTGTCGGGCCTGTTCGGCTACGGCCTGCTGCTCGTCGTGCGGGGGGTGCTGGCGCCTCCGGCCAGCCTGGCCGACGACCTGGCGCGGTTGGAGGCCGGTCTCGATGGCGGCCCGGGCGGCATCGGCACCCGCCGGCCCTCCACCGAGCGCCTCCTGATGGGCGGCACCCTCCCCTCGGCCGACCTTGCCGTGCTGGAGTGGAGCGCCGCCTACTGGCAGCGGCGGCGGCTGCTGATGGGGGCGTGGTTCGCCCTCGGCGGGGCGGGGCTGGTGCTGCTCCTGCGCACCCAGTTCGACTTCTCGCTGCTGGCCGGCCTCATCCTGCTACCCCTGCTGGTAGGGGCGCTGGGGGTGCTGTGGGTGGCCGAGACCGACCGGCGGACCCGGGCCGGGGAGCGGCGCAAGGAGCTGCGGGCGGCCCTGGCCCAGATGCTCGAGCTCACCTCGATCATGCTGGCCGGCGGGGCGGGGCCGGAGACCGCCCTCGAAGAAGCGGCGTCGCGGGGCCACGGCTGGGGGTTCCGCCAGTTCTCGGCCGAGCTGGCCCGGGCCCGCAACGATCCCGCTCTCAGCCCGTTCCTGGCCCTGCGCAACCTGGGGATCCGCTTCGCCGTCGGCGAGCTGGAGGAGTTCGGCAACGTCATGATCCTGAGCAGCGAGAACGCCGCCACCGTGCGCCAGGCGCTCGAGGACAAGGCGGTGCTGATCGTCATGCGGGAACAGGAGCAGCGTCGGGCCGATGCCCTGTCGCGCAACGTGGTCATGTCGCTACCCGTGGTGGGCATGGCCGGCGGGTTCATCCTGTGGCTCGTCTACGCCGCGGTAGCCGGCCTCGCCTCGTTCTGAGGATCGCATCGGGGGATGGATCCCGATGTACGGAGCGTGGCGCTGCTAGTAGAACCGACAAGCGATGGGATAGCGTCTGTCAGCGTCGGCACGGGGGCCCTGGGTCCTGGTCGACGGGGGCAGCCAGTTGTCAGGTGTGATCACGGCTCTCGAGGAGGCGACGATGGTGGTAGAGATGGAGCGGACCGGGTCCGAGCAGTCCGGTTTCGAGCCGGCTCCCGAAGTGGGCCGAGCGCGGGCCTTCGGGCGGCGGGCCCGTGCCTTGTGGTCGGAGCAGCTGGGCCTCACGGTGTCGGCCATCGTGCTCATCGGGATCCTCGTGGTGGCCACGGTGGCCTTCGGCGCCATCGCCGCCGACAAGATCGCCGACGCCGGCACCGAGGTTGAGAACGTCGACTTCGGCGGGTGACCGGGCGGCGCCGCTCCCTGGATCAGGACGACCGGGCGGAGGAGCGGGGCGAGACCGTCATCGGCTCGGCCTTCCTGTTCAGCATCGTGCTGTTCGGCATCTTCCTCCTGATCCAGATCCTGCTGGGGTACTACGTGCGCTCCGTGGCCAGCTTCGCCGCCAGCGACGCGGCGGCCCTCATGGCCCGTGACGGGGCCACCGAGGCTCAGGGTGAGGCCTACGCCAGCTCGTTCATCCTGAGCCAGGCCGGCGGCCTGGTGATCGGCAGCGATCTGGTGGTCCAGGCGAGCAAGGGAGCGGAGGAGACCACGGTGACCGTCACCGGCCGCACCCGGCTGCTGTGGTCGGTGGGCCTCGACGTGGAGGGTTCCGCCCCCACCGAGCGGTTCGAGCCGCAGCGATGAGGGGCCACCTCCGGTCACGCCTGGCCGATGAGAGCGGATCGGCCGGCATCTCCACGTTCGTCGTGGTGATGACCGTCATCGCCCTGCTGGGCCTGGGCGTGGGCGGGATGCGCACGTTCATCGGGGCCAGCGACCTCAAGTCGGCGAGCCGGGCAGCGGCCCGGGCCGCCGCTCTGGAGCACGACCTGGGCGATGCCCGGGCGGTGGCCGAGGTGGTGGTGCGCAGCGAGCTGACCGACGCCGGCCGGGCCTGCGAGAACGCCGTGGTGAGCACCGATCCCGGGCCGGGGGGCTTCGAGCCCGGCGGGTCGGTGGTGGTGCAGCTGAGCTGCGACGTGTCCTACCGGGGCCTGTTCACGCCGTGGAGCCGGGGCCCGAAGCGGATCACGGTGACGAGCACCGAGCCCATCGACTGCCTGCGGGGCGGCGGCAGCCGGCCGGTCGACGACAACTGCTACCTGGGAGGTTGAGGGATGCCACCCCACCACCCAGCACCAGCCCGCAGCGCTGAACGGGCCCGTGAACGGGCCCGTGAACGGGCCCGTGAACGGGGCGATGCCGGGTTGCCGGCGATCCTGATCACCCCGCTGCTGCTGTTCATGGTCCTGCACCTGATCAACGCCAGCCAGCAGCTCTACGAGCGCCGGGAGGCCTACGCCGTGGCGGCCACCGCCACCCGGGTGGCCAACCAGGGCGACCCCACCCAGGTCCGCCTCCAGCGGACGGCGGCCATCGACGAGGGCAAGGCCAGCGACGCGGTGGAGGCCTACGTGTCCTCCGAGGGCTACCAGTTGACCGAGCTGAGCTTCACCACCAGCGCCGCTGGCGCCACCACGGTGACGGTGGAGGTGGAGCGCCCGATCGACTACCTGTTCCCGATCCCCACCCTCCTCCCGGGCACGATCAGCGGGAAGGCCGAGGCCACCCTCGTCGCCGGGGTCACGGGGCCGGGCCGGTGACGGGCGGAACCGGGTTGGGTGCCCCTGGGCGGGCCGGTCGGCGGAGCCTCCGGGCCCGGCTGCGCTCCCTCGGCGCGGCGCTCGTGGCGCTCGCTCTGCTGATCGCCCCGCCGCTGGTGCTGGTGTGGGGCATCGGCAACCCGCTGGCCGACATGCCCCGATCGCTGGGCGAGGTGGAGCAGTGGTGGGACCAGCGGTACCTCCCGGCGGGCGCCCTCATGGGCGCGCTGACGCTGGTGCTGTGGCTGCTGTGGTTCCAGTACGTGTGGGCCCTGTTGTGGGAGGTGTTCGTGGCCGGGCCGCGGGCCGCCCGGGGCCGGGTGGGGGGTCACGCCCCCGGCGTGCCCCGCTTCACCCGGTCGCTCGTGGCCTCGCTCGTGTCGGGCGTGATGTCGGCCGGGCTCGTGGCCTCCACCGCCGGCGGGCCGGCTCTGGCCCCGCTGGTGTCGGCCGTGGTGCCGTCCGGCGGCCCGGTGGCCTCGCTGGTGGCCGAGGCGATGGGGGTGGCGGCCGACGCCCCGACAGCCCCGCCCCTGGCCTCCATCACCGGGCAGCCCCGCCTCTACCAGGTGCAGGCCACCGACTCCCTGTGGCGGCTGGCCGGCCAGGACGACGCCATGCTCAAGCGGATCCTGGAGCTCAACGAAGACCAGATCCGCACCCCGGTCGACCTGCGCCCCGGCATGGTCCTGCGGCTGCCCGAAGGGCTCGATGCCCCGGTGCAGGCGCCGGCGCCGAGCCCTGCCCCGTCGGGTGGCGGGGTGCGCGAGCACGTGGTGGAGCGGGGCGACAACCTGTGGGAGCTGACCGAGGCCCAGCTGGTGGCCGCCGGCACCGAGGACCCCACCAACGCCCAGATCGCCGACCAGCTCGGTCGGGTGATCGAGGCCAACACCCCACCCGTCGTGGACCCGGATCTCATCTACCCCGGCCAGGTGGTCGTGCTGCCCCCGGCGGGTCCTGCGGGGGCCGAGCAGGCGCCGCCGGCCCCGCTCCAGGTCGGCCCGGCCGATGCGGCGCCGGCTCCCACCGGTGAGGGGACCAGGGCCGGCGCCGATGGTGCGGTCGGAGATCTCGGGGTCGTCGATCCCGGGCCCGGCGGAGCAGCCGGCGTGGAAGGGGTGGCCGCCGCGCTGGAGGGGATCGAGGCCGTGCCGGTGGCACCCGTCACCCCGGCCGTGGCCTCGGGTTCCACCGCCGCCGATCCGGGGGCGGTGGACCGGGTCGAGGTGATGGCGGTGGCCGCGGCCGCCATGGTGGGCCTGGTGGGCGCGGCCCGGCGGCGCCGCCGGGCCGCCTTCGGGTTCGCTAGCCCCATGGCCGACCCCGGCGGTGTCGGCTTCGTCGACCAGCTGGCGGCGGCGGCCGACCCCGGCCTCACGTTGTGGGCCGCGGCCCAGCTCCACCCGCTGGCCCAGGTGGCGGCCGGCGTGGCCACCGTCGGCCTGTCGGGCGCCGACGGTCTCGAGGTGGTGTGGGATGCCGAGCCCGAGCTGACGATCGAGGGATGGACGGCGGTCGAGCCCCGCCGCTGGCACCGGCCCTACGACGGTCCCGACGTCGACGACGCCCAACTGCCCCCGGTTGCCATGCCCGGCCTGGTCACGCTGGGCGAGCGCCGTCACGCCGACGGGCGGCCCGGGTCGCAGATCCTGGTGGACCTGGCGGCGATCGGGTCGCTCAGCGTGGCCGGCCCCCCGGAGCGCGTGGCCGCCACCGTGCGGGCCATGGTCTACGAGCTGGGGCTGGGCGAGCATCTGTCGAACGCCTACGTGACCACGGTGGGTTTCACGGTGGGCGACGCCGGCCAGCTCGACCGGGTGGCCCGCCGTTCCGAGGAGGACGCCCTGCAGCTGGCCCGCGACGCCGTGGACCGCCACGGCCGGCTCGATCACCGGCTCGGGCCGCGGGAGCTGGAGGTGCTGGTGGTGCGCACCGAGCACACCAACCTGAACCCGTTCGTCGACCTGGCCGGGCGGCGGGCGGGGGTGGCCCTGATCGTGGCCGGCGACCTGCGATCGAGCCGGATCGGGGCCCGGCTCCAGCTGGGTGACGACGGCACGGCTCGGTACCGGCCGACCGTCGGCGCCGCCGTCGACGAGACCCTGGTGGCCAGTGCGCTGACCCGGGCCCAGGAACAGGAGCTCACCGCGTTGCTGGTGTCGATCGCGGCCCCGCCGGGCGATCCTCGCGGCGCCGGCCCGGCGTCCCGGAACGAGATCCGGGCCCGGGGGTCCGCCCGGTGGCCGGCGGAGGCGCCCGGCGCCGGCGATCTCCTGCTCCACCTGCTCGGACCGGTTCGCTGCCCCGACGTGCCCGACCTGCAGGCCCACGCGCTGTCGCTCGTGGCCTACCTCGCCGTGCAGCCCGGGCGGGCCTCGGGCATCGACCAGGTTGCCACCGCGTTGTGGGGGGACCGCCCGGTGAGCGCCGATCAGGTGGCCCGGGTGATCGACGCCGCCCGGGCGGCCCTGGGTCCCGAGCGGCTGCCCGCGGCGGCACCCGGCGGGGAGTTGAGGCTGAGCGGCGTCGGCACCGATCTGGAGATCCTGCACGGCCTGCTCGACACCCCGGGCGGTTCGGTCCCGCTCGAGGCGCTCGCCGCCGGGCTGGATCTGATCGGAGGGCCTCCACTGGGCGGCGCACCCCTGCGCTGGGCGGGTGCGACCGACCTGGACGACTACGCCGGCGAGCTGGTCGAGGCGGTGGTGCTCGACACCGTGGAGGCGGCCCAGCGGGCGGGCGACACCGAGCTGGCCAACCGGGCCGTGCATCAGGGCCTGGCTGCCCTGCCCACCAGCGAGCTGATCTACCGGGCCTGGCTGCGGCTGGCTGCGGCGGAGGGCGATCCGGCCCTGATCGAGAGCATCTGGCGCAGCCTCCGCAGTGCCCTGGCCGCCGGGGGCGGTGCCTTGGCCGCCGGGGGCGGTGCCTTGGCCGCCGGGGGCGGTGCCTTGGCCGCCGGGGGCGGTGCCTTGGCCGCCGATGGTGCCGATGGAGGTGGGCCCGTG
>Ga0268299_1003260_pt1 | contig 15554 bp, 14 predicted proteins | sample NOBtaG_FD_193484 | JGI IMG/M metagenome (GOLD analysis project Ga0268299, IMG submission 193484) | Activated sludge microbial communities from bioreactor in Nijmegen, Gelderland, Netherland - NOB reactor | ecosystem: Engineered > Bioreactor > Aerobic > Activated sludge | place: Netherlands...
AACGCGACCTTGCGGCCGTCCTCTCCACTGTCCCCGCACCTCCCGCACTTGTGAAGGAAGCGGCCGCCAAGGCGCTGGTGACAAAGGAAGGCGAGCTCGTTTGTTCGGCCGAACAGCTCTTCCTCCCGCTGGAACAGCTGCTGAAGGCCATCGAGAAGGAATACACCTCCCAGCCCCTCCCCGGCGCGCCGGCCGGCGGCGGAGACGAGAAGGAGATGCGGAAGAAGATGAAGTCGATGTCCAAGGAGGAACGGATGCAGATGGCGATGCAGATGATGGGCTCCAACCCGGGCATGACCCCCGCGGCGGAACCCCCGGCTGTCCGGGCGGCGATGGACGAGTGCCAGAAGCTGCAGAACACGGTGCAGGAGGAGTTCCGCTACGGCGCGGCGATGCAGGACGAGGAGACGGCGTTGAAGAGCAAACGGGAGGAGCAGCATGCGGAGATCGACCGCACCATGGAGAAGGAGATCGCAAAGCTGCCGCGCATCAGCTCCGGCGAGATGGACGCCCCCGACCCGGCGAAGGTGAAGAAGGTGAAGTTCGCCGCGGCGGAGAAGCACATCGCGCTGGCGGACAAGCATCTGGCCGAGATACAGAAGCGCTTCGCTGCGGCGATGAAGCACACCAAGGAGCGGTACACGACCTTCTGCTCCGCGCTCGTCAAGGCGGACTACGCCGCCGAGTCGAAGAACTTCTCCACCAAGAAGATCCTCTCCGACGCGCAGATGACCTTCTTCAAGGAGATCGAACATCACACGAAATGGTCACGCACGGTATGGGAAGAAGCGGCGGGATGGCAGCGGCGGAAAGCGCTCGTTGAGAAAGAATAGATGAGAATAGAAGCAAACACATAGGACACATAGATGTTCTCTATGTGTCCTATGATTCCTATGTGCCTATGTGTTTCAGCTCTTCACTTCCTCGAAGAACCGGCTCAATTTTTCTGCATCCAGCCGGCCCTCCGTTCTGACCCCGCTGCAGAGGTCCACGCCGAACGGCCGCACCGCGGCGGCCGCTTCGCGCACGTTACCGGCATGCAGTCCCCCCGCGAGGAACACCGGAACACGCACCGACTCCACGATGCGCCGGCTCACGCTCCAGTTGTGCGTCCGGCCCGTGCCTCCCAGTTCCTTCACCGCAAGGTTCGGATTCCCGGAATCGAGCAGCAGCATGTCCGCCAGCGGCGCGATGCGGCGCGCTTCGTCCAGAGACTCCTCTCCCCTCACATGGATGACCTGCACAAGGGAAACCCCCGGCAGCTCCTTCCGCAGCAGTGCGAACTCGCTCTCCGGGACCGCGTCCACCAGCTGCAGCGTGTCCGCTTTCGTGAACCGCTGCTGGGCGATGATGGAAGCGGCGTCCTGTCGGCTCGTGAGCAGGAATGTATGAATCGGCGGGGGGACGGACGCCACGATCTCCGCGATGAGATCCTCGGAGATGGGGCCCGGACCGCTCGGCATGGCGGAAACGAGTCCGAGCGCCCACGCGCCGTGGTTCACCGCCAGCGCCGCTTCCTCGATGGATGAGATACAACAGATCTTGATCTTCATTTCACCTCTTTAAAACACAAGAGGCACATAGAAAAGCATTCTATGTGCCTCTGTGTTTCAGCTTTTTACTTACGCCGTGACGTTATTTCCGCAATGCTCGTCGAACGCGGCGACGAGGTCCGCCGCGATCTCGTCCGCGATGCGTCCTTCGATCTTGAACCGCGGGATGAAGTGGACCAGTTCGTTGTCCTTGTACAGCGCGATGGAGGGGGAGGATGGCGGAATGCCCTGCAGCCACTGCTCGCGCAGCCGGGCGGTCGCCTCCTTCTCCTGTCCCGCGAACACGCTCATGAGCCGGTCCGGCTTGGCCGCGTGCTGCAGCGCCTTGCGGATGCCCGGGCGCGCCTTCCCCGCCGCACAGCCGCAGACGGAGTTGATCACCACCAACAGCGTCCCCTTGTTCCCGCCGACGGCCTCGTCCACTTCCTGCGGCGTCATCAGCTCTGTGAATCCCACCTCGGTCAGCTCGTCCCGGAAGGGCTGGATCATGACTGGATCGTACATCTATACCTCAAAATTAGTGTGAAAGAAAAAAGAAAAGTGAAAAGTGAAAGGGGTTCATCGGGAACGGGTGCCGTTGATCGTTAAGAGCGTCGCCGCAAGGATCCGCTTCAATTCCTGGCAGTCTTCCAGATAGCGGCGGGCCGTTTCCTCCTCAATGATCCCTGAATCCTGTAACAATCGAAGCCAATAATGAGTTTCCCTGGCTTCCTTATAGGCGATGCCGATCTTCGATGCGAAATCCCTCCGCGATTGTCCTCCGATGGCTTCTTCGACGTTCGCACCGATCGACGTTCCGCTGCGCAACAGCTGCCTCGTCAGAACGCTTTCCCGGTGGAGATCCGAAGTCTTCCGGCACAGCTGAACGATCTTTACCGCAAATGCATAGCTCTTTTCTGCTGCGATGTTCTTCATCATACGCCCACCTTTCTTTCTTCTCTTTTCTTTTTTCTCTCTTAAAAGGTTGGGCGTTGAAATTGCTTATCTCCGGGCCTTTTTCTTCCTTCCCGGCTTCCGGGACGCCGTTGTTTTCTTCTTCGCTGCCTTCTTTGTGGCCGCTTTCTTCTTCTTGGATGCCGACTTCAGCGTCGATGGTGCTTTCTTCTTTTTGGCGGCTTTCTTCGGACTTTTCTTTTTCGCCGTCTTTTTGGGCAACTTCGCCGTTTTGCCCAGCTTCGCGCTCGTCTTCATTTGTTCCGCGATGAGGTTCAGTGCGCTGCCCGCCTTGAACCAGGCGATCTGTCCTTCGTTGAAGGTGTGGTTCAGTTCGATGGTCTCGACGGTGCCGTCGTTGTGCTTCAGTTCGAGCTTCAGCGGGACGCCGGGAGCGAAGGTCGTCAGTCCGCGCAGGGCGCAGACGTCGTCCTCGCGGATGCGGTCATAGTCCGACGGATTCCGAAAGGTGAGCGCCAGCATCCCCTGCTTCTTCAGGTTGGTCTCGTGGATGCGGGCGAAGCTCTTCACGATGATGGCCCGGCCGCCGAGGAAGCGGGGTTCCATCGCCGCATGTTCGCGGGAGGAGCCTTCGCCGTAGTTCTCATCGCCGACGGCGATCCAGCCGATGCCGCGCGCCTTGTAGTCGCGCGCCACGGCGGAATACTCCTTCACCTCGCCGGTGAGCAGGTTCTTCCCCTTGCCCGCCTCGCCGGAGAAGGCGTTCACGGCGCCGATGAACATGTTGTTCGAAATGTTGTCGAGATGACCGCGGTACTTCAGCCACTTGCCGGCGGGGGAGATGTGGTCCGTGGTGCACTTCCCCTTCACCTTCATCAGCAGACGGAGACCTTCCAGATCGCCCCCTTCCCACGCCCGGAAGGGCGCGAGCAGCTGCAGGCGGTCGCTGGTCGGCTTCACCGCCACGGTCACCTTCGAACCGTCCTTCGCCGGCGCCACGAAGCCTTCCTCGTCCGGTTTGAAGCCGCGCTTCGGCAGCTCGTCGCCCGTCGGCGCTTCCAGCTTCACCGTCTCCCCCTTCGCGTTGACGAGCGTGTCGGTCAGCGGATTGAAGGTGAGCCGGCCTGCGATGGCGAGGGCGGTGACGACCTCCGGGCTCGCCACGAAGGCGTGCGTGGCCGGGTTGGCGTCGTTGCGCGCGGTGAAGTTGCGGTTGAACGAGGTGATGATGGAGTTCTTCTCCCCCATCGCCACGTCGTGCCGTTTCCACTGTCCGATGCACGGACCGCAGGCGTTCGCCAGCACCATGCCGCCGGCGTCGGTGAGCACCTTCAGCTGTCCGTCCCGCTCAATGGTGGCGCGGATCTGTTCGCTCCCCGGCGTGATGGTGAACTCCGACTTCGCCTTCAGTCCTTTCGCCAGCGCCTGGCGCGCGACGGAGGTGGAGCGTTCGATGTCCTCGTAGGACGAGTTCGTGCAGCTGCCGATGAGGGCGACCTTCAGCTCCTCGGGATATCCCTTCTCCCGCACCGCGGCGGCGAAGGAGGAGAGGGGCCACGCGAGGTCCGGCGTGAAGGGACCGTTGATGTGCGGCTCGAGCGCGTTCAGATCGATCTCGATGACCTTGTCGTAGTACTGTTCCGGGTTCGCGAGCACTTCGGGGTCCGGGCGCAGATGGTGCGCGATGCGTCCGGCGAGCGCGGCCACGTCGGCGCGCTTGGTGGAGCGGAGGTAGTCCGCCATCCGCTCGTCGTACGGGAAGACCGACGTGGTGGCGCCGATCTCCGCCCCCATGTTGCAGATGGTCCCCTTGCCGGTGGCGGAGATGGATTTCGTCCCTTCGCCGAAGTACTCGACGATGGCCCCCGTTCCCCCTTTGACGGTGAGGATGCCGGCGACCTTCAGGATGACATCCTTGGCGGAGGTCCAGCCGCTCATCCGTCCCTTCAGGTGCACGCCGATGACCTTCGGGAACTTCAGCTCCCACGCCATTCCGGCCATCACGTCGACCGCGTCCGCCCCGCCGACGCCGACGGCGATCATGCCGAGTCCGCCGGCGTTCGGCGTGTGCGAGTCGGTACCGATCATCATGCCGCCGGGGAAGGCGTAGTTCTCGAGCACCACCTGATGGATGATGCCGGCGCCCGGTCTCCAGAAACCGATGCCGTACTTGTTCGAGACGCTCGCCAGGAAGTCGTACACCTCTTTATTATCGGTGTTCGCCTTCGCCAGGTCCTGCGCGGAGCCGACCTCTGCCTGGATGAGATGATCGCAGTGCACGGTGGAGGGAACGGCGGCGCTGCTCCGTCCGGCGGACATGAACTGCAGCAGCGCCATCTGCGCTGTCGCGTCCTGCATCGCCACCCGGTCCGGCGCGAAGTCGACGTAGCTCTTCCCCCGCTCGGCGGCGGCGGACGGCGTCTCCCAGAAGTGCGCGTAGAGGATCTTCTCCGTCAGCGTCAGCGGCCGTCCCACCAGCGCACGGGCATGGCGGACCTTCCGGTCGAATTCGGAGTATTTCTTCTTGATCATCCCGAGGTCGAATGTCATGGCTTCACTCTTTCAAAAATGGAGTAATCATTCCGATTTATCGTCTAAAATATATGAAGAACTCCTCAGCACTGCAAGAAAAGAGCAATTTGCACCCCTCTCCCATTTTGCGTATTTTAGTTGATAATTCCGAAAAACCATGGCGGACCACCAGACACAGAGCGAAGAAGAGGTCCTTGACGAGGTCACCATCCAGACCCCGGCCAAGGCCATCCTGTTCAACGACGAAGTGCACACCTTCGAGGAGGTGATCGGACAGATCATCAAGGCGACGGGGTGCGACCAGGCCACGGCCGAAGGGCTGACCTGGGAGGTGCACCACACCGGCAAAGCGGTCGTCTTCACCGGCGACATCGTGAAATGCCTGCAGGTGACCGGCGTTCTGGAGGAGATCGAACTCATGACCCACATCGAAGTCTAGGCAGAAGGGACCACATTCAGCACCATGACATCACGCGAGATCCGGCAGTCGTTCCTCGACTTTTTCCGTTCGAAACAGCATACCATCGTTCCCAGCGCTCCGGTCATCCCCCACGGCGACCCGACGCTCCTCTTCACCAACGCGGGGATGAACCAGTTCAAGGAGATCTTCCTCGGCACCGGCAAGCGGGACTACACCCGCGCCGCCGATACGCAGAAGTGCATCCGCGTGAGCGGCAAGCACAACGATCTGGAGGAAGTGGGGCGCGACACGTACCACCACACCCTCTTCGAGATGCTCGGCAACTGGTCCTTCGGCGACTACTATAAGAAGGAGGCCATCGAGTGGGCGTGGGAGCTGCTGACGGAGGTGTGGAAGATGCCGAAGGAGCGGCTCTGGGTGACGGTCTATAAGACCGATGACGAGGCGGCCAAGCTCTGGGAGCGTTTCATCGACCCGTCGCGCGTGCTCCGCTTCGGCGAGAAGGAGAACTTCTGGGAGATGGGGGACACCGGACCGTGCGGTCCCTGCTCCGAGATCCACATCGACCTGACGCAGCGCGGCGACGCCCCGGCGGCCCTGGTGAACGCCGGCTCGCCGGAGCTCATCGAGATCTGGAACCTCGTCTTCATCCAGTACAACCGTGAGGCGGACGGTTCGCTGAAGGAGCTCCCCGCGAAGCACGTCGACACCGGCATGGGCTTCGAGCGGGTGTGCGCGGTGATGGAATCGATGAAGAGCGGCTTCCGCAAGTTCCCCTCCAACTACGATTCGGACGTCTTCACGCCGCTCATCGGCGCCATCTCCGCCGTCTCCGGCAAGGAGTACAAGGCGTCGCACACCGACACGGACGTGGCGATGCGCGTGGTCGCGGACCACATCCGCGCGCTGACGTTCGCCGTGGGGGACGGCGCCATCCCCTCCAACGAGGGGCGCGGGTACGTGCTGCGCCGCATCCTCCGCCGCGCCGCGCGGTGGGGACGCAAACTGGACCTGCGCGAGCCGTTCCAGTACCGGCTGGTGCAGACGCTGGTGGACACGATGGGGGACGTGTTCCCCGAGATCGTGCAGCACCAGGCGCACATCGAACGGGTCATCAAGAGCGAGGAGGAGAGCTTCAACCAGACGCTCGACCGAGGCCTGGAGATCTTCGAGCAGTCCGTCTCCGGCTTGAAGCAGTCCAAGGTCTTCCCGGGCGAGGTCGCCTTCAAGCTGTACGACACGTTCGGCTTCCCGCTCGACCTGACGCAGCTGCTCTGCACCGAGAAGGGGCTCACCGTCGATGCCGCCACCTTCTCGAAGCTGATGGAGGAGCAGCGCGAACGTTCCCGCGAATCGAAGCTGCACGGCGGCACGGACGTGAGCGAGCAGGAGCGGATCGCCCTGCAGAGCAAGGAGAACGCTCGCCAGTTCGGCACCGACGCGTACGAGAAGGGGTTCTCCTTCGTCGGATATGACATGACCGAAGCCGCCGCACCGCTGCTCGCGGCGGAACGGAACCTGGTCGTCCTCGCCTCCACCCCCTTCTACGCCGAATCCGGCGGACAGCAGGGCGATTCCGGAGAGCTCATCATCAACGGTACCGCCTATCCGGTGCTCGATACGCAGAAGAGCGGCCGGGTGCATGTGCACATCCTCGGTTCGGACGTCCCTCCCGCCGCCGGCGGAGCGGCGGTCACCGCCCGGGTGGACGCGGCGCGGCGCACCGCCATCATGCGCAACCACACCGCCACGCACCTGATGCACGCCGCGCTCCGCCAGGTGCTCGGCGCGCACGTGCACCAGGCGGGCTCGCTCGTGGCGCGGGAGCATCTCCGGTTCGACTTCGCCCACTTCGCGAAGGTGAGCGACGCGGAGCTGCAGGCGGTCGAGGCTATCGTGAACGAACGCATCACCGAGAACATCGCCCTGCAGCACCACCGGAACATCCCCTTTGACGAGGCGAAGAAGATGGGGGCGCTCATGTTCTTCGGCGACAAGTACGGGGACCGGGTGAACGTGGTGCAGTTCGGCGAGTTCAGCAAGGAGTTCTGCGGCGGCACGCACGTCTCGACCACCGCGGAGATCGGCTACTTCAAGGTGCGCACCGAGGGGAGCAGCGCCAGCGGCGTCCGCCGCATCGAAGCGCTCACGCACGGCGGCGCGCTCGAGTACCTGTCGCTGCAGAACAAGACGTACCGGGAACGGGTGGAGCACGCGTACGACCTCATCGACGCCGTGCAGGCGATGCACGCCGAGCTCGGCGCCGCCTCCCCCTTCTCCAACGAGGAGGCGCTCGGACTCGACACGAAGCTGCGGAAGTACGAGGACATCCCGGACCTCCCGGCGTCGGTCACCATGGGCGAGATGAAACGGCAGTTCGCGGACCAGCTCGCGCGGTTCCAGGCGCTGGAGTCGTATATCCTCGAACTGGCGGAGAAGAAGCGACTCGCCGAGAAGGAGAAGGCGAAGGCCGCCCTGCAGTCCGCGAGCGGCGACCTCGATGCCCTCGTGAAGAACGGTGCGCCGGTGAACGGCTTCACCGTGGTCAGCGCCGTCGTTCCGGCGGCGGACATGGAGGCGCTCAAGTCCCTCGGCGACGCGCTCCGGAGCAAGCTCCGCAGCGGCGTCGGACTGCTCGCCGCGGTCATCGACGACAAGGCGGCGCTCGTCTGCGTGGTGACGGACGACCTCATCGCATCGAAGAACCTCCAGGCGGGCCGCATCGTCGGCGCGGTGGCGAAGTCCCTCAACGGCGGCGGCGGCGGGAAACCGCATCTCGCCACGGCCGGGGGGCGCGACACGGCGAAGATGGGCGACGCGGTGCGCGCGTTCCCCGACCTCATCAAAACCATGGCGGTCTGATGTCCATCCACCAACAGCTCCTCGACGGCGCCGCGAAGCGCGGCGCCTCCTACCTAGTCCTGGTCGACCCGGACAAGATCGCGCCGGAACAGCTTCCGGCGTTCACGCGGCAGGCGGCCGAAGCGGGGGCGGACGCGTTCCTCGTCGGCGGCAGCCTCATCACGGACGATTCGTTCCACCGCTGCATCGAAACGATGAAGGCGAACACGACGCTCCCCGTCGTCATCTTCCCCGGCGGCCTCATGCAGATCTCGCCGAAGGCGGACGCGTTGCTCTTCCTCTCCATCCTCAGCGGCCGCAATCCGGAGCACATCATCGGTCAGCAGGTGCTCGCGGCGCCGGTGGTGAAGAAGATGGGACTGGAGGCCATCTCCACGGCGTACCTGCTCGTGGAGTCCGGCCGGACCACCTCGGCGGAGTTCATGAGCAACACCCGTCCGCTCCCCCGGCACAAGCCGGACATCGCGCTGGCGCACGCGCTGGCGGCGGAGATCCTCGGCTTCAAGCTCCTCTACCTCGAGGCGGGTAGCGGCGCGGAGCAGTCCGTGCCCGACGAGATGATCGGCGCGGTGGCGAAATACTGCTCGGTCCCCGCCATCGTCGGCGGCGGCATCCGCACGCCGGAGGAGGCGCACCGGAAGGTCCGCGCGGGAGCGCGGTTCATCGTCACCGGTACCGTGTTCGAGAAGGACGGCTCGGCCTCCCTCATGAAGGAGTTCGCCGCGGCCATCCATACGCGCTGACCCCGGCGCCGTCACCAATCATCCGAAGGACCCATGGCCCATTCACCGCTCACCCTCGTGTACCGGCAGTCGTTCATCCAGGATTCGCTCAAAGCGAGCGCCGAGACGAAGCTCCGCATCGCCGAACAGTGCACCGCCGACATCTCGAAGGCGGTGGACTTCATCATCCGCACCTTCAACGGCAAGGGGAAGGTGATGCTCTGCGGCAACGGCGGCAGCGCGGCGGACGCGCAGCACCTCGCCACCGAGTTCGTCATCCGTCTGAGCCCCGCCATCAAGCGCCCCGGCCTGCCGGCCATCGCGCTCACCACGGACGCCTCGAACCTGACCGCCGGGGCCAACGACATCGGCTACGACAACGTCTTCGCCCGCTCCGTCGAGGCGCTCGGCCGTCCGGGCGACCTGCTCATCGGCATCTCCACCAGCGGGAACTCCGAGAGCGTCAACAACGCCTTCCGGACCGCCCGCGCGGCGGGCATCACCACCGTGGGATTCCTCGGCCGGGACGGCGGTGCCGCGAAGGAGCTGTGCGACGTCGCCATCGTCGTTCCCTCCACCGACACGCAGCGCATCCAGGAGGGACACATCACCATCGGCCACATCATCTTCCAGCAGGTCGAGCAGGAGATGTTCGGCTGACCGGCCGCACGCTCCCTCATCCCGTACGAACCGAACGAACCGGACCCATGCTCTACACCTCGGAAACCATCCAGCAGCTCACCGAAGAGTTCTCCCGTCTTCCCGGCATCGGCCGCAAGACCGCCCAGCGCCTGGCGCTGTACGTACTCAAGATGCCGACGGACGAGGTGCGGGCGTTCGCCCGGGCGCTGGTGGATGTGAAGGAGAAGGTGCGGTACTGTTCCGTCTGCTCCAACATCACCGAGAACGATCCGTGCGCCATCTGCGCCGGCCCCAAACGGAACCGCCGCATCATCTGCGTGGTGGAGGAGCCGAACGACGTCATCGCGCTGGAGAAGACGCACGAGTTCAACGGGCTCTACCATGTGCTCGGCGGCGCGCTCTCGCCGCTGGACGGCGTCGGTCCTGAGGACCTGAAAGTGAAGGAACTGCTGAACCGCCTCGCCGGCGAGATCGATGAGGTCATCCTCGCGCTCAATCCGAACGTCGAGGGGGAGACGACCACGCTCTACCTCGCCAAGCTGCTCAAGCCGCTCTCCGTGAAGGTCACCCGCATCGCGCGCGGCCTCCCCATCGGCGGCGACCTCGAGTTCGCGGACGAGGCGACGCTGACCCGGGCGCTGGAGGGGCGCGTTGCGCTCTGACCGCGCCGTCATAGGTCTCACGCTCCTCCTGCTGCTCGGCGCCGCCGGGTGCGACCTGTTCGAGACGCGCGACCCCGAACCGCCGGGAACGGACAACCAGTCGCTCCCCTTCGCCACGGACGACCAGGTGCTGCTGCAGAACTTCCAGTCCGCCTTCCAGCAGAAGAACATCACGGAGTACGAAAAGCTCTTCGCGGACTCCGCGCTCCACGGCCGTACCTTCCTCTTCGTCCCGAACCAGTCCGCCGCCGTCCGGTACCCGTCGGTCTTCGCGGCATGGAACACGGATTCGGAGACGGACTATTTCCGGAAGCTCGTCGGCGCGCTGGACGCCTCCTCCGCCCCGCGCATGGTGCTGGCGTTCCCCGCCCCGCCGGTGCGGTACCAGAACGACTCCGCCGTGCACACGGTGGAGTACACGCTGACCGTACAGCACGACCGCCCCGGGGTGACGGACCAGTTCACCGGCCGGAGCGAGCTCTACATGGCGCCGAACGCGCTCGGGCTCTGGACGGTGTACCGGTGGGTGGACTACGAAACGAAGAAGGACTCCGGCTGGAGCGAACTGAAGGGACAGTTCTCCAAATGAGACCCCTCGTGCTCTTGCTCGCGCTGGCGCTGCTGGCGGGGTGCGACAATCCGTTCGCGCCGGCGCTGGACCGGTCCGACGGGTCCGGCGGCTCCATCCTCGGGGACCAGCGGCAGATCGAAGGGGTGTTCCAGAACTTCCGGCAGTCGTACGCGTTCCGTGATTCGACCATCTACGGACAGCTCCTGGCGCCGTCCTTCAGCTTCGAATACAACGACTACGACAACGGCGGCATCGTGGACCGGTGGGGACGCGACCAGGACATCCGAACCACGCACGGACTGTTCCAGAACACGCAGCGGCTGGACCTGGTGTGGAACTCCGTCATCTCGTCCGTCGTCGCGCCGGACAGCCTGCACGCCGTCGTGCTGCGGAACTTCAACCTGACCGTCACCTTCAGCGCGAGCGACGTGGTGCGGGTGGACGGGTATGCGAAACTGACCATGCAGCGTCAGGCCATCGGGGAGGTGTGGATGATCACCCAATGGACCGACGCCTCCAATTGAGCCTATGAGCATCAGCGTATCGTTCCAGGGAGAGCACGGCGCCTTCAGCGAGCAGGCGGCCCTCTCCTACTTCGGCCCGCGCGCCGTCACCGTGCCGTGCGCGCAGTTCCGCGACGTGTTCGACGCGGTGCGGAAGCGGCGCGTCCGCTTCGGCATCGTGCCGGTGGAGAACTCGCTCTTCGGCAGCATCGCGCAGAACTACGACCTGCTGCTGGAGTATCCGCTCACCATCGTGGGCGAGCTGAAGCTGCGCATCCGGCACTGTCTGCTCGCGCTCCCCGGCGTTCCGCTGAAGAAGGTGCGGCACGTGTTCTCGCATCCGCAGGCGCTCGGGCAGAGCGACCGCTTCCTGCGCACGCTCCCCGGAGTGCAGGTGCACCAGTTCTACGACACGGCGGGGGCCGCGAAGATGCTGGCGGACGAGGGCCGGACCGATGCGGCCGCCGTGGCGAGCCTCCAGGCCGCCGCGCACTACGGCCTGCGCGTGCTGCGGAAGGGGATCGAAACGGACCGCCGCAACTACACCCGGTTCGCGGTGCTGGCGGCCGAGCCCCGCGCCCCGCGGCGCCGTCCCAAGACGACGCTGGCGTTCAAGACGGCGCACACCCCGGGTTCGCTCGCGGCGTGCCTCGCCGCGTTCGCGGAACAGGAAATCGACCTGCTCAAGATCGAGTCGCGGCCCATCGTCGGTTCCCCGTGGGAGTACGTCTTCTACGTGGACATCGATTCGGCCCCGCATCGTCCCCGGTGCGCCGCCGCCCTGCGGGGTCTGCGGCGTCACGCATCCTTCATCAAGGTCCTCGGTTCGTACGAGGCCGGAAACGTGGTGCACTGACATGGCATTCCTCTACACGGTCAAGGAAGGTTTCTCGGGGTTCCGGCGGGCGCGTCTCTCGTCGGTCATCACCATCTTCACGATGACCATCTCGCTGCTGCTGCTCGGACTGTTCGCGGTCATCTACTCCAACACCAACGCCATCATCCAGTCGTTCCGCGACAAGGTGGAGTTCGAGGTGTTCCTGGCGGTGGAGGCCGACGACGCGCAGGCGGGGCGGGTGCACGACGCGCTGCTCGCGGTCCCCGGCGTGGAGAGCGCGGCGTTCATCTCCAAGGAGGATGCGGCGGCCATCTTCAAGCGCGAATTCGGCGAGGACATCCGGACGGTGCTGCAGTTCAATCCGCTCCCCGCGTCGTTCAAGGTCCGTCTCGCCTCCGAGTACCGCAATTCGGACAGCGCCCGCATCGCGGCGGCGCGCCTCGCCGCGCTGGACGGCGTGGACGACGTGGTGTACCGCAAGGCGCTGCTGGAGATCCTCGACCGGCGCGTGAAGGTGTTCGTGAGCGCGAGCGCCGCCATCGGCGCCACGCTCCTCATCGCCACGCTCTTCCTCATCTCCAACACCATCCGGCTCACCATCTACGCGAAGCGGAAGATGATCACCACCATGAAGCTCGTCGGGGCGACGCGCGGTTTCATCCGCACCCCCTTCCTCATCGAGGGGATGCTGCACGGCGTGGCCGGCGGGGCGCTCGCGGCGGCGCTCATCGCGGGGTTCGTGCTCGCGGCGCGCACGTTCGTGAGCGCGGACCTGTCGGAGTTCCTGGCGGTGGAAGGGTGGTTCTACGGCGTGCTGGTGGCGGCGGGGGTGGTACTGGGGCTGCTCGGCAGCCTCTGGTCCGTGAAGCGGTTCATCTCGGAGACCATCGTGATGCAGTGACGGCGGCCTTCCGCATCCTTTAAAAATGACGAAGCCCCGGGGGACCGGGGCTTCGCGCTGTACGGACGTGTCAGAACTGCGAGGCGACGAACTCCCGGTTGAGCCGGGCGATGTGGGTGACGGAGATCTGCTTCGGACATTCCGCCTCGCAGGCGTAGGTGTTCGAGCAGGAGCCGAACTTCTCCTCATCCATCTGCGCGATCATCCGCTGCACGCGCGCGGTCCGTTCCGCCTGTCCCTGCGGGAGCAGGGCGAGCTGCGAGACCTTGGCCGAGACGAAGAGCATGGCCGACGAGTTGGGGCAGGCCGCCACGCAGGCGCCGCAGCCGATGCACGCCGCCGCGTCGAACGCCTCGTCCGCCACCGGTTTCGGGATGAGGATGGCGTTGCCGTCCGGCACGCCGCCCGTCTTGGCCGAGGTGTACCCTCCCGCCTGCATGATGCGGTCGAAGGAGGTCCGGTCGACCATCAGGTCCTTGAGCACCGGGAAGGCGTTGGAACGCCACGGCTCGATGACGATGGTGTCGCCGTCCCGGAAGCTGCGCATGTGCAGCTGGCAGGTGGCGATGCCGCGGCCCGGACCGTGCGCCCGGCCGTTGATCATCATGCCGCAGCTGCCGCAGATCCCCTCACGGCAGTCATGGTCGAACGCGACGGGGGTCTCCCCCTTCTTCACCAGGCCGATGTTCACCACATCGAGCATCTCGAGGAACGACATGTCGGGCGAGACGTGGTCCGCGGTGTACTCGACGAAGCGCCCTTCGTCGTTCTGGTCCTTCTGGCGCCATACTTTCAGCGTGATCTTCATTCGTGCTCCTTATGCTCCGTTGCCGGTCCGCGGCGCGGACCGAGTGGTCGGTGGACGGTCGCGGTCACTTATAGCTGCGCTGTGACGGTTTCACGTACTCGAACTTCAGTTCTTCCTTGTGCAGGACCGGTTTCTTCCCGGCTCCGGCGTACTCCCAGGCGGCGACGTAGGCGAACTTGCGGTCGTTCCTCTTGGCCTCCCCCTCCTCGGTCTGGAACTCCTCGCGGAAGTGTCCGCCGCACGATTCCTCGCGCTGCAGCGCGTCCAGCGCCATCAGTTCGCCCAGCTCCATGAAGTCCGCCACCCGCTGCGCCTTCTCCAGTTCGGTGTTGATCTCGTGCGCGTTGCCGGTGATCTTCACCCCTTTCCAGAACTCCGCGCGGATCTTCGGCAGGAGCTCCAGCGCCTTCTTGAGACCCTCCTTGTTCCGCGCCATGCCGACGTGGTCCCACATCACCTTGCCGAACTCGCGGTGGAACTCGTCCACCGTCTTCGTGCCGTCGATGCCGAGCAGCTTGTTGATGGAGGCGGTCACCGTGTTCTCGGCCTCCTTGAAGGCCGGGCCGTCCGCGGGGGCGGGGGTGAACGAGGTGGAAGCGAGGTAATCGCTGACGGTGTACGGGGCGATGAAGTAGCCGTCCGCCAGTCCCTGCATCAGCGCGCTCGCGCCGAGCCGGTTCGCGCCGTGGTCCGAGAAGTTCGCCTCGCCGAGCACGAACAGTCCGGGGACGGTGCTCATCAGGTTGTAATCGACCCAGAGGCCGCCCATGGTGTAGTGGACGGCGGGATAGATGCGCATCGGCACCTGGTACGGGTCTTCGCCGGTGATCTGCTTGTACATGTCGAGCAGGTTGCCGTACTTCTCGAAGATCTTGTCGCGGCCGAGGCGTTTGATGGCGTCCGCGAAGTCGAGGTACACCGCCATCTTGGAGGAGCCGACGCCGTAGCCGTTGTCGCACATCTCCTTTGCGCGGCGGCTCGCCACGTCCCGCGGCACGAGGTTCCCGAACGAGGGGTAGAGCCGTTCCAGGTAGTAGTCGCGTTCGTTCTCGGGGATGTCCTTCGCCGGACGGGCGTCCCCCTTCTTCTTCGGCACCCACACGCGTCCGTCGTTGCGGAGGCTCTCGCTCATCAGCGTGAGCTTGGACTGATGATCGCCGGTGACCGGGATGCACGTCGGATGGATCTGCGTGAAGCACGGGTTGCCGAAGAAGGCCCCCCGCTTGTGCGCCCGCCACACCGCGGTGGCGTTGCTCGCCTTCGCGTTCGTGGAGAGGTAGAAGACGTTGCCGTAGCCGCCGGTGGCGAGCACCACGGCGTCCGCGCTGTACGACTCGAGCTTGCCGTTGAGCAGGTTCCGGGCGATGATGCCGCGCGCGCGGCCGTCCACCACCACCAGGTCCAGCATCTCGCGCCGTTCATGGAACTTCACCGACCCCTGGTCCATCTGCCGGACGAGGGCCGAGTAGGCGCCGAGCAGCAGCTGCTGTCCCGTCTGCCCCCGCGCGTAGAAGGTGCGGGCCACCTGCGCGCCGCCGAAGGAGCGATTGTCGAGGTAGCCGGCGTAGTCGCGCGCGAAGGGGACCCCCTGCGCCACGCACTGGTCGATGATGCTGCCGCTCACTTCCGCCAGCCGGTAGACGTT
>Ga0268299_1003261_pt1 | contig 15553 bp, 9 predicted proteins | sample NOBtaG_FD_193484 | JGI IMG/M metagenome (GOLD analysis project Ga0268299, IMG submission 193484) | Activated sludge microbial communities from bioreactor in Nijmegen, Gelderland, Netherland - NOB reactor | ecosystem: Engineered > Bioreactor > Aerobic > Activated sludge | place: Netherlands...
GCGGTACGGGCGAGATCACCGGCACCTGCCCGGCGCTCGGCGTCACCTGCGACATCGAGGTCGAGGTGAACGACGGCGTGATGACTTCGTCCACGATCTACTCGATTACCCGGAACACGAGCTTCGTGACAGTCGCCGGAGGCGGCGCTACCGATGGCTCCAGCTGGGCCGACGCGCACGATGAAAGCGAACTCCAGGCGGCGGTGGACGAAGCGGAAGCGCTGCCCTACGGGCAGGTTCTGATCGCAGCCGGCTCTTATCAGGCAACGGCGGTGAACACTCCGGTCATCACCGTGGACGGTCCCGTGAGCATTTACGGCGGCTTCGCGGGCGCGCCGCCCACGGAACAGTCGGTTCATGAGCGGCCGGATCGCGTCGATGCCACGCTTACGGTGCTGGACGGCGACAACGACGCTAACGGCGGCGACGCCGGAGATTCGGACGAGGTCGTCCGGTTCGAGAACGGCGGGTCGGGGCTTTTGGACGGCCTGACCGTGATGAACGGGTATAACGACAACATCCTCAACGGCGCGGGTATCCATGTGGATACCCTCTCGGCCGGTGTGGAACTGAGCCATCTGGATGTCCGGAACAACACGGCCGCCGGTGTCAGCGGCGGTGGTATTGGCATGTTCAGCGGAAACGTGACGGTGCGGAACTCCCGGATCCGGAACAACTACTCCGGGTCCACGGGCGGTGGTATCGCGGCCCAGACCGGTGCTGGCAACACGCTGCGGGTCGAGAATACCACTTTCACGGCCAATGCCTCTGGTTCACGCGGTGGCGGCATCTTCGCCTCAAGCACGCCGTTCACCCTTGTGAACGTCACCTTCGACGGCAATGGTTCCGTCACCGAAGGCGCGGCCATTGCGGTCACGGGTGCGAGCAAAACGGTCGACCACGGAACTTTCAGGAACAACGTCTCCGGCGGAGCAACGGGCGGAGCGATCCATTCCGACCTGATCGGCGTTATAACGGTCAGGAACAGCGCGTTCTACGGGAACGAACGGGCGGGCGGAATCACCAACGATGCCGGCGGCTTCGGAATCACCGTTTCATATACCTGCAACGAGCAGGGACTCGCCGGCACCGGCAACGTACTGCTCGACGGCTCGACGGCGGCGAAGGGCGATCCCTTCCGTAGCGGCGTCGCAGGTCAGGTCTTCCTGAAGCGTACGGACGATGGCGACGCCTACACGTCCGCCTGCATCGATGCGGGCAGCACCACCCTGTCCGATACGGCGTTCACCGGACTCGACTTCACCCGGTCCGAGGCGACGACCAGTTTCTACGGCGATCCGGAAGCCGAGACCGCTCCCGACATGGGCGCGCATTATCCGGAACCGCGCCGCTGGCACGTTCTGCCCACCGGCAACGACGCTAACGACGGCCTGACCTGGCTGACCGCACGGGCCTCGATCCAGTCGGTGATCGATTCCGCCGCGCCGGGCGATCACATCTGGGCGGGTGATGGCCCGGGCACGCTGCTGTCCGGTCCCTACACCCGGTTCGCCGATCTCAGGAGCGACCTTGTACTGCTCGGCGGCTTCGATGGTACCGAAGCAAGTGTCCACGACCGGACGGCCGGCGAGCTGACCGGACTTTCGGGAGAGGCCGACGGTGCCGTGAGCGGCGATACCGTTTCGGACGTCTTCATCGAACGGTTCGAGTTCAACGGCAATTCTCTTGCGGCGGGCGACGGAGCAGCGATCAATCTGGCCAATTCCACCTATGTGGATATTTCCGAAAGCACATTTGACAGTAATTCCGCTGTTTCCGGAGGTGCGGTCAACATTGACGGCGGTTCGGATATCTCGATCCGTGGTTCGGTATTTACGGGCAACGAAGCCTCGAACTGTGGCGGCGGTCTGTTCCTGGATAATACCAGTGCAATACTTGTCGAGGGCTCGACCTTTGAATCGTCGGACCCGGCTACGCAGCTGGGCGGCGCTCTCTGCACCCTCGGCGGGGACGACATTGAGATCCGCGATTCCCGGTTCTTTGGCAACCAGACGACAGATTCCGGCGGTGCCGTCTATGTGGATTTCACGACGAACGTCACGGTCGATGGTTCGCTGTTCAGGGACAACGTCACCGGGACCTTCGGCGGCGGCGCTTATTACTCCTCCGTCAGCGACGTGACGGTGACGGACAGCATTTTCGACGGCAACGAGGCGGGCGATACTGGCGGCGGAGCCATTTACAGCGACAACAATGGCGTGGCGATCGATTTTGCCAATGTCACCTTTACGGGCAACCGCACCAGCGGCCCGGGCGGTGCGTTCGGCGGCCAGTTCGCCGTCATGGAAATCCAGAACTCGTCGTTCGGTTACAACGTCGCCGATTCAGACCTGGATGGCACGGGAGAAGGTGGCGCGCTGGACGGCACCGGCCCCGTCGATATCTACAATTCGGTATTCTACGGAAACCGGGGCTCACCCTCCGGTGCCGAGCTCGGCATTGGCGATGATTTCACCGCCGCGCTGACGGTCACGACGGAAGATTCCTGCCTGTATGAGCCGGGCGATACGGACAATGGCAACACCATTGTCCTCGCTCAGGACGGCGTCACCCGCGGCGACCCGTTCCGCCGGGGTCTCGGCGGTGAGCTGTTCCTGAAACAGGTTTCGCAGGGTGACGCCTACACCTCCATTTGCGTGGATGCGGGCGACGATACGGACGCCGATGCGGCCGTCACCGCCTACGGTCTTGCCGACTGGCGCGACCGGACGACCGGCCTTGCCAGTGAACTGGATGCCGGCACGGTGGACATGGGTGCCCATTACGATCCGGCGGCGCGCTGGTACGTGGGCAATTCCTGCACCGGCTCTTGCGACGGCTATGGCTGGAACAACCGCTCGAACAGCCTGGCGGCGGTACTCGCAAAGGCTGGCGAGGGCGACCACATCTGGCTGGCCGACGGCACGTACGTTCGCGAGTCGGGTGCAGCGACGGCCCCAGTCATTAGCCGCAGCACGGGCTCGGTCTATCTGTTCGGCGGCTTTGCCGGAACAGAACTGGTTTTCGCGGACCGGTATCTGCCGAACTATCGCGGCGCGATCTCTGGCCAGGGGACCTCGAATAACGTCATCAGCCTCTCGGGCGACGCGAAGCTCTACCTCGACGGCCTGGCGGTGTCGGGCGGTATCAACGGCGGGACCGACGGCGGCGGCATACGGCTCAGCGGGAGCTCGATCGCCTACACCCGTAACATGGAATTCAGGGACAGTACTGCGATGAACGGCGGGCATATTGCCGCATTCGCAGGTACGACGCTCTATATCGATTCAACGCTGCTGGAAGACGGCACGGCCGCGTTTGAAGGCGGAGCCATTTTCTGTGACGGATGTGACACCCGGATCGAACGGAGCCGTATCGTCAACAATACAGCCGGCCCTGGTGACGGCGGCGGTATTCATCTGGAGAACTTCACGGGAGCGGCCAGGACCTTTGAGCTTCTGGATAGCGAAGTCGCCAGCAACTCGGCGGCCACAGGAAACGGCGGCGGACTGTATGTGTTCGAATACAGCGTCAGGATGCAGAACAGCGCATTCCGGGAGAATTCGGCTTCGTCAGCCGGTGGCGGAATTTACATTACCGGACTGCAGCCGGTGCGGATCTACAACACGGTCTTCCAGAGCAATGACGCCAGCGGCGGAGAGGGCGGCGGCGCCCATATATCGACTACCGGTGCCGTTGAAATCATCAACACGGCCTGGGATGGCAACTTTGCCGCTGCGAACGGCGGCGGGCTGCGCCTGAGCGGCGCCGCCAGTGCCGGGATCGTGAACAGTTCGTTCTACCTCAACATTGCGAACTTCAACGGAGGCGGCCTGTCCGCCACTGCCGGCGAACTTTATAATTCGGTGTTCTACGGGAACGAGGGCCTCGGCGTAACCGACGACGTCCATGGTGCCCTGACCGTACTGTCGAATAACTGTACCGAGGAAGATCTCACGGCAGCTCATGGCGGCAACCCGTTCAACCTGCTGGACAGTGGCATTCCCGAGGACGGCGATCCGTTTGTTTCCATGGCGAGCGGACATCTGTTCCTGTCCCAGCTGGCGGCCGGACAGCCTTTCGACAGCGATTGCGTGGATTTTGGAGACGACACGGAAGCAGACGATACGGACTATGGCTACCCGTCGGTGCCGTTCGGGGACGACTGGCGCGATCTGACCACCCTGACGTTCATCGGATCGTCCGATACCGGGACGGTGGACGCGGGGTATCACCTGAACCAGTTCCACCCGGTAATCCGGTCGTTCACGAATCCTTCAGGACTCCAGCTCGTCTGGACGACCTTCGGAACGGAAGATGTCTGCACCCTGTCGGGTGACGGCCTCTCGACGAGTCTGGACTTCCAGCCGGGTGGCAATGGAGTGACCGTGCCCGCGCCGGGTGACTACGAGCTGGTCTGTACCGGTCCCGTGGGTCCGGCAGCGAGTGCGAGGGTGACGATTCCCTGAACGCGGCAGCCCGGAGGCCAGGTTCCGCTTGTTCCGGCATGGCGAACTGGGTAGCCATGTTTTCGTGACAGGGCGGAGGCGGGCGTTTCCTGCTCTGCCGGGAGGCGCCGGGTTTACTGCATGAGTTCTGAGAACAGCCCGTCCGCCGATGCCGTCCAGCCCCCGGTCCATGCCGTAGGGCCGGGCCATGCTCCGGTTTCGGGCCGAAAGCTCTGGCTGCTGGCCCTCGGCTCTCTCGGGGTCGTATACGGCGACATCGGTACGAGTCCCCTCTATGCGATCCGCGAATGTTTTGGCAGCAGCCATGCCGTCGAGGTCAGTCAGGCCTCGGTTCTGGGCGTTGTGTCTCTCATCTGCTGGTCACTGACCCTGATCGTATCCATCAAATACCTGCTCCTGATTCTGCGGGCGGATAACCGGGGAGAGGGCGGGATTCTGGCCCTCATGGCCATGATTGTTCCCCCCCGCGGGGAGACTCCGGCTTCGCATCTCAAGTGGCTCGTGGTTCCGCTGGGTCTGTTCGGCGCAGCGCTCCTCTACGGCGACGGGCTGATCACGCCGGCCATTTCGGTGATGAGCGCGGTCGAGGGCCTCAGGATTGCCGCTCCGGGTCTCGAGCACTGGATCGTGCCGATCTCCATCGCCATCCTGGTCGGCCTGTTCGTCGTCCAGAAATACGGTACCCAGCGGGTGGCAAACGTGTTTGGCCCCATCATGGTTGTCTGGTTCTCGGTGCTGTTCATGCTGGGGCTCGGGGGAATCCTGAAGGCTCCGGAGATCCTGCGTGCCTTGAACCCCCTGTATGCTGTCCGGTTTTTCTCGGAATACGGCCACCACGCCTTCGTCATCCTCGGCTTCGTGTTTCTGTCCGTGACCGGCTGTGAGGCGGTTTACGCCGACATGGGCCACTTCGGGCGGCGTCCGATACGGCTCGGCTGGTTCGGACTGGTGTTCCCGGCGCTGATGGCGAACTATCTCGGCCAGGGGGCCCTTCTGCTCCACAATCCCGAAGCCGCGGTAAATCCGTTTTACCTTCTCGCGCCCAAATGGGCCCTGTATCCGCTGATCGTGCTGGCGAGCGCAGCGACTGTGATTGCTTCCCAGGCGCTTATTTCCGGCGTCTTTTCGCTGACTCGCCAGGCGGTCCAGCTCGGCTATCTCCCGCGCATGGAGATCCTCCACACCTCGTCGGCCGAGATCGGCCAGATCTATGTACCCACAGTGAACTGGGCCCTCCTCGCCGCGACCATCGTGATCGTGATGGAGTTCGGGGATTCCAGTTCGCTTGCCCATGCCTACGGCGTTGCGGTCACGACCACCATGGTGATCACCACCGTGCTGGCGTTTATCGTGATGAAATATCTCTGGAAATGGCATGATGCCGTTTCAGTGCCGCTAACCGGGCTGTTTATCGGCGTCGATCTTGCGTATTTCTCCACCAACATCGTGAAGCTTCGCGAGGGTGGATGGCTTCCACTGTCCATCGGCGTTGCCCTGCTGGTCGTGATGACCACCTGGAGACGCGGCCGGGAAATTCTGGGCGCCCGGCTTCGTGAACTGCATGTCCCGCTTACGGTGCTGCAGCAGGATATCCGGGATAACGGTATTCCCCGGGTTAAGGGGACGGCGATCTATCTCACGGCGAGCGCCAAGGGCGTTCCGGGTTCCCTCCTTCATCTCCTCCGCTACTCCCGCGTGATTCACGAACGGGTGATCCTGCTGACGGTGGAAACACTTGAGATTCCCCACGTGAATGTACAGGAAGGGATCGAGGTTGAGGAACTGGGCGAAGGATTTTACCGGGTGCTGATCCGGTACGGATTCATGCAGTCGCCGGATGTCCCCGCCGCACTCCGCATTTGCGAGAGCAAGGGCCTCAAGATCAATCCCATGGATGTCACCTACGTTCTGGGCCGAGAGACCCTGATACCGAGCCGGAAGGTGAAGAACATGGCGCTCTGGCGCGAGCATCTGTTTGCGCTGATTTCGAGGGCTGCACGTCAGTCGATGGAATTCTTCAACCTGCCGCCCTCACGGGTGATCGAAGTCGGCGTCCAGATCGAGATCTGACGGAATTCAACCGGCGGACGGCGCCTGCCGGACCCTGATCCAGTCCTGCATCAGGGTCACGAGGGCGGGGGCGAGATTCCGGACCGTCCCCCGCACGTTCACGGGATTCATCCAGGAAAAGGGATTGATCAGGCGCCGGGGGTCCAGGAGCCGGCAGTCGAGCTGACTTACCTCCACGGTGAACGCCGTCGTTCCGAACGTGTTTTCCAGCCAGTCGTCCAGATCTCCGGTGACCGGGTAGAGATGGCTCGACTGGAGAATCCGGTAAGGAAACCGGCGGAGCTGGGCGGCGAAGTTCCGGGTTACTTCCAGATAGTGTCCGCGCCGTGGGCTGGGGCGCTTTGTATAGCCCCACGGATAGAGCAACAGGTTTCCAAAGCTGTGAAAACCGAGGGAGAGGGCGGGATTGACCCCTTTCACCACGTTGCCGAGGGCCCAGGTCTCAGGCTCAGAGAAGGGGCTGGGACCGGCGTAGTAGGGAGACCATTTCGCCCGCGAACCGGAAAGCGGGTGATAGGAGGTCTTCTCGGTCAGCACCGGGAAGTTCCGGTTCAGATCGACGCCGTGGTTGTTCCACCGCTGCCAGGCGAGCCGTCCGGCGGCGAGCCGGGAGGTGTTTTCGGCAAGGCCGTCGGGGTTCACGACTGGCAGGATCACGAGCCGGACCTGGTCGAGAACGGCCGAGCGGCGCCCCGAATCGGTCAGGGTAAGGGTTTCGATCAGGTGGAACAGGGCTTCCGAGCCGATCAGCTCGACGCCATGGATGAGGCCGGTCAGGAGAACGGCGGGCTTCGACGGGTCGCCAAGGTCGAACCGGTAAATTGGCCTGCCGTCGACCGAGGTGCCTGCTACCGATTCCACGGCCCCGGCCCGGCAGGCGAGACCACGCCAAGCTTCTTCGAAAGCCCCGCCTTCCCGGTAACTGCCCAGATGTCGGGGGAGAGTTCCCATTGCCACTGAGATCATTAATGACGATAGCGTGATAAATATTCAACGAATTTGTGTGTTCCGTCTAAACTGTTACAAATGACGACTGCCGGGATATGATCCTGGAAGAGGACGGTAACCGTTCATGAACATCCACTCCGGCGTCGACAGTCTGATCGGGCAGATTGCTAGCCTTCAGCAGAAGGCTCTGAAGCCGAACGAGGACACGACCCGCTGGCTGGACCGGTACCTGAACCGGTCGCTGGAGGACCTGTTCCCGCCTCCCAAGGCGGACCCCGAGGTGAAGCTGTCCGGAAGCCGCCGGGTCCTCGGTTATGAGTACCGGACGATCGAGTTCCGGAGCGATCATCTGCCGCTGGTGGATGAACTGGTCGGCGACTATCTGGATCACCACGCGCCGCTCCACCGGTTCAAGGCCCGCAAGGTGAGCCGAACGGGCCGCGCGCCCCGCCGTGCCGTCCTGCACATTCACGGCTGGATGGAACCGGGGTCGATTCTCGAGGATACGCTGGTGGGGCCGCTCATGACCCGCGGCCTGGACTGCGACGTGTTCCATTTCCAGCTTCCGCATCACGGCGAGCGGCAGGTCCGCCACTCCAAGTACGACGGCTCCCTGTTCTTCAGCGCAGACCTGATGCGGACGTTCGAATCCCTGCGCCAGTCGGTCCTGGACGCACGGACCCTGTTCCAGTACGTGAAGAACACCGGATCCTACGACGAGATCGGATTTTCGGGGATCAGTCTGGGCGGCGTCGTCACCAAGGTGGTCGCCTGCGTCGAGCCCCGGATCTCCTTCGCCGTCCCGATCATCGGGCATCTCGACCTTCCGGACATTATCGGCAAGGCACCCGTGCTCGAAGGCGTCCGCCGGGAACTGGCCGGATTCGGAATATCCGGCGAACGGGTGGCCGAGCTGATGGATCTCGTCGGTCTCACCCGGCTCATGCCGATCATCGCGCCGGAGCGGATTGTTATTGTCGCGGCGGAGGACGACCTGATCGTGCCCGCTGATTCCATGCGCCGGCAGATCGGCCGGTGGCCGGGCGTCCAGAGCATCTGGCTGAAGGGCGGGCACATGACGGCGCTAGCCCGTCTGCCGGGGGCGCTGCCGGACCTCAGGAAGCGCCTTGATGCCATGCCCCGCTGATCATGCGGCGGCAGGGACGTCTTTCAGCAGGAACTTCGCATACTGACGGGCGCCGAAACCCGCCAGATTCCGCATCTTCTGGAACTTCCGGAAGGCGTCGATGGATCCCATGGCGACGAGCACGGTCTCGCCTTCACCCCGCACGCGGATCTTGCCGGTGAATGACGCGGACTGGGTGTTCATTTTTCCGGAAAGGATGTCGTGGAAGGTTTCGGTCTTCATCAAAATGGTCGCTCGCGCGTCCCGGACCGTGCCTTCATGGATGGCGAACTTCCCGGGTCCGATGTGAATCCGCCAGGAGCCGGGCTGTTCACCCGTGAAGATCAGGTTGATGTCTCCCTCAAACCCCCGTGCCTGGGCGGCGATGTCCGGCGGCATCGGGATACCCCTGAGGAGTGCCGAGAGGCGGGCCATGGGCCCCCAGTACCATTTGAGAGCGTGGGAGGCTTTCGCATTGGGGAGCCCGGCGACGGCCCGGAGCACGTCGGCGGAGGTTTCGAAGCGCGGCTGCCACCGGAGTTCCTTGCGGATCTTCGCGGCAGTGACCGTGACTTCTCCCTTGTCCATGACGTCGAACCAGACGGGATCCATGAGGGCCACACCGGCTTTGGCCGCCAGCTTGGCGAACTTGAGGGGGTTCCCCGGAACCGGGATCGACGGACGCCCCAGTTCCCGGCCCAGATTCCCGAGGGGGACGGTTCCGTCTGCAGAGACGTTGAACGCTCCCCGGGCCCTTTTCTTTAACGCCAGCACGAAGGCCTGCGCCACATCGTCCTCATGGGTGAGCTGGAGCCGTGAATTTACCTCCTGCATCCGGAGATGGACCGGAGCGGCAAACAGGAACCGGACCTTACGGGTCTCAGACCGCTCGCTGAGGAAGATTGACGGCCGGAGACGGCAGATGGTCATTTCCGGGCGGCTTTTCTCGAAATCGTCCAGCCAGTGCTCGACCGCCGTCTTGTGGCGCGAGTAGTAGAAATTCTCGCTGGCGACCCGCGGCGCGTCCTCTGTGAGAACCTTGCCTACGTTCGAGTCATGGATGCCGTAAGACGCCACCGACGAGGCGTAGACCATCTGCTTCACTTCGGCCGCATCGGCACTCCGGAAGACGTTCTGGGTGCCGCCGACGTTGATCGCCTCTACGGCTTCAGGGGCGAGCCCGCCGGTCTTTTCGACCACGAAGGCGAGGTGCATGACGGCATCCATGCCATGAAAGGCTTCGGCGAGCTTCGGGTCGCGGACGTCCATCCGGGTGAACCGGAGTTTTGGCGAACCGGCATGGCGGCGGGGCGGGGCGAGATCGATGGAAACGATCTCGCCGATCTCGTCGTCCGGGATCAGAAGGTCGAGGATTGCCTCGCCGAGGCTTCCGGAGGCTCCGGTAATGGCGACTTTCAGTGGGGCTGTCATGGGCGGCCTCCTGCGGGGAATCAGGCGAAGTGAGGCATGACCTTTTCGCCGAACGTCCTGATCGACTTCATTATCTGTTCGTGCGGGACGGTGCCAGCCTGCATGACCAGAATGAGTTCGTCGATTCCGGCGTCCCGGAACCGGCCCACGATCTCGCGGCAGTGGCTGGGATCCCCGATCACGTTCATGGCCGGGGCATCGGGCATCAGCCGGGCTTCCATCGCCTCGGTCAGTTCCTGCGGCGGGATGTCGCCGCGCTGAACCGGGATTTTCCCGACAGGCCGGTTCATCGGCGTGTAGTAGATTCCGAGCGACTGGGCGAAGAAGCGGGCTCCCCTCATGCCGATCTCACAGGCCCTCCGGTCGTCGTCCTGGCAGTGGGCCACGGGCGTGCAGGCGAACCAGTTGGTCTTCCGGTAGTGTTTCGGGTTCGCTGCCTCGACGGCCTTGCGGTATTCCTTTACCTTCTTCGTCAGATATTCGTCGTTGCCGACGGCGAAGTTGAGGGCCCCGACTCCCTGCTTACCCACCTCGACTGCCGAATCGGGCTTCGAGCAGGCGGCGAACATGGGCGGATGGGGTTTCTGGACCGGCTTCGGGACCACTTGCGTCGGCGGGATGTTCCAAAACTCGCCTTTGAACTCGAAGACTTCCTCCTGCCACATCCGCGGGATGATCTGGAGTGCTTCCTTCCACTGGTCGTGCAGCTTCGGGATATCGCACTCGAACGCCTTCTGTTCGGTGAGCGAGTTGCTCTTGCCGGAGCCCCAGTTCACCCGGCCGTTGGACAGGATGTCGAGGGTGGCGATCCGTTCGGCGATCCGCATGGGGTGGTTGTAGGCCTTGGGCGTCAGCGTGATGCCATGGCCGATGCGGATATTCTTCGTCTTGGCCGCGACATAGGCGAGAAACACCTCCGGGGCCGACGAGTGGGAGTATTCCCTGAGCCCGTGGTGCTCGACCTCCCAGATTCCGTGATAGCCGATCTGGTCGGCGAGGATGGCCTGTTCGGCGCAGTCATGGAAGCACCGGGCCTCTTCCTCGGGCGACGGATCGGACATCTGCATCTCGAAGAACAGGGAAAACTTCATGAGACCCCTCCACAGGGCAGGGCCCCCGTCAGGGGGCCCTGTTTCACTATGCCTTGGATCTGCGGGGGCAGGAAAACGGGCCGTTCAGGCCTGAGCGTATTCCTGCTTCCACGCCCGGAGCAGCGCCGAGTTGTCGTGGTTCCATGGGGCAAAGTCCCGGCGGAAATACTTGAGGAATTCCGGGGCCATGTTGACGATGAGCCCCGGTTTCGTGAACAGCGTCGCATAGAGGCTCTTCAGATTCCGCGCCTTCAGCAGCTCGCCGTCGTTCCAGAGCATGGAAGCCGTCACGCCCCCCGTCGCCATCAGGAGCAGGAGTGTCGCCACGACCATCGCCGCAGCCCGGGTCGGGTAATCCCCGCCCACAAGCCGGTAGACGTCGAAGGCTACCGACTTGTGCTCGGTTTCTTCGGCGGCGTGCCAGAGGAGAAGTTTGCGGTGCTCTTCGTCCATCCTTGCCGACGTCTCGCGGTCGTTCAGGATCAGGTCGCCGAGGGTTGCCGTGAGGTGTTCAAGGGCGACGGTCACAGCGAGCTGCTGCCGCCGGGTCAGGGTCCTGCGGCCGGTGCCGAGCAGGAACTTCGCCACATACTCGTAGCGCGGTGCGAGTTTTCCAGCGGCCATCTGGTTGTATTTCCGGTGCTCCGCCGTGTGGGCTGCTTCCTGTCCGGCGAAAGCGGCAACCTGCTTCTTCAGGTCAGGATCCATGACCTCGTTCCGGAACCGGACGACCGAATCGATGAAGAACTTCTCTCCGTCGGGGAAAAACATGGAGAGGGCGTCCACGATCCGGCTCATGACGGGGTCGTTATCCAGCCAGTACTTGCGGTCTTTCGCAAGGTCGAACCGGGGATGACGGACCTTGATTTCGAGATCGGCGGGAAGTGTGGAAACCTGGCGGGTGTGTTTGGCTTTGCTCGCGGCGGTCTGGGTCTGCATAGTCTTTTCCTCCATGGAGCCGTGCTCTCACGGGGTGAATGGGGTTGATTTGACCAGGCGACGGTGGAAGGCGTGGGCGGCGCTGCCGCCATCCGCACCGGACAGCCTAGGCCTTACATCGGAGCGAGCAGCATGCCGGCCGTCATGGCGAGCGACATGTCGCCCGAAAGCCGGATCTTGCCGGCCATGAATGCCTGCTGGGGCGGCATTTTCCCCTCCTGCATCTCCTTGAGCTCGTTCTCCGAGGTTTCGATGGTGCAGGTGGGGTTGTTGATGTCCGCATCGGCGTTGAAACCGATGCCGATCAGCGCGTCGCCGTCGTCGGCCATCACCTTGAACAGCAGGGTGCCGTTCAGCTGCTGGCGGATCATGTCGATCTTCTCGTTGTCGGGCATCAGTTTGAGGGCCATCTTGACCGGGCCGGTGATGTCCATCTCGAGCGCCTGCGTACCGGCACGCTTGAAACCCATGTCGAAGGCCGAGCGGTTTGTCTTGATACAGACGACCGGTTTCGATGCGGCGCCGGACTTCACCTGGGGCTTGCCACCGGCGGCGGTCATCGACCAGATGCCGCCTTCGTCCCCTTCGATCGTGACCTGCATCTCGGCCGCGAGGTCAGGGAACTGGATTCCTGCCAGTTCGGCCAGCTTTTTCGGGACGACTTCGTTCAGCAGTTGTTTCGGGGTCATAGGAATTGTCTCCTCCGCCGCCCGTCACATCCCCGATCAGCCGGGGTTCCTGCGGGGGCTGATGTATAAACAATTTTTACCAAAAGAACAGAAGCCGTCAAGAGATAAAGACATAGAAATTCCTATCGGTATGGCGGCCTAGGGATGGATTGGGATTTATCTTGTTAAATCAATGCGTTATACTTCCAAACATACAGGTATAAATTCAACGGCGCGATGACGCCGTTTCAGTTGCATCATGGATGATCAGGACAAATCCGCCTCCAGACGTGCCAAAGGGACGCTCCCGTCGTTGCCGAGCATTCCGAAAGCGATCCAGTCGGTCGTTCGCCGGGGCGGAAAGCGCGAACGCAGCCCCGCCCCTGCCCGGGCGGAAGAAGGTGAGCGGTTCCTCGCCGAGCTCAAGCGTCAGGCCCAGGTGCTCTTCGGCGGCATCCTGCCGCTGGGGCCCCAGGCGGTCATGCAGTTCCTCTCGATCCAGTCGGAGATGATCCAGAAGGCCGAAACCCGGCCGGGCGCCTCGGCACCGGTGCTGGACCTGTTGCTTCGTCTGTCGGAAGGCGTCGGACTCAACTCCGGTTATGCGCGAATTCTGCGCGGAGCGACGATCGCCTTCTCCGAACTCGGTTTCGAGAACGCCCGCATCGAGGAGATCCTGAAGGCTGGCGACGTTTCCCCGAGAACGTTCTACCAGTTTTTCCGGAACAAGTACGAGGTCCTTACCGCAATTTCCGACCTGTTCCTGACGGTCGTGGTGGCTCTGGCCCGCAAGGAGTCGGAACGGGAGGCTCCGCCGGAAGAGCAGCTCCGCCGCATCGTCCAGATCCTGATCGGCGGGATGGCGCTGATCGAGAAGATGGCGCTCGTCGTGGTGAGCGAGGTCTTGAGGCCCGGCACGGCGATGGCGCCGCTTTACGACCGGTTCCTCGGGGAAATGATGACGATTCTCGGGCGCATATACGCGCGGCAGCCAGGCGAGGGGCCGGACGACCTGTGGATCCGGGTTCACATTATCGCATCGATGGGCGCCCTGATCGAGCTCAGGCTCAGTTCACGCTCTACGACAGACGAACTCCGCCGCGCCGAAGAGATTGTCCTCGGTCTCCTCCGCCGCAGCTGAACCGGCACAGATCCGGCAGCGTCAGCCTTCCTTCGCCCGGGCCTTCAGCAGGTTCATCAGCCAGTCTTCGCGGTATTTGGCGAGGGGGTCCCGGCCGGGAAGGCCTTTGATCCGCCGTTCGGCGTCGATATAGGCAGGCACATAGCGCCAGGGTTTCGGTGTCAGCGGGTACAGGGTGCGGACCGTGGCCATGAAAGTCCTGAAGATCGCCCGGTCAACGGCATTCCACCGGAAGCCGTACTCCTCCCGGAACCGTTCGGGCAGGAGCCCTGCGGTGACGATCTTGTAGAGATCCATCGCGGGGCCAAGCAGCGGTACCGGCGGCGTGAGGGCCCAGTTGGCAATTTCACGGGCCGGCCTGCCCACGCCCAGCTCGTCGGATTCCCACATGCGATGACAATATTCGATGAACTGGGTCCAGTCCGGTGGAAGCGTCGAGTCGGAAATGCCGAACATGTAGGCGAACAGCTTGCTCTCTTCGTAGAGGCGGTTCTTCTCCTCGAGCGAAAGGGGCCGGACGGTCTGCTCGTAGATAAAAACCGGACTTTCCCAGAGCGTGGCATGGACCCACAGGAGCGCCGGCTCGACGTTCGCCTCGTAGGCGTCTCCAGCCCGGTAGCGGGCGATGTTCTCGGTGATCTTTCCAGTGATCGTGTCGTGCAGGGCATGTACCCGGCGGGATGCCTGAACCGCATCCTGAAGGCTTCCAAACACGACGGCGGCGATATTCAGATAGGTCCGCTTGAACCGGCCATGGGGATCGGTCGTCGTGTTGGAGTGCTGGTCCACGCCGTGGGCCACATAAGGGTGTGCCGTCTGGAGCAGCAGCGCCCGTCCGCCGCCGATGATATTGATGACCTCCCGGTTGATCTCCCACACGAGCGAGCCGGGCCCGAAAAGACCAACATTCGGATCCTTCACCTTCGAAGCAACCCGGTCCAGATAACGGTCGAGATCGGCGCGGCTCACGGACATGCGTAAGTTCTCCTTGGGGTGGATCGGCTTGCCCATGGTGCCACCGGCGGTATTGCCGGACAATGAGAAGGGTCAGAAAACCCGCTCTGGACCGGCTCAAACCGGAACCAGACAGATACAAAACCGGCTGTTTGTTTCAGTGCTGAGGGCTGGGATCCGCCGCCGGAGCTGGTTTGGCGAAGCCGAACTTGCGAAGGAGCCATTCCTTGAATTCGTCGATCATGGCGTAGACCACCGGGACGACTACGAGAGTGAGGATCGTCGAGGTAATCAGGCCGCCGATCACGGCGGTCGCCATCGGCCGCCGGGTCTCGGCACCTTCGCCACCGCCGAGTGCAAGGGGGAGCATGCCGAAGATAAGAGCGAGTGTTGTCATGAGGATCGGGCGCAGCCGCACGGGGCCTGCCTTCAGGATCGCCGTCAGGCGGTCGGCGCCTTTCTCGCGGAGTACGTTCGTATAGTCCACGAGGAGTACGCCGTTTTTCGTGACGAGGCCCATCAGCATGATCATGCCGATCATTGTGTAGATATTGAGCGTGAGTCCGGTCGCCACCAGCGCGCCGAACGCGCCGACAAACGAGAGCGGGAGCGCGAGCATGATCGTGAACGGGTGCAGGAAGCTTTCGAACTGGGACGCCAGCACCATGTAGATCATGACAATAGCCATGAAGAGGGCGAACAGAAGGTTTGCGAAC
>Ga0268299_1003262_pt1 | contig 15546 bp, 12 predicted proteins | sample NOBtaG_FD_193484 | JGI IMG/M metagenome (GOLD analysis project Ga0268299, IMG submission 193484) | Activated sludge microbial communities from bioreactor in Nijmegen, Gelderland, Netherland - NOB reactor | ecosystem: Engineered > Bioreactor > Aerobic > Activated sludge | place: Netherlands...
GGCTTCTCAGCGCGGCTGTTGACCCGGCGCCCAAGGCAAACGCGAAAGCGAAAGAGGTGAGAGCGCGAGACAAAGTTTCAGATGTCGGCCTGTCATCGAGAACACCTTCCGCCAACTGGGTGACACCAGCGCCGGTGCCGGCGGACAGTCCGTTGGGGGCGAGTTCGCGTTGGAGAAACTTGCCCAGGGTGGACTCGGAAGCGCGTTTGATCTCATTCTGTATGGTTGTTTTCAGCAGTTCCGATGAGCCCGGAACGGCAAATGCTCTGGCCAACTGGTCCAGCTTTTCGCCGTTAATATTGCCGCCGCGACGCATAGAATCTTCGACCAGTTGTTTCATTGCAGTAACGAACGCACCGGCATTGGCTTCCGGGACAAGACCGCGTCCTGCGATTACTGTCGAGGCTGTCGTTGCGACCTCTTCTCCTGCGCCCAGCAGGCGCGCGACTTGCGCCGGTCCCAGTTTGTTGAAGAGTCCGATCGTGGCTCCGAGCGCTGCGTCGCGTCCATAATGGCCACTGTGATCATCGCCTAAAAGCAAGTGCTTGCCGCTCGGGCGTGCGGCCGCCGCCAGCAATGCGGCTCTCAGCAAGGCGCTTGTGCCGCCGGTTCCCGGCAGAGTTGCAACCGTTATTGCAGTGTCTACAAGCACATCGGCGGTGGCATCTTTTGACTCGATAAACTGGCGAAGCGACTCACGAGCATTTTTGAAGAGCTTGTCTTTTTCAGCCTGCGGCAATTCTGCAAAATGGCGCGCTGATTCGGAAATGCGGGTGGCGAATCGGTGGTGCGCATTGTCAGCAAGCAGTCCCGTGCCGGAGAAGCTGTGAACGAATGCTGCGAAAAGACCGTCGCGGCTTCGATAGTATTGGTCGCGAGAGAGTCCGAATGCAGCTCTTGCTTTTTCGGGAATGTCGAGGACTTCTGTCTTCAGATCAAACAGCTCGCGACCTTTGAAGTTCTGCTCCAATTGCTGATTGATGTCGCCGTAGGTGCCCTTATAGCTCTCGATGAGAAGCGGCTTCAGCAGAGGATTCACTGATGCCAGTTGTTGTTCTACTTTGGCTTTGTCGCCGGAAAGAATGGCCAGATGCAATCCATCACGCGGTTCAACATCGCCGGTTCTGGCCGTCCGCATGGCAATATCTCTTTCTTCTTGCTTCCAGTATGCGAAGAAATTGTGTTGCATTCTTCTGTCCGAGAGAAGTTCATTTCTTTCCGATTCGGGAGCGTCAGCGATACTTCTGGTGAAGGCCAGTCTGTCATGAGTGCCAAGACTGGCTTCAACTCTGAGAGACAATCTGCCTGTTTCCGCCAGCGGTCTTACGTAAGCATCGAAAAGGTTGATGGTTCCATCCTTCGGTTGCATGGGCATGGGGCGGAAGGCCGTGCCGAAGAAATCAGCGCGCACCGTCGGAAATGCTTCGCGCAGCGATTCTACTAAAGCGCGATCTTCCGGGCCGGGATTGAGAAGTCTCTTTGCCAGGGTGGGATCTTTGCGCATCTCCTCTTTGATGTCGTTGAGCAGAGCGCGCTGGCGGTCCGGATCGATCATTGCCAGACGATTTTCGGTAAATAAACTGACCTTCTCCTTCAAGCTCAGCTCCGGACGTTTGCCATCGCTCAGGTCTTTGAGAAAGCGCTCTGCAACTGCCTTACCGGCATCTGATCTCATTGCCGCTCTGACAGCGCTATCAAGTTGTTCTCTAAATGCAGGGCTGGCGCCGTACCGTTCGATCGATCCTTTGTCGATGCCGGAAAGAGATCTCAGCACACTGAGCTCATCGGGGAATGTTTTGCCGCCCTCGAATTTTATGCTGGATAAAACTTGTTCTGTTGCTGTTCTTGAACCATCAAACGTTTCGATTCTGCGGTCGAATTTTTGCGCCAGGATTTGGGCTGATGTGGCAAAACCATCTCTGGGCGAAAATAGCGAAAGTCCTGACGCGTGAAGGGTGTCGAGCATATCGAGCGTGCGCTGATGATAAATGTGGTCGTTGCGCCCGCGCGCCCAATCGGCTGGAGAAATGTTGTTGAGTTCGTTGTGAATGGCCGCTTCGCTGCTGTTATATAGAGTTCCTCTGTGACCGGCGAGATTTGAAATCAGCCTGGTGCCGCCGCCGTCGAGATAATCCAGCCACTTGTATGCTTCAGTCGGATTAGTGGCGTTGGTGAGAGCCTCTTTAGTCTTAATATAAAGCTCGTAAGAGCGCTGCTCTTCCGGTGTCAGAGATGTTTTGCGACCGCTGCGGACATCAAAGGAAATTTTCTCTCCATCGAGAATCAGTTTTTGTTGCCCGGGAGAAATTCCGTCAATGGCTGCTTTCAAAGCATCGCGGCTGGTCGGCAGAATGCCGGTTTGTTCTTTGATCAAATTCGGCAGCGACACTTCGCCGTACTTCATCAGGTCTTCTGCAAGCCGCGATTCTCTAGTTTCTAAATAACGAAGCTCCGTAGGACCGCCATGAAGGTAATCGCCGCCGGCTTCTGTTTTTCCAAAAATTTCTTTCAATCGATCCGGTGGCAAGCTTTGTCTGAACGCTTCTCTGGCCTGCGGCGACGCATCGCGCATCGCTTGAGTGAAGAGTGTGAAATCGCGATGTTTGAGCGCGTTATTTCCTAACGTGGCGATGTCTTCGCTGCTGCGCTCGTTATTGCCTTTCAGATAGATGCCGAATGCGGCGCGATGCGATTCCGGTATGCGTGGATCGTCTTTGAGTGCATCGAGTTTCGGCCCGCCGTCCTTCTCCAATCTCTGGCGCAGCTCGGCAATCTGCGCGGAGTTGAGTGTGGAAAGTGTGTCGCCGATGTTTTGCAAATCGACTCTGGACGGACGCTCGCCTGCATCCAGTCTGGTGAGAAACTGCAAGATGCGCTCTCTGGAATCACCGATGTCTGCCTTTTTTTCGGGAGTATCTTTGCCGGGAATTACCGGTCGGTCGGCACCAGTTTCTCTTTTGAATTCCACAGTGCGCAACATGTGGCGAAAATCCTGGGTAGCAAGCAAAGAATCCGGGCTGGGTGGTCTTTGCCCGTAGAGGTCGTTGCCGGTGCCGAAATAAAGATAACCCTCCATCTGGCCGCGCCCGACCGTATTCAGGGTTGTTTCCCAACCGGTTGTGACGCCGGTTGCGGCTATTAATTGCGTGCGCGCAGTGTCGAAAGCTTCTTCAGAGCTCTTGCGGCTGGCCAGTGTATCAACGCCGACTGATTCGCTGACTTCAGCGACTTCCTGGCGCTTGGGAGTAGGAGTGTTTTGAACTTCTGCTTCGGCCAAGTTTTTAAAACCTGTTTCGATCCAATCCTGAGCGGCGTGAGGGAGTCGACCGCGGGGAGTATTTGGATGGCTAGTAAAAGGACTTCTAGAGATTGAACGATAAAAATAGCAATGGCATATCAGGTCCGGACGGCGGGAGGCTTCGCCGTGCTGAAAACGTTTGTCGCGCTTGCGCTGCAACAATTTTGCAAGCCCTGCCCCGTAATTTTTAAGTACGGCTAATTTTCTCACCCGGCAGCCGTATGGGAGCTCGAAAACATGGGCAGATGAGGCGAAATCCCTTGCGAAACACAGGTTGTGGATTCGAATCAAAATGGGAATTTCAGCGAGGTTTACGAGCAACCGTACCGCGCACCTGAGACTGGGCTTGAAACCAAGCCGGAAAAGAATCAGTGGACGCCGGGCAACGAGCAGGCGGAATTTGACGCGGCGGTTCAGGGCGTCACGAAATGGGATACCTATAACTTCCAGGGCGCTTACGATGAAGCGGCGCGCACTGGAAAGGGAGTGACATTCATCGTTGGCTCGAGCAAGACCGACGATATGCAAAAGACGCTCGAGAACATCAAAGCCGTTCAAGCTGCCAATCCAGGAATGCAGGTCGTCTTTCTGGACACCGATAAGATCAAAGCCGACCCGCGACTTAAAGAAGTGCAGGGATGGGTTGATAGAAACGTCAGACACGATCGCACATTAATGGCTCAATATGCCGTCCGCCCGGGCGAGAACGGCAAACCCGAGGGCGGTGCTCTGATAAGCAAGCACTGGGGCAGCGACATGAGGAGCCTTGCCTCGACGCTTCCGACTGGGGACCAGCTCACTCAGCAGTACGCCGGTAAATTTAAAATTCAGGAAGGCGCGACCGCGGTTACCCCTGGCGAAACGCAACTGCCGCCGCAAGTGCAGCCGCTTGATGTTGAAAAACAACACAAAGAGCTGCAGGAAAAACTGAAACAGGCGAAAGAAGGGAAGAAGCCGGCAGATTACTACAATCACTTCAAAGCGCCGCGTTCCAATGACGGAAAAAATCCGGGCGGTGCCATCGCACAAGCGGACGCGATCGATCAAAAGGCTGTCAGCGCGGAGCTTTCAAAAGTCGGCACCGATATCGAAGCAGCCGTCAAAGCCGTTGAAGCTGCCAAAGGACAAGCTCAGGAAGTTCAAGCAAAAGCGCAACAGCAGTTGGATGCCTTGAAAGAGCGTCAGCGACAACTGGAGTTTTTGCGCGACGCTCCTGTGCAAACGAGAGTGGAATGCGCACAGCGCCTGTTTGCTGACGCTGCAGCGCAAGAGGCGAAGGAAGACGGCAACGGCGATCACGCTGTCGATATGAAGTTAGCCGCGCACACTATGGTGAATGAAGCCAATGCTTTAAATCCTGAGCACTTCAGGACTAAGGAGGGCAAAGAGCAACTGCGCGCCATGGGCTACGACGACGCGGCGATTGCGCGAATGACCGCGCCGCCCGGCACCGATAAATCCAGCACGCAAATTGCCGACAACCTTTTCGGCATGACCGAGCAGCAGAAAGAAGAGCTGAGTAAAGAGGGAATGTCGGATCAGCTCTCTGAAAAACAGCGAGAGATTTTGGATGCTGCAGTTAAAGAAGCCATAGCGCGCAATGTGCCGCTGGTGATCAAATTCGGCATGAAGGGTTGCCAGCCGTGTGATTTCATGGACCAGAATACAATGCAGCCGCTGGCAGCAGAGTTCAAGAACAATGCAGTTCTGGTCTCATTGGACGGCATGGCCGCCAAGCAAGCCATGCTCGAGCACGGCTTTAAGCTCGAGGGAATGGCGTTCCCGTCTATGGGAGTTTTCGACGTCAATCAGGCCGGCAACCTGACTGGGCGTGCCGGCTTGAAGCCTCAGCAGATAGTCGATATGAAGAACAAAGACTTCGCAAACGATCCTGCGCGCGCGAGCCTCGCTCCAGTACTTCAAATGCTGCGCCAGGAGCGCGATCTGCGTGAGAAGTATTTAGAAGGAGTGCGCCAGAAAGAAGCTGCGCAACAGCAAGAGCGGCAAAGGCAGCGCGCCGACCAGGATGAAGCGCTGAAGCGCATGCGTCAGCCTCAGGAAACCTACGTAAGAAGCCTGGGCTTTCCAGCCCTAGCTATTGCGTAGAGCGCAAAGGGAAAGCTAGTCTACGACTTCTTCCAACTCCAGCATTTGATTGGCGATCAATTTCGAATTCTTCGCAGTCATAGAGCAGAAGGCGAAAATGCCTCCAAGAATGAACGCGACACTGGCGAACAAAAGTGTAAATTCGGCAATATCTGCTGCCGGATGTTCCCACGGCATTATGTGAGAAGCAATCATAGCCAGCGCGATACCCATCAGTATTGGCAAAACGGCGTGCTCTTCTTTCATCTGATTTCGATACTCCAGTCGACCGAGGGATGTCGACAATGAGGCTGAGTGATTGGAAATGGAAGGATGGAAATTCCGAATCTATTTCTAGATTTGTGTCTATGCGCGCAGGTGCCACCTGCTGTGCATAGCAGTGCGGGAAATTTGCGAAGTTAACCAGATATCCGGAGTATAGACTTCTCAAAAACAATGTCAATATGACGGAGTTAATGAAAGCAAGTCTGGAAGCCCTGATCCTGCTTACGTTTTCCTTTCGATTGCCCGAAAAACGGGGCCGAAACTCGCATCAGTTGCAGTGGGATTTTCCGCAAGCAAGCAGAGTTTGGAATTCTCTAAAGTTGATTCGTCTTCTTCCACATCGATTCTTGCACGTTTGAAGCAGTACTTGCGGGTGCACTATATATGGTGCCAAAGCGGAATTATCGAACTTGCGATTAGCTTTATGTTTTGCACGAAACTCAGTCAGCTGCTATTATGACTATAAGATATGACCATGGTAATTATATATGGACAAAAAGCTGCAAATTCCGGCTGGGGAGTTCAAAGCCAAGTGCCTTCAACTCATGGACTTGGTTGATTCTAAGCGCGTAGAAATTGAGATAACTAAACGTGGCCGCCCAATTGCCAGGCTCGTGCCAATTGACAAACGAGAAAAACTGTTTGGGTGTTTAGAAGGCTCAGTGACTTATCACGCTGACATTGTGCAACCGATTGATGTTGAGTGGGATTCAAATGTCTAGGCAGCAGGCACTAGTCTTAGACACGCATACCTGGCTCTGGTTTGTGGATGGAAACACGACACTGAAGCCAAAAGCAGTAGCTGAAATCACGTCCGCTGCAATGCATGGTTCTCTGCTCATACCTGCAATTTGTGTATGGGAAATCGCAATGCTTCAGGTGAGAGGCCGTTTGACACTGAACAAACCAGTGAAGGACTGGGTTAGCGAAGCATTGGATTTGACAGGCACGGTTCTGATGCCTCTCTCTGCAGACATCTCAATAGAATCGTGTATGCTGCCTGGCGTTTTTCATGCGGATCCAGCCGACCGAATGATAGTTGCTACAGCACGTGTTGAGAGCGCAACGATTTTGACCAGAGACCAGCGCATTATCGATTATGGACAGCAGGGATTTGTTTCGACTCGATTGATTTAGACGTGTCGCATTTTGAACTTTCTGATGCTAAACGGCACTACGACTTGTAGTATCGAATGACGTTTATCGGCAGCAAATAGGGGGCATTTGAACTAGGAGCCGCACGGCTCTTGTCGTTAACTATGTCTTGCTGTAATGAGGTAAAGAACGCGATGACTACAGTCAAAGAAGGCACTAAATACAGGTTGGTGACCCGAAGCGATTTCGATGGACTGGTATGTGCCGTTCTGTTGAAGCACATAGACATGATTGACGACATCCTTTTCGTTCATCCTAAAGACATGCAGGATGGGAAGGTCGACATCACGGCGCGCGACATCACCACCAACCTGCCCTATGTTGATGGCGTACATTTGTCGTTCGACCACCACCTGAGCGAAACCATCCGCAACACTTCGCAAAAAGAAAATCACATCATCGACCCGAAAGCGATGTCCGCGGCTCGAGTGGTCTATGACCATTTCGGCGGTGCCAAAACGTTTCCCGCCAAATGGAACGAGATGATGAAAGAAGTGGATAAGGCTGATGCTGCTCAGTTCACCAAAGACGAAATTCTCAACCCGAAGGGCTGGGTATTGCTCAATTATTTGATGGACCCGCGCACAGGCTTGGGTCGTTTTCGCGAGTTCAGAATTTCCAACTATAACTTGATGATGGATCTTATCAATGAATGCAAAGATAAGGACATCGATCAGATCATGAAAAACCCTGATGTTCAGGAGCGTGTAGATCTATACAACGATCAGGCGGAGAAGTTCAAAGAACAAGTCAAACGCGTGGCGAAAGTCCACAAGAATTTGATTGTTCTGCACTTGAAGGGCGAAGAAACAATTCACGCCGGCAATCGCTTCATGATTTATGCGATGTATCCCGACATCAACATCTCCATTCATGAAATGTGGGGGTTGAAACAGCAAAACACTGTTTTCGCAATCGGGCATTCGATTGTCAATCGCACATCGAAAACCAATGTCGGCGAGCTTTGCCTCAAGTACAACGGCGGCGGTCACGAGAAAGCCGGAACATGCCAGATCGATAACGATAAGGCTGAAGGCGTGCTCAAAGAGCTGATCGAAAAAATCACAGCAGATGGTTAAAGGCTGGAAAGTCTTTTAGAACTACAACAAACCTAAGCTTCGAGGATGATGTCGTCGTTTTCTTCAGGCAGCAACGCGAACTGACCAATGCGTGCGCCCTCAAAAAAAATCAATCGATGCTGTTGGAAGCGTTGACTATTTAAATGCGCCAGGCGCATTGACGCCTGGTATGACCATGCCGGGCATGCCGAAGCCTGGTGTCATCATGGTGGGAACGCCGAGGCCGGGCATTCCGATGCCGTTCATTCGGTTGAAGCCGTTAATTCCGAATCCACCAATTCCGCCGATGCCGCCGATTCCACCCATGCCGCCGATTCCACCCATATAGCCTGGCGCTAATCCTGAGCCGTATCCGTAAGGATAGGTGCCTATGCCGGTTCCATAACCCGGATAGCCGTAGCCATAAGGATTGTAATAGCCCGAGCCGCCGATATTGATGTTGCCGGCCTTGCCCAAACCAATGTTGATGCCTGGATTGTATGGCATCACCCCTGGTGCGTAGTATGGTCGTACGCCACCGTATGGAACGCCCATCTGTGGCAATGCGCCGGGCTGGATCACGTACTCATTGGTGACTTCGATTTGTGACGTCTGCGGCATCACTGGAGTGTTGTCGTTCTTCAGTGGAATGATGCGTCCGTCTTCAGTCATAGGGACGCCGAGATTCGCGGCCTGACTGTCCGGAATCTTGACCGGGGCGGCAGGTCTTTTATCCTTCGCCGTCGTCTCTTCCATAAACCATTCGTCGTCATCGCCGTCGATGGTTTTCTGCTGAGCGCCAACCCCCGGCATGGAAATCATGACCGCAGTCGTTGTTATCAGAATCTTCGCGAGCAGGTTTGTTGTACTCATATATCCACTTTAGCCTGACATTCAGTTGTTTGTCACGCCCAGCTCGTCGTTTCGGGCGATGAATAGCGATGGGCGGCCTTGAAGAAACAATTAGGGAAGGATTAGGTATCCAAAGCGCCGCCTGGTGAGCTTTCAGCTCTAAGTTGATCGCCATCTAAGATAAAGCTTCTCTCTTAAATCATCTATATAGGCAAATTAAGGCGCATACTTAGCATCCCAATTCACTCAAAGCCAAACAGGCGCCCGGTAACCCCCGGTAGGGGATAGGTGGGACCGCCTCACTTAATGGTTTGGAATAAAACGATAACCGTTTTCATTTTCGTGTTACTTTGGATTTCATGAGCAACGAAATGGCGCCATTGGCAAAATCAGTGATTTACCTGGATAACGCCGCCACAACGGCTTTGGACCGCCGCGTGCTGGATGCGATGTACGGCGTAATGTCGCAGGGGCAGACCGGCAACGCGCACGCGCGGCATCACATCTATGGCGCATCTGCGCACAACAGCGTGGAAGCTGCTCGCCGGCAAGTTGCGGAAAGTATCGGCGCTGAGCCTGGAGAAATTGTTTTTACATCCGGTGCTACTGAAGCCAATAACCTGGCTATAAAAGGCATCGCGCAGCATTTGCGCGCGCTGGGAAAAACGCACATCATCACTTCACAGGTCGAGCACGCGAGTGTTCTTGAGCCGCTCAAGGCGCTTGCCAAAACCGGTTTCGAATTGACAATCTTGGGCGTGAAACCGTGCGGAATGATCGAGGCGGATATGATTGAGCGCGCGTTGAGGCCTGAAACCGGGCTGGTTTGCGTGCAGGCCGTCAACAATGAAGTGGGCGTCATTCAGCCGATAGAAGAGATTACGGAAATGCTCGCGGGGCGCGATGTGCTCTTCCACTGCGACGCTGCGCAGGCGCTCGGAAAGTCGAAATTCACTGTCGATTTCGGCATTGATTTCGCCAGTTTGTCGGCGCATAAAGTATACGGACCACAAGGCATCGGCGCTTTGTACATTGGCAAAGAGCGCAGAGAACTGTTGTCGCCTGTTAGCAGCGGCGGCGGGCAGGAATCGGGTCTTCGCTCGGGCACATTGCCGACGGCGCTTTGTGTCGGATTCGGAAAAGCGTGCAGCTTGATCGAGAACGATACTGCTCATTTGCGTGGCTTGCGCTGGGCCTTCTTGAGCCGCATCGGCTGGTTGAAACCCATTATCTATGGACATTCACACCCTCAATGGAACGTCCCTGGAATTTTGAACATTCGTTTTCCCGGTGTAGATACTGAGACTTTGATTATGGCGCTGCCTGATCTCGCCTTTGGTGTCGGTGCGGCTTGCAGCAGCGGTGGCGCCAAATTGTCCCACGTTGTCCGTGCCACTACCGGCAGTGACCAGGCCGCCCGCGAAAGCATTCGCCTGTCATTTGGTCGTTTTACTACTCATCAGGAAATCCGCAGAGCTGCCGATTTGATAATCGATGCAGTCGAAAATATAAAGGAACTTCAAGGAGCTGCTTAGGATGAAAATCGCGTTTGTTGGAAAAGGTGGATCGGGCAAAAGCACTCTTTCGTCCTTGTTCATTCGTTATTTGCAGCAGGTGCGCAGGAGAAATGTGTTGGCGATCGACGCCGATCTCAATATGAATCTGGCAGGATTGCTGGGCGTTAAAGTCGATGAAAGCACACTGATGGCGCGCCCTGAAGTTGCCGAATCAATTCGCAATTTCCTGAAAGGCGATAACAAACGAATCGAAGATGTTTCCAAATTCTTGCCTACGACACCCCCAGGCGCCGGCTCCAATCTGGTGCGTAATGCCGCCGAGTCCGGACTCCTGCCGTTTTGCGCAAAGGTATCCGATTACCCTGTCGTCAATTTGATGACCGTTGGTTCTTACGATAAGGACGGAATTGGACAGACTTGCTATCACTCGCATTTATTCGTCGCAGAAAATATTCTCGCGCACTGCGTAACTTCGCCTGATTTCACGGTTGTTTGCGACATGGTTGCCGGGACCGATGCTTTTGCATATTCGATGCACTTGCAGTTCGACGCGATTGTCCTTATCGCCGAGCCGACTCCCGAATCGACCGAGGTATGCAAGCTGTATGTAGACCTGGCGCGCCAGTCTGGCATGGATGGGCTGGTGCACCTGGTGGGAAATAAAGTCGAAGATGCCGACGACATTGAATTTATTCGCAAGACTGTGGATAAATCGTTGCTGGTTTCTATTCCCGCAATGCCCAGGCTGAAGAAGGCGCGGCAAAGGGGAGAAGTGGTCGGGGGAGAATTGCTCGATCCGGCGCTCACGCAAATCATGCGCATTATTGAAAACGAGGCGCATCAGCCAATCATCAGCCCGGCGCGCAGACTTGAAATGCTTCACAAGCTGCATTTAAAGCTCAATGAGAAGCAGTGGGTAAAAACCGGTTATGGCGATGTCGCAGGGCAGATTGATCCTGGCTTCCTGTACATTCCCGAGTTGGCGGGTGCAGTGTGATGAGCAAACTCGACACACGGCTAGAGGAAGAAAAAAGTACGACAAGTACGACAAGTACGAAGAATGCGGACCAGTGCCTGGCGGACGACATGCTGGCGGGCGGCGCGGGTTCTGTCGATAGAAAACGGCCGAAAGTGCGCCCGGCGATTCACCCGGCGATCAAACGTTTTCTCTCTGATGAAAAACTGGTTTTTTCGCTCATAGATGGACTCGGATCGCCGCTCAATGTGCTCTTTCCCGAGCATATTGAAGAAACCATCGGCCGCTTCGAGCAGGTCTATAAAGATCGCCAACTGCAAGGCACGATTTTCTATACTTCTAAGCCGAACAAGTCTCTGGCAATGAAAAAGCAGGCAGCGACAACAAAAGTCGGGCTCGACGTTTCATCCGAAGGCGAGCTGAAAAGCGCCCTGTCCAGCGGTTTTTACCCCGGGCGCATCGAGGCTACCGGTCCCAAGAATTTTGATTACTTGTCGCTGTGTGTTCAACAGAATGTGCTTATCAACGTCGACAATATCACCGAGCTGCAGCAGATCGCGCAACTGGCGAATTATTCACCGACGAAGAAAGCGCGCGTGCTGGTGCGGCTTGACGGCTTCGAGCCGGGCAGAGTGAAGTTTACTGCGCAGGACAGCGCGTTCGGAACTTCAGTGAAGAATGCTCCGGCGCTTATCGATTTTCTCCTGGAGCATAAAGATAGAATCGATTTTCATGGCTTTTCATTTCACTTCAATGCCGGCGATTACATTCGCCGTCCACCAGCCATTGAAGAGTGTTTGCAACTGACTTTCAGGTGTCTGGAATTGGGACTTTCTCCCAGAGCGATTGATATCGGCGGCGGTTACCGTATTCGCTATGCCGCCGATCAGGACGAATGGAATGCCTATGTAGAAGAGTTGAAATCGTCCGTTTTGGGAAATCGGGAATCGCTTACGTGGAACGACTCCGGGCTTGGCTTTCACCGCGAAGATGGACTGCTCAAGGGCGCGGCCAATTTCATGGAGCACTATCATAAGAACGACGGGCATGAAGATTTCGCGTCGGTCATTGATACTCCGCTGCCTGCGTTTGACGGATATTCGACAGCGCGAATTGTTTCCGACAATATGTTCGAGCTGCATATAGAGCCGGGCCGCGCACTTTTAGATCAGTGCGGCATTACTCTTGCGCATGTCAATTTCGCCAAACATTCTATTCTCAATCAGCAATTGGCTGTGCTCGATATGAATCGCACCAACCTCAATTCGACTCAGTTGAAACTGATGACCGACCCGGTTGTGATTTATAGAAACGCTGACCGCAAGCCGGCGGATAAGGGTGTCATGTATGTAGGCAATTTGTGTTTGACGCATGACATGATTCAGTATCACAAGACCTTCCCCGATCATGTACCGCAAACCGGAGATGCAGTTGCGTTTATAAACACCGCCGCATATCAGATGGATTTTGCAGAGACGCATGTGTTGGAACAGTCGATTGCAAGAAAGATTGCCGTCATCGAGAGCGCGCCCGGCGAGTTTCGCTGGTTCCTCGATGAGTTGTACAACCCGCTGGCAATCGCCGGAGGAATCAAACCATGAAGTACGAAAACATAACCGACATGATTGGCAACACGCCACTGCTGAAAATTCCAGCGCATGTTCATGGTCTGAAGAATATCGACCTTTACGCGAAAATGGAATTGATGAATCCATTCGGATCGGTGAAAGACCGCATCGCCTGGGGCATCATCAAAGACGATATCGACGAAATTCAAGCCAAAGGAAAAACGATTTACGAAAATTCCAGCGGCAATACAGCTAAGGCGTTACAAGTTATCGCCAATATGTACGGCGTAAAAACGCGTTTGATTACTTATCTGGCAAAAGTGGACGGTGTAAAAGACATCGTGCGCATGCTGGGCGCCGACATCGAAGAAGTGCTTGGCGGCAGCGAGTGTTTCGATCCGAACGATCCGAACGATCCGCAATTTCTCATTGCAAAAATGGTCAAAGATAATCCTGAGAAAAATTATTTTCCGTCGCAATTCACCAATCCAAAAAATCCCGATGTTCACTACAACTCGACCGGCAAAGAGATAGCCGACGATTTGAAGAAAGTCGACTTCTTCTTCGGCGGGTTGGGGACAAGCGGATCGACTCTTGGTGCGGCGCGGCGCATCAGAGACGAAGGCAATCCGGAGCTTGTGTCGGTTGGTGTGTGCGCGAGCAAAAACGACTTTATTCCAGGCATTCGCAGTCTCGATCAAATGTGGGAGTCAGGCCTTTTCGTCAAGGAAAATTACAATGACTTCGTGTACGTCGACTCCGGCGAATCCGTAGACGCCATGATGGAGCTGATTCGCGGCGCGGGGCTTTTGTGCGGACCGACAAGCGGAGCCAGTTATCTCGGAGCCGTGCGCTATTTGAGAAAGCTGGACGAGCAACTGACCGAGCGCAAGAATGCTGTGTTTATCGCTTGCGACAGAGTCGAATGGTATACCGATTACATTCGTCAGCGTCGCCCGGAATTGTATGGACTTGAGATGAAGCCCGGTTCTTTGCGTGCCTTCAATTTTGATCCGGAAGGCAATAAAGAGAGATTTACTGTACAGGTTGATAAGGCGCAGACCTGGATAGATGACGAAAAGCCGCTCATCATCGACGTTCGCGGTAACCTTGCCTACAAAATGACTACTCTGGAAGGTGCCATAAACATTCCCTGGGAACTGTTCGAAACCATGATCGACGCTGCCGATCCGTTTCCCAAAGATCGCCCAATCCTGCTTGTCTGCCCGGTCGGCGAGAAAACCGCCCGCTACGCCGCCTATCTGCAAACGCGCGGATATCGGTCGTTCAGCCTCGATGGTGGAATTCTCGGTTGGCGCAATGCCAGTTGCAAGCTGGTGAAAGTTTAAAAGCTCAATGTAAGTTTCCAGCAAGAAGAGGCCGGGCGTCCAACCATTTCGGCTGACAAGAGATTTTCGAATTTATCCCATAAGGCGTAGTAAACTGTTTTTTGAACTGCCGCGGGTGTATTTGGGCGGACATAAATTAAAGGCGTTAGTATTTGTTGTCATGATGCTTTTCTGTTGAAGGCAATTTGCAGTCAAGGGGAGCCAACATATAGACAAGCGTTTACAGTAGTTGGATATAAGCAGACTTGGAGGCCAGGGGTCTCACAGAAGGTGTAATCGAGAATGAAAAAGTTAGCCGTAACCTTGATGATGTCGCTGGCAATGCTGACCGGCTGCGCGCAACAGCAGCAAGCTCCGCAGCAAGCCGCCACTGCCGGCTGGGGTTATATCGACACGACCGGCAATGTTGCCATCCCGCCTCAATTCGAAGCGGCCATGTCCTTCTCTCAGGACCGCGCGGCGGTGATGAAGAGCGGGCGCTGGGGCTTTATCGACAAGAAAGGGACTTTTGTCATTCCTCCGCAGTACAACACCGCCGAGTCCTTCTCCGAAGGGCGCGCCGCCGTGCAAGTCGGCGAGAAATGGGGCTTTATCGACCTCAATGGTCGTGTTTGCGTGCAGCCCACATACGAAAACACAATGCCTTACTCGGACGGCACAGCAGCCGTAAAGCTCAATAATGCCTGGGGCTTCATCGGCAAAGAAGGGGAGCAGATTGTTTATCCGAGCCACTTCCGCGTAAAGCCGATGACTGAGGGGCGTGCCGCCGTACAGCTCGACTACGAGCCGACCTGGAAGCCGTGGGGGTTCGTGGACGACAAAGGCAAGCTGGTCATCAAGCAAGAGTATCGCGACGCCGTCCCGTATAAGAACGGTGTTGCCGAAGTACACACCAGAGAAGGGAAAACCGGTCTCATCGACAGAGACGGCGTCATCATCTACAAAAACGAAACCGAGCTGCCATCACTCTTTCATGACGGTCTGGCCATCACGACCGCCAAGGGCAAGCAAGGATTCCTGGACGCCAAGGGCAATGTCGTTATCCCCGCCGAATACGATCAAGTCGAGCCGTTCTCCGAAGGTATCGGCAGAGTTCGCCAGAACTTGCGTTGGGGCTACCTCAACACCAAGGGCGAAACAATCGCCAAAATTCAGTACGACGCCGCCACCCCTTTCAAAGAAGGACTGGCTGCTGTGAAGCTGGCAGGCGGGCGCTGGGGATACCTCAATGACAAAGGCAAACTGGCAATCGAGCCCATCTATGACGAAGCTCTGCCATTCTCCGAAGGTCTTGCAGCCGTGAAGCAGGAAGCGGCCGGCGCAGCCAAATAGCGAACAGCGCAGCCAAATAGCGAACAGCGCAGCCAAATAGCGAACAGCGCAGCCAAATAGCGAACAGCGCA
>Ga0268299_1003264_pt1 | contig 15531 bp, 17 predicted proteins | sample NOBtaG_FD_193484 | JGI IMG/M metagenome (GOLD analysis project Ga0268299, IMG submission 193484) | Activated sludge microbial communities from bioreactor in Nijmegen, Gelderland, Netherland - NOB reactor | ecosystem: Engineered > Bioreactor > Aerobic > Activated sludge | place: Netherlands...
ACCACCGTGAGCAGCAAAAGCAGCAAACCGCCCATGATGAGCATGGTCGGCAGCAAAACATGATTCAGCAGCACGGAAATATGTTTCCGGTATACGGTTTCGCCATTGGGATTGGTGTATTTGGTGCTGAGGAAGGGGATGCGGATGCTGGGTGTTTGGGCCAGCGGTGCGACCTGAGTGGTGCTGCCACTCCCTTCTTTTTCCTGTAAAAAGCGATCAATCTCACTGCGGATCGCTTCTCGATTCTGTTCTTTCGCCGATTTGCGATAATTTTGCTGGTAGCTGAAGATGACCTTCTGCATAGCCTCCGGGTTGGGGATATATTGTAAATTCATATTTGCCGATTGACCCGCCGTTCGGATCGCTACGGTGCCATATTTGAATAGGTGCGCAAACGGGTCTGGCGGGATCAGGTAATTCACTTCATGAACGCTGCTGAAGGGGACTTCGCTAATGCTGGTTTCAAAATTGAAAGCGGAATTTTCCTCGCGAATCACACGCTGATCGGTGATCGTAATCCAATCGTCATTCCATTCATCAAAGCGGAAGTAAACCCACGCCCCTGGCACGATAATTCCGATGCCGACGATAACCAGCGATATCCACCCTAAACCTGTGAGTAGGCCCAGGACAATCAGGGCAAGGCCGATGAAAATAGGCAAAATACTCAGCCGCAAGAATGACCAGGGGTGCCGTCGCGTTCGCATGAGGATAGCTTCGTTAGGTCGCTGGCCTTTAAAGAGAGGGCTTGTAACAACTTCAGGCGGAGCCATGTACTGCGAGTTGAGGTTGGCGCGGACTTCGGGAAATTGATGTAAAACTGCCTCAAAACGCTGCCGGGATAAAAATAGGATAATCGCCCTTTCAATCACGCGCAGCGACATGGTTTCCGTCACCTGACGAAACAGCGAAATCTCGCCAACATATTGGTTCGCGCGCACATCGCCAACGCTGCGTTCCACGTTATCGCTGCCCACCTGGGTGAGAACCCCACGCCCGTCCACCATCACATATAAACCCTGTGCCTGGTATCCCTGGCGGAAGATCAACTCGTTGGGTTGAATCTCAAAAACCTCGAAAGCTTCAGCGATGGCTTCGATCTGCATCGGCGGCAGCTTTTGAAAAATCGGCAAATGCTTGATGCGTGATTCGATAAATGGATCAGCCATTTTGTTTACCCTCAATGCCTTATGCGAATTTTACCGCAAATCTCGGCTATTTGTCGGGTTGTATGTTATCAACGGGGAATAACTGCGTCACAATCTGGACGTAGCGTGATAAAAAGTGCATCAACTGTTGGCGTTCTTCCTGGCTGATGAGGCCCAGCACGGCCTGCAACTGCTGAAGGAGATCGATCTGCACCGCCTGGAAGCGTTCTTGTCCGGCAGGGGTCAACACCACATAGACTGAACGTAAATCGGCGGCGTTACGTTCGCGCATGACCAGAGGAGGGGTCATCGCTTCGAGGCGCTGCACCAGCCCGGTCATGGTTGCGTTGGTCAGGTGATGCTGACGCGCGATCTGACCGATGGGGCATCGTCCACCGTTTTCGACCAGCGTTTTGAGGACATAAAATTGGGGCGGCGTCATATCATGAGCAGCCATGTGGGCGGCGAAACGTTTTTCACCATCCGTGACAATCGCAAACAGCAGCGTCCAGAACTCAGCAATGTCTTGGTCTAATTCGTTGCCCAATTTTCCACCACACGCAGTAATATCCCACTAGTTTAGCGCGTTGGGGCGTTTCGGGCGAAATTTAATGGAGGTGCTGAAAGGCGTCTAAAAGCTCCTGGGCGTTGGGCCACACCCGTTCATCTGGGACGAGCCACTTATCCCGAATAATTGTTTTTGAGTCGATCAATATCAATCCGGCGTGACGTTCCATACTGAATTTGGCGTGGATCGTGCGTTCGTCGTCGGCGAGGAGTGGAAACTCAAGCGGCATCACCGAACTCATGTAAAAACCATAGAGCATATGAGGCTTATCACAAATCAACAGCGCCGTGTTGACACCATGACGCACAAATCGGGAATTCTGACGCTGTAACCACAGGATGCGGCGGACGCTGGCTGGCTGCCAGATGTCGCCCGTAAACCCTAACAGAATTCCTTTTTTCCCCATCAGTCTGCTCAGGCTGCTTTCGCGATGCTCATGATTGAGCAGAGAAAAATCTGGTGCCAGTGAATTTAGCCGTGGCCCCAATTCTATTGTGTTTAACATGCACTCACCTCGAAATGTTGATTGTTTTTATTATAACACAATAGTCACAATTGTAAAACAATTATTTTGTGGGAAATGTATAGAATTGCTCCAAAATAGTTTGTGGTACAATCAGCCCCATTCAATTACGAACTCCATAGGACTTTTTATCCATGAGCGATTGGAAACCCATTGTCGGACTCGAAGTTCATGCCGAACTGCTGACTCAGAGCAAAATGTTTAGCGCGTGTCCCGTTGTTGACAGCGTAGAAGCGCTGCCGAATACGGCTGTCGATCCGGTTTCATTGGGGCTGCCAGGGACTCTCCCCGTCATCAACATGCAGGCCGTCGAATATGCTTTGATGGTTGGTCTGGCACTCCACTGCGAGATTCCGCCGATTAACCAGTTCGCCCGTAAAAGCTATTTTTACCCTGATCTGCCGAAGGGTTATCAGATCAGCCAGTATGATCGCCCGCTGGCGGTGAATGGCTATGTCGATATTGACCTGGCTGACGGCAGCACAAAACGGATCCGTGTGCGCCGCGCTCACCTCGAAGAAGATACCGGCAAGCTGGTTCATGATATGGGGGGCAGCCTGGTCGATTATAACCGCGCGGGGGTGCCGCTGCTTGAAATTGTGACTGAACCAGATATTTTCAGCGCCGAAGAAGCCGAAGCCTATGCCCGCAAGCTGCGCGCGATTTTGCAATATCTGGGTGTGAACAGCGGCGATATGTCAAAAGGTGTCCTGCGAGTCGAAGCCAATGTGAGTGTGATGCATAAGGACGATACCGAATTTCGCACGCGCACCGAAGTCAAAAATCTCAACAGTATCCGCAGTATGTACCGCGCGATTGAGTATGAAGTCGAACGGCAGAGTAAAGCCTGGGAGAACAGCGAGGGGGTCAAGCAGGCGACGATGGGCTGGGATGAGCAGAAGCAGCGAACGGTGGTGCAGCGTTATAAGGAGCGCGCCGACGAATATCGCTATTTTCCTGAACCCGACCTGCCGATTCTCGAAATCAGCCGCGAATGGGTGGAAGAAGTACGGGCTAAACTGCCCGAACTGCCCGATGCTAAACGCCAGCGTTTTGTTGAAACCTTTGGCCTCAGCGATTATGAAGCGCGCGTCCTGGTGATGGAGCAGGCTATCGCCCATTATTTTGAGGCGGTTGTCAGCTCGGGAGCGGAGGCCAAGTCCGCCGCAAGCTGGATTCTCGGCGGACTATTCTCCACCATGAATACCAACAATGTCGCCCGTGAAGACATCGAACACACTAAAATTTCGGCAGTGCAGTTTGCGGAACTGGTCAAACTGGTGAGCGCTGGCACGATCAACAAAGGGACGGCGACGGCGGTGCTGGCAGAGATGTGGGAAACGGGCGCAGACGCCGCGAAAATTGTCCAGGAAAAAGGGCTGGCGCAGGTTTCCGATACCAGTTTGATCGGCGAAACCATCGCTAAAATTCTAGCCGAAAATGACAAAATAGTTCAGGATTACCTGGGCGGCAAGGAAAAATTATTTGGCGCGCTGGTCGGCATGTGTATGAAAGCGCTCAAAGGCCAGGGCAATCCCCAGGTTATTAACGAGATTCTCAAGCAGCAGATTGAGGCTAAACGGGGATAGTTTTTTGAGGAATCTCGCAAATTTGTCTGATTTGGGCGTACAGCCGTGCGCCCCTACAGGCGATGATCTTGTTGCCTATCGATCAAGCCATATTCTCCCCGCCATCGACATTAATCGCCTGCCCGGTGATGAAGCTGGCGGCATCGGAACACAGAAATAATACGACACTGGCAATTTCGTCCGGCGTTCCCCATCGATTTTGAGGATTATTGGGCGATGTCTCAGCGTTAGCGTTTTCGATATTGCCGGGGCAGATGGCGTTGACACGGATTCCCAGCGGCGCATATTCGCGGGCAGCCTGTTTGGTCATGCCGATAAGCGCTGATTTGCTGGCAACGTAGCCGACGCCGGATGTGAGCGGGTTATGATGTCCGGCGTTTGAGGCAATGTTGACGATCACGCCGCCGCCTTCATCTGCCATTACGCGCCCCAGGAGTTGGCTACAAAAAAAAGCGCCTGTCAGATTTACATCCAGCAGCCGCCGCCAATCCCATTCGTCTAATTTGAGCATGGAAACGTTGTTGAGCGCGCCCGCCGCGTTGACGAGAATGCTGATCCGTTCAAAATGATCGCGCGCAGTCTCGATCATCGACCCCACCTGGAAGCGATTGGTAACATCGGCCTGCCAGGGCAAGGCGCGCCCACCAGCTTCGATAATTTCAGCGGCGACCCGTTCGGCGCGATCCGGGTTGAGGTCATTAACGATGACGCCCGCACCCGCTTTTGCCAATGCCAGCGCTGTTGCTCGCCCTATATCCGCGCCCGCGCCGGTGACCAGGGCTGCCTGTCCGCTTAGATCGACTCTGAAGGCGGACACAGCGTTTGCAACCAGTATTTCATAACTCCAGCAGCTTCAAGATGCAGCGTATTATCTTTCATGTCCATCAATTTTCGATCTGCATTGGGGATGTAGTAAAAAGATGCGCTATGACGATAGGTGCGGTTGTGGCTTTCACAGGCTGCCTCGCCATATTTTTGCCAGGGATTCCAATCGCCTTCACCCATGACGATTTCGACACGGGTGTCAATCGCCAGGATTGCTTCCTCGTCCAGCATATTCGAGGCCAGGATTACGCCGTAAGGATTTTGAATGCGCGCAAATAACCCATAGGCGCTGCCGAGTAAGGCCGTGCCAGCCCCTTGCGCGAGGATTACCGTGCGGTGATGGTTGATAAAGGGCTGCTCCAGGGCAATTTCGTAGGCGTTCACAGCGTCCTGCGTGGTTGAGCCGCGCCCACTCGCACCGCTGTGGCCCGTTCCACGCTTATCCCAACGAAAGACCGCATATCCAGATTGAAGCGCGATCTGAGCATAAGGCTGATACCAGTCACGGTTCTCGCACCCGGCGTGGTGAAGGATAAAAACGAGTGGAAATCCATCGTGTGGAGAAGCTGACGATGGGTAGTCAATCTGACCAGACAGACGAACATTATCACCAGCAAAAACGAATTCTCTGGCGCGTTCGACAGATTCATGATTTTCGAAAATTTGGTTGGCTGTCATAGCATCTCCATAGTGAATAACCCAAAAGCGATCTTGGAGTGCAGAAATAAACTATATGTTTTTTAGCGCACGGAGTGCATGACAGTGAAACAATTATAACAAACCGAAATGATTATTGCACGTTTTAAAACTTCTTTAACAAAGATGCAATGAAAACAGGACTAAAGTCACACAGGCTTGTGATTTTTCGGCGAAAACACACTTCGTTAATTTCGATATTACCCCGAAAAACAGCGCAGAGAACATTTAGCCTACTGTTAACTTGCCAATTTAGAACGTTGGTGCTACCCTAGTATACAGACGGTTTATGATTGGTTTGTGTCGGGTGGAGGCTGCGTGTCACTGGAATTTAACAAAATTGTTGAACAGGTGCAGAAATTCGGCGCGATGCTCGATGCGCTGGACTTTGACCTGGGCGACAGGCTGAGTATCGCGGTGGAGCGTTTCTATAATCCCCCGCCGCTCGAAAAAATTCAGGAGCGCGTCGAATTGGTGCAAGGGCCGAGCGTCAGCGGCTATCGTGGCGCGATCCCGCTTGAAGGCGAAAACTATGAGGAAATTTCGGCAACGTTTGCGCCTGTACCCCCGCCTGAAACCGCCGTTATCATCGCTGCCGATGGATCGCAAATCTACACCAGCGAACAATCTCCTATTCACTACTATCTCATCAACATCGGCCTGTTTGTTTATCATCATGGGGTTGACCGGACGCCGCTCCAGCTTACCATTCCCAAATTGGCGTATCATAAATCTGAAGTTCATGACCCTAGCGGCAAAATAGTGGGCAACCGCACCGTGGATGCGCGCCGCACCGTTCGCGAAATGCAGGAATTGGGCAAGCTGGCCTGGGAAATGCGCGGCGAGATCAACCCGCTGGTGGCGCTCTATGATAATCATCTGCTTTTCGGCGTCAGCACCGATGTGGTCGATCATAAAAAAATTATGCGCGCCTATCGTGCTGCGATGGTTCATCTTCACGATTCAGGCGCGATTCTGGCGGGCTACGTCGATAACCCCACCCGCAGCCGTGTGGTCGTTAGGATGCTCTATTTACTCAGCCTGAGCGATGACGAGGTGCTGCGCGCCGATCTTTCCGGCGGTGGCGACCTCGAAGGCTTAAAAGACGTTCACCTGTTCAACGCGGTTTTAGAGCCGGGGGAGCGTTCCGCTGTGATGGTGCAGAATTCGCCGCGTAACCTCGACTATAAGCGGGGTGAGGGCGGCGGGCCAAGCTACGAGATCGCTTTTTTCTATATGAAAGTTTCCAGCGGCTACCGTTCGTCGATTGTGCGCGTGGATATTCCCATGTGGGTCGCGCGCAACCCAAATACTGTCGATCAACTTCATGCGCTGTTGGTCGAACAATGCAGTATGCAGGGGCGCAATCCCTACCCCTACGCCCTCACCCGCGCCGATGAACTCGCTTACGTCGGTGGGCGCGATAAAAGTAAGCTCGATGAGATGATTCGGCTCGAAGCCCGCAAAAAAGGCATCGACCCCACCAATTTTTCCGCCAAAGCCTGGGGCAAGCAACTGGTACGCGGCGACAAGCGGCGCTTTGAGATGAAGAAATAGGAGAGCGGTGCAATGGTATCTACACAACAAGAGATTGTCGGGCGCATCCTGCGGGCCAGTACCAAGGGCTTCACCTGCGGTACGAGCAGCCGTCAGGTCGATACCCGCCACGATTTTGGCGCGTTCGTCAAAGTGCCAATTGCCAACGATGGCGACTGCTGCGTGATCGGCTTGATTTATGCCGTCGAGATCAAAGACGATCAGCTCGTCAACGAACTCGTGATGGCGGACAGCGTGAACCCGAATGTGCTGCTTGACCAGCGCGAAAATCGTATGGTGCCAGTCGAAATCGATGTGCTGAATGTTGGCTATGGCTATCGCGACACCAACGGCGCGGTCATCAACGGTTTTCACAGCCTGCCGCCGCGCCCGCCGATGAGCCTGAGCGATGTGGAATTATGCTCGATCTATGAAGTGTTCATGTTCACGCAGCGCTACGATTTTTTCCGCACGGTGATTAACGCCTCCGACGTGCCATCCGACGATCTTCTGGCGGCGGCGCTGCGTTATGCGGCTCAGGCGTATCCTGAAAATCAGCGCTATGAATTTATGGTTCACTGTGGGCAGCATCTCGCTCGGCTGCTGGCGAATGATCTCAAACGGCTGTCTCACGTTCTGGCATTGATCCGGCCTGCATAAACACCATGAGCGTCACGCATCCCCTGGTCGAAACCTGGAACATCGCGAGCCGGATTACGCTCTACGTGCTGGAGGGTGTGCAGCCGGAAGCCTTAGCGGATCGCCTGACGCCACGCGCCTGGTGCGTCGGGCAGCATTTCGCCCATCTCCATGCTAACCGCATGAACTGGATGGAAGGCTACAAGGATTTGCTGGAAGGGCTGCAAAAAATTCCGGCAGAGCAGGCCACCGATAAAACCCTCCTCAAAAATTCGCTCGAACAATCCGCGCAGCATGTCGCCACTATGATCGAGCGCGGCGTCATCGCAGGCAAGATCAAAAATTTTAAGCGTCCTCCCGAAGCCTTTGTCGGCTACCTCATCGCCCACGAAGCCTACCATCACGGCGAAATCGGCGTCATCCTCGCTCAGAGCGGGCATCGCCTGGATAGTGCCGTCGCCTGGGGCATGTGGGAGTGGGATAAGCGGTAAAGAGCATTAAAAACTCAACGCAGAACTAAAGCTCAACGCAGAGAGCGCAAAGAGGCAAAGGGCGCAGAGAAATTTTATGAATAATCCCTTCCAACAATCTCCACCAGATGATGCTACTCAGCGTATACACGCATTAGCTCGTGATCTTGCATATGGTGCTTTATATGGAGATTGGGGAACTCAACTAACGTTTGATGAAGATCATAATTGGAAGGATGATCCGCGTTTAAGAGACGCAGGAGAATTTACCTATAACCAACATAAATTCCGTGTAAAATGGCCTTTACATTTCGCTCCATCGCTTAAGTTGCTAATCTCTTTCAGTTATCTAGAGAGGGAAGGAGAGAGTGGTGTAAAAGGTACTTCGCTTCCACTCGAAACTGATTACGTTCTTACTCCAAAAGCCTTCGCGCTTTTAGAAAAACCATCAACACCACCATCAGTTTTTATATCCTACAAACAAGATCAAAGCAGCGCTTTGGCATTGCTCATTGAGGCTCGATTGAAACTGAAGGATAGCAATATCCATGTGTTTATCGACAAACTTCTCGAACCCGGCGACCAATGGGAGCAGCGACTTGAAGAAAATGTTCGCCAAAGTCGGGAATTTATTTGCCTGATTGGGCCAGAAACTCTAAAATCTGAAACTGTTCTCAAAGAGATCAATTGGGCTATAGAAACAGGATGTCGGATAATACCAATTTGCCATAGCGGATATAAACCTGATAAAAGCCCGCCTCAAATCTTCCATAATAATCAAGCAATCATCATTAACCCAGAAAGCGCCGAAGAGTACGAATTGGCAATGATAAAGCTCCTCAACAGCTTGGGGTATTCGACGGTTTAGAAATCTTGTTCTGATTTCGGTTTCGGGTATAATAAACCTACTCAAGTTTAGATTCAGTTACTCTTTGCGTTTTACACCCCCTATGCGTTAAATTTCTAGTCTTTACGAGGTGGATTGACCATGCAGTACCCCGACGATAGCGAAAATCTCGACCAATGGTTCCCCCGTGATCGCTCGGCTTATGCCCAACCCGTCGCCGAAAAACTGCGCCTGGGTGTGGTTGTCGGCGGTTCATTGAGCAAGGGATTGGTCGTCAAGCTGGATCGCGGGCAGTCCGTCGAAGATTTAGCCGTTGGGCGGTATGTCGTGGTGCATGGCACGAACAAGCGCTTTTTTTGCATGATTAACGACATCTCGCTCAATAACACCAATCCTTCGATCCAGAGCGACCCGCCTGATATTTCCGACCCGTTTCTCAGCGCGGTTTACACAGGCACGGCGGCCTACGGTACCGTTCACGTCGCGCCGATGCTTTCGATTGGTGACGACGACAAACCCAAGCCTGTTAAAACGATCCCCAGCCATTTTATGACGGTCATGAATGCGCAGGTCGAGGACGTGAACGACGTGTTCGGGCGTGACGATGAAAGTCATTTCAATGTTGGTACGCCGCTGGAACTCGAAGAAACGCAGATCAATCTTGACCTCAAACGCCTTGTCGAGCGTTCAGTCGGCGTTTTCGGCAAAAGCGGTACAGGCAAAAGTTTTCTCACGCGCGTTTTGCTGGCAGGCGTGATCGCCAAGAATCAGGGCGTGAACCTGATTTTCGACATGCACAACGACTACGGCTGGGAAATTACCAGTGAAAACGGCACCAGTGTCAAAGGCTTGAAGCAGCTATTCAGCAGCAAAGTCACGATTCTGACGCTGGATGTGGAATCTTCACGGCGGCGCAACGCGAAATTCGATTCTGAAGTGAAAATTGGCTTGGACGAGATCGAGCCGGAGGACATTGCTCAGCTTCGGGTGACGATGAATCTCTCGGACGCGATGATTGACGCCGCTCACACGCTTCACAAGCGCTGGGGAAATGGCTGGATTCGCCGCCTTATAAAGGGCAATGTGGATGATATTGAAGAAGTCGCCGCCAATACGCCGATCATGAGCGGGACGCTTCTGGCGCTGCAACGCCGCCTGGAACGTTTCGAGCGTTGGGATTTTTTGGTGCAGGAAACGCCGGAGGACAGTGTAGAGCGCATCGTTAACCTGCTGGTCGAGCAGCAGCAAAGCGTGGTGCTGGAATTTGGACGCTATGGCAACTCGCTCGAAGCCTATATCCTGGTGGCGAATTACCTCACGCGCCGCATCCACGAACGCTATATCGACAAAGTGGAGCGGGCGCTGGGCGATAAAGCGATGGAGCCGCCGCAGCTTCTTATCACGATTGAAGAAGCGCACAAATTTCTTGACCCTCAGATTGCGCGGGCGACCATTTTTGGTATCATCGCGCGTGAGATGCGCAAGTATAATGTCACCCTGTTGATCGTCGATCAGCGCCCCAGCGGGATTGATGAAGAAGTCATGAGTCAGATCGGTACGCGCGTGACGGCGCTGCTGGATAATGAGCGCGACATCAACGCTGTACTCAACGGGATCAGCGGCGCGGCAGGTTTGCGCGAAGTTTTGGCGCGGCTGGACACGAAACAGCAGGCGATTATTATGGGTCATGCCGTGCCGATGCCTGTCGTGGTCAAAACACGCGCTTACGACGAACAATTCTATTCATCGCTGATGAATCCGAACGGTGTGGCGGTGAGCATGGACAAAGCGCGCAAAACGCTCGGCAGCGGTGGCGGGGATCGGCGCATCCGGTAACTCGAAATCGCCCACAGAGGATCAGGAATCGTGCCAGACCAGTTCGATTTTGAAAAATTTCCAGTCCTCAAGACTGAGCGCCTCATTCTCCGTGAATTAACTCCTGATGATGTGGACGCGATCTATGCCATGCGCAGCGATTATGAGGTGACTCGCCTCAATATCGGCTCGGCTTATACCAGCGTCGATCAAGCCCGCATGTTGATCGAATCGATTCTCGACAATTACCAACGTGAAAACGAACTGCGCTGGGCGATCACACTCAAAAATGGCGACAATACCGTCATCGGCATGTGCGGCTACAACTACTGGGCGCGGCGCGACTTTCGTGGCTCAATTGGTTATGATCTGGCGCGTACTTATTGGAGACAGGGCATCATGACTGAGGCGGTGCGCGCGATTGTCCAGTTTGGCTTCGAGCAGATGCAGCTCAACCGTATCGAGGCCGATGCCAGCGTTGAAAATGAAGCCTCAATCCGAATTTTAGAGAAGCTCGGCTTTCAACATGAGGGCATTGAGCGGGAGCAATATTTTGAAGGCGGCGAATTTCACGATCTGATGCTGTTCTCGCTTCTCAAAAGAGACTATAAATCAACGTGACGAAACACGATAAAATTTTACGGAAAATTCTTCTTTGAAATATGAGCTGGGAGATGACGATGACGATACGCCATGAGATCATCATTTATTGGAGTGACGACGACCAGGCCTTTATTGTCGAAGTCCCTGAATTACCCGGATGTATAGCTGATGGCGCGACTTATCAGGAAGCAGTCGCCAATGCTGAAATCGTCATTCAGGAATGGCTAGAAACGGCACAGGAATTAGGACGCCCAACCCCTCAGCCAAAAGGACGTTTACTCTATGCCTGATAGAACCGAGTTGGTGTAACTTGGGCGGGACAATCCTCAACGTCATTACGGTTGCGATTGGCAGCTTGCTCGGCTTGCTTATCGGCAACCGGCTCTCGCAAAAGATTCAGGAATCGGTGGTCACGGGCCTGGGGTTGGTGACGATGTTCGTCGGCATCAGCAACGCCGGAAAAACAGGCAACGTCATTATTCCGCTGTTGAGCATCGCTCTCGGCGCGATTATCGGCGAAATGCTGGATATTGAGCGCTACCTCGAACGCTTCGGCGGCTGGCTGCAATCGCGGTTTGCAGGTAAAGAGGCTTCCGTAGGGGCGCAGCGCGCTGCGCCCCTACAATCCGATGACACTGAAAAGACACAAAATGACCGCGCGCGTTTTATCAACGGCTTCGTGACCGCCAGCCTCGTGTTTTGCATCGGCCCGCTGACTTTTGTTGGCTCGATTCAAGATGGCATGGGCTTGGCAATCGGCTTTCAGCAGTTGGCGATCAAAAGTGTGCTGGATATGTTCGCGGGCATGGCTTTCGCTGCCAGCCTGGGGGTCGGCGTCAGCTTTAGCATCATCACGATTCTGGTGCTGCAAGGCGGATTGGCGCTGCTGGGCGCGGCGTTGGGCAATTTTATGAGCCAATCGATGATTAACGAAATGACCGCCGTCGGTGGTTTGATGCTCATCGGTCTGGCGCTGGTGCTGCTCGACCTCAAACGCCCGCGCATGGCAAATTTTCTACCTGCACTCTTGATCGCGCCGCTGATCGTAGCGATAGCAGGCGCTTTGGGGATCAATATTTATCCATTGTGATCGACAGTGCCGCAGCCGACATCCAGCCAGCTACACTCCGGTGGGGCAGCCAGCCACGATAAAAATTCCTGCGCAACAAGCCGACTCCAGCGCCCAACGTAGGGTTCATAGGCTGCCCCGGCTGCCCAAATATCATTTTTTTGCGGATTGGTCATCGTTTACTCTCTCGGCGGCAGTTCTCCCATCAGCACGAGAAAATATTTCCCTTCAGTGTTGCCTGAAAAACTGCTCAATTCGATTTCACGCAGGTCAGCCGCGCCTTTTGGCAGCAGGACGCCCGCATCGAATCGATCTCCAACGATTTCGACATCCTGCACGGAAACGTGAACATCCAGCCCGTTCACGGATGGCACATCGTCACAGCCGCGTCGTCCGGCATCATCGCAAACTACGCCGTCGCTTTCCGGGTCGTCGCTCACCAGGCGCATCGAAGGGTCAAGCCGTTCGTTTTTTCCGCTGATCATATAGACCAGCAGCGGCGTGAGTGCCGCTAACGGCCCCTGCCCAACCCGAATAAATTCGGTATCGCGTTCCGGGCTGATCGTGAAACCCTCGACGACAACCAGGAATCGTCCGGTTGAGCCGTCTTTGCTACCGACGGTCAGCGATACGACACCGGCTTCTGCTGCGCCTCGGATCGTCACCTGGGAGGCATAATTGAGCAAATTGCCAGTCACTGTAACGGTATCCTGCCCAGGAAGGGTGTAGGAATCGCCGTCCATTGCCTGAAAATCCTGAGCGCAGTCGGTGACATCTAACGTATCGAGATAGACACGAATGATCGGGACAAATCCGTCCATGCCATAAACATTGATGCGATAAAAATCAGCCTGGTCAGGATCGTCGGAAAATTCCAGCACAGCGGCGTTGGTAACTTCGTAATCCTTGCAGCGGAAAACGACTTCCTGATAGGGGTTCACGCGCTCGATAGGGGCGTTGGCACGGCGCACCAGAAGCTCATAGTCACCCGTCGTTGTACCATTTTCATTACCGACGCGGGTTGCGACAATGCGATATTCTCCATCAGCGGGCGCAATATACTCCAGCGTAACCTGTGAATTGGGTTCACCATCTTCGCTGCGGGCAGCAAGATTCCCGTTGGGATCGAGAATGCCGATAAGCGGGGCGAGGCCGTTTTTCGCCTGCATATCGACGACAATCTGATCGCCTTCACTGGCCTGAAGATACCACCAATCGTAGATCGCGCCGGACGTGATTGAATCCTGGAGCGGCGAATCGTAGCTGATCGATTCTGCCATCGGCGCATCTTCCTGAGCGACGGCGGGGAGCGCCATCAGCAAAATGAGGATTATAGCTAAAACAGATTTCACAATAGTGTCCTTTACAAGTATTCCTCTCTATTGTAAAGCCACAACCAGGAATCAAAAAGCAGCCAGAAAATCGGCTGCTTCTGAAGGATAGGGTTCAGTCGATTACTTGACTTCGACTTTCGCGCCTTCGGCTTCCAGGTCGGTCTTGGCTTTGGCGGCGGCGTCTTTGCTGACCGCTTCCAAAACGGTGGGGCGTTCGCTCTCAACCAGGTCTTTGGCTTCTTTTAAGCCCAGATTGGTGAGTGCGCGCACGACCTTGATGACATTGATCTTCTTGGGGCCAACATCAGCCAGGACGACGTTAAATTCGGTCTGTTCTTCCTGCTCCTCGGCGGGGGCAGCGGCGGCAGCACCGCCCGCAGGGGCAGCAGCAGCCATCGCCATCATTGGGACACCAGCGGCGGCGGTAACGCCCCACTTTTCTTCGAGCAGTTTCTTCAGCTCAGCGGCTTCCAGAATGGTCAGCGCGCTCAGATCATCGACGATTTTGTTCAGGTCAGCCATTGTAATTCATTTCCTCTCTAAAACGGTTGTTGGTAACGACGCAGTTGCACTTGATGCGCGGCAGGTTGCCATGCACTAGGCAGCTTCGCCATTGTTTTCTTGCACATAAGCGTGAAGCAGATTGACAATATCGCTGGTCGCGGCGTTGAGAACATTGACGAGGCCAGTAGGTGGTTGGACGATCAGGCCGAGCAGTTGGGCGCGCAGTTCGCCCAGCGGCGGTAGTTCCGAAATCGTCTGCACTTCGCCAGCGGTCAGGATTGTCTGCCCCATGACGCCGCCCTTGATTTTGACTTTTTCAGGATTTTCTTTTTCGAAAGCCAGCATTGCTTTCGCCAACCCTGCTACGTCACCATCGGCAAAGGCCGTCGCCGAAGGCCCAAGCAGCATATTTTCCGGCACAGCCCATCCCGATTCACGCAGCGCGATGCCGAACAGCGTGTTCTTGGTGATGACGTAAGCGCTGTTCATACCGCGCAATTTGGTGCGCAGATCGTTCATGGCGCTCATCGGAATCCCTTGAAATTCGGTGATGATAAAGCCGTTGGAATGCTGAAGAAGCTGCTTGTAAACGGCGACAAGTTCTTCTTTACGTTGTTTTGTAATTGCCAAGCGTATTTCCTCCTTTCTTTAAGCGTTTAGCTGTCGGGCGCACAGCCATGCGCCTGCTGAATAGACAGCTTATCAACAAAAAAGCGGCCCGCATATAAGCAAGGGCCGCCATCGATTTTATGGTGGTTGCATCCCTTACCTCGGCAGGAAATTAAGCTGATTAAGCACCTGCGGTCTGCGGCAAAGTCACTTTTATTGTTAAGGGTGCATTATAATGGCGCTGGTACCAGAGTTCAAGGGCAGGTGACTACAGAAGTTCAATAAATTCTTCTATGGTGAGTCCATCCTCTTCTAATGCTTCAATGTATACCTGTATCGCCTCTTTTACGCGCTCGATAGCCTCCTCACGGGTTTTGCCATCGCTTCCGCAGCCGGGTAGACTGGGGCATTCTGCTATCCAAACCCTATCTTCGTCCAAGTAGAGAATGATATTTCGCATATTTCATTCTTGAGCTAAGAATTTACGCTAATTCGCGCACACACGAATATAATCGAGATTGAATTCGGCGGGAACCTGCGATGATGCGCCCCAGAAAGCGATACGTCCTTCCGACCAGGTGCGGTCAGCCGCCCGCGTCACAAATTGACCGTTGATGTAGAGATCAATCCGTTCACCAGCCATATCGACGCGCACGGTATTGACCACGCCATCGCCGACTCGGATTGCCTGCGAAGCTGTCCAGGAAACAATATCGGTGTATCCGCCTGTGTAGCGCGCGATGCGATAATCCCCTT
>Ga0268299_1003265_pt1 | contig 15531 bp, 16 predicted proteins | sample NOBtaG_FD_193484 | JGI IMG/M metagenome (GOLD analysis project Ga0268299, IMG submission 193484) | Activated sludge microbial communities from bioreactor in Nijmegen, Gelderland, Netherland - NOB reactor | ecosystem: Engineered > Bioreactor > Aerobic > Activated sludge | place: Netherlands...
ATGGCCGATTCCGGCGCGTCGTTCCGGCATTGATCCGAATCGCCCTCTCGCAAGGTGTCCTCGTCGAGCGGTGTGCACGGGTGAATCGACATCCGCGCAGTGCCGCCGCGCCCCTACGTCGCCTCCCGCTGCGGCCCCAGCAACGCGATCACCCGCTGCCGCAGCGCGTCCGGGCACCGCTGCGCCGAGCGCGACTCGGCGACCGCCGCCTTGAACCGGCGCTCGAACTCGGCCTGGTCGAAACACGACCGACAATGCTGCACGTGGGCGAGCAGCGCGGACTCGGTGGCCGCGTCGAGTTCCTTGTCGAGGAAGTCGAACAGGCGCGCGAACGCGCCGTCGCAATCGAGTGCGCGATGCGGCTCAGGCATGGTGCTCATACGGGACTCCCTGCCGCGCGGTCCGGGATGATGCCGGCGTCACGCGCGTGTTGCGCCAGGCGTTGCTGGAGGAGCTTGCGCCCACGGAACAGCCGCGACCGCACCGTGCCCACGGGGATGCCGAGGACCTCGGCGGCGGCCTCATACGGCTGGTCCTCGAGGTCCACGAGCACCACGGCACTGCGATACACCTCGGGCAGCTCGGCCAGCGCCGCGACGATCGCCGGGCCGAGGTCGGTGCGGTCGAGGATGGGGTCCAATCCGCCGCGCACCCAGGCCTCCTGCGCCTGCTCGGCGTCGGCAGCGGCGGCACCCTCGTCGTCGAGGATGACCTCGCGCTGCCCGCGCTCGCGGGAGCGCAGGAACGCGTTGCGCGCGATGGTGAAGAGCCAGCGCCGTACGTCGGTGCCGGGCTGGAACGTCGTCCACGACCGGAAGGCTCGCAGGTACGTCTCCTGCACGACATCCTCGGCGTCGCTCGCGTCGCGCGTGAGGGACCGCGCGAACCGATAGACGTCGTCGAGCGCCGTGAGCGCGAGCGCGCTGAAGGCATCATGCGTGAGGGGTGCCGGTGCGACCGGGGCGGGTTCGTTCATCTGGGGAACATTCCACCAATCCCTGCCGAAAGCAAAGGTTCCGAGGACTTGCCCCGCCACCCACGACGGCGGGAGTTTTCGGCATGAGCATCGCCCATCTGCGCGAGGAGTACCGGCGCGCCACCCTCGACGAGTCCGACGTCGCCGCCGACCCACTGGCCCAGTTCCACCACTGGTTCGCGCAGGCGCGCGACGCCGAGGTGCATGAACCCAATGCGATGGCACTGGCGACGGCCGACGCCGATGGTGCCCCGGCCTGCCGGATGGTGCTCCTCAAGGAAGCCGATGCACGCGGCTTCGTGTTCTTCACCGACTACCGCAGCAAGAAGGGCGAGGACCTCGGCGCCAACGCACGCGCCGCGCTCTGCTTCTGGTGGGGCCCGCTCGAGCGGCAGGTGCGGATCACGGGGCGCGTGGAGCGCGTGAGCAGCGAGGAGTCGGCGGCGTACTTCCGGCAGCGCCCGCGCGGCAGCCGGCTCGGCGCCTGGGCCTCGGCGCAGTCCTCGGTGATCGCCTCACGCGCGGGACTGGAGCGCAGGCACGAGGAGCTCGACGCGCAATACCCCGGCGAGGACGTGCCGCTGCCACCGCACTGGGGCGGTTACCGCGTGGTGCCGGAGTCGTACGAGTTCTGGCAGGGGCGGCCGAGCCGCCTGCACGACCGCCTGCGCTTCGTGCCACAATCGGGGGGCTGGCGCGTGGAGCGCCTGAGCCCGTAGGCCGCGCGCCGCCCGGGCTCGGGCAGGCAGGGCGGCGCGCCGCTACTTCAGCGCGCCGAGCGCGTCCTTGGCCAACTTGAACTGCGGGTCGAGCGACACGGCCGTCTGGTACGCGGCCTTCGCCTCGGGCTTCCGGCCCGTCTTCTCGAGGATCATCCCGAGCCGATAGTGCACGGCCGCCTTGGTGGGACGGCTGCGCTCCACGACCCAATCCGGTTCGGCGAGCAGTGCGCGCAGGATCTGCTCGCCGCGCGCGAGTTCGGTGCCGCTGGCCGCCGCGAGCCGTCCGATCTGGAACCGGACCGCGATGTCGTCGGGATGACGCGCACGGAACGCCTCCAACGTGGCGAAGGCGGCCGCCGTGCGCCCCCACGCCGCCTGGCGCTGCGCAAGGCCGACGGTCGCGTTGATGCTGTCGGGTGCCGCGGTCACGGCGGCCTGCAGCGCACGCTCGGTGGCGACGGTGTCCCGCCCGTGCCAGGCGATGGTCGCGGCGGCGAGATGCCCCCGCAGCACGTTGCGCGTGGCGATCTCGCGCTGCTGCTCGCGGGCCTTCACCGGGCTGCCGCCCATGAAGCCCGGTGCCTGGAGGTAGAACTGGATGAGCCCATCACGCGCGTCGAGCAGCTCGGGGTCGAGTGCGATGGCGCGCTCGAACTCGGCCTTGATGCGCCGCGCCATGAACGGCTGCTTGAGCTTGCTCGCGGAGCCGGCCTGCTGGCCCACGGCGTTGCCGAGCCAGAGATGGTACTCGCCGACGTTCGGCTCGGCGGCGACCGCCTTCTCGAACTGCGCCTCCGCCTTGTCGGGTTTGCCCTCGCGCATCAGGCGGATCCCCTCCTCGAGGAAGGGGCGTCCCTTCTGCGCGGGGAGGGCCCCGGCGACGAACCCACTGCCCAGCGCACCGGCGAACAGCATCGACGACACCGACCGCAGCCACCGCATCCGATCCACCCCTCGGTTCCCGTTCCGGTTCACCACACGTTCTCGGAGGCCATCAGCTCCGCACGCAGCTTCAGATAGCTCTCGTAGCGCGAGGGTTTGACCGCCCCCCGCGCCAGCGCCTCCCGCACGGCGCAGCCGGGTTCCTGATGATGCTGGCAATCCTGGAACCGGCACTCCCCGAGGAAGGGCTTGAACTCGGGGAAGCACTGGTCGAGCGAACCCGACGGCAGGCCCCACATCCCCACCTCACGCAGCCCCGGCGTGTCCACCAGGAAGCCGTCGGGATCGCCGGGCAACGGAATCAACTTGGCGCCCACGGTGGTGTGCCGCCCCTTGCCCACGGATGGCGAGATCTCCTGCGTCCGCAGGCCGAGCTCGGGGTGCAGCGCGTTGAGCAACGAGCTCTTGCCCACGCCCGACGGCCCGGTGACCGCCGTGACGCGACCGTGGAGCTCGCGTCGCATCTCCTCGAGTCCGTCGCCGCGCTTGGCGCTGGTGCGGTGCACCGGGTACCCGGCCGCTTCGTAGGGTTCCGCGAGGGCATCCACGGCGGCGGCGCTGGCGGCGAGGTCCACCTTGTTGAACACCACGTGGGCGCGCAGGTCGTTGGCCTCGGCGATCACGAGGAACCGGTCGATCATGCGCACGTGGGGCTCGGGCTGCGCCACCGAGAACACCACCAGCACCGAGTCCACGTTGGCGGCGAGGATGCGCTCGCCGTGCCGGCCGCCGGGCTCGCGGCGCGAGAGGATGCCGTGGCGTTCGCCGATGGCCGTGATGCGCCAGCCACTGCCGCGTTCGTCGGGCTCGATGGTGACGTGATCACCGACCGCGAGCTTGCGGTTGCCGCGGTCCTCCTGCTTGAGCCGGCCGGCGAGCGCTGCGTCGTGCTCGGCGCCGTCCCGCGTGCGCACGCGCCACACGCCACCGGTGCCCTCGACGATGATGCCCTGACCTGCCGTCACGCGTCGCGCGCCGCGATGAGGGCGTCGAGCTGCGCCTGCACCGCCTCGACGCGCAGGGCCCCGAGGGCACGCTTGGCCTCCGCCGCTGTCGCCGCGAACGAGAGGAAGTCGCTCTCGAGGTGGCCCTGCACGCCCTGCTCACCCATGCGCTTCCAGCGGAGGAACATCAGGAACGCGCCGAACGCACCGCGGGGGTCATCCACGCGGTCGGTGAGGAGCTCCACGCTGTACGAGAAGCCGTCGGTCCCCTCGAACGCGGCGGGTCGCGCATGCACCGCCGCGTACCCGCCGATGGTGCGTTCGTCGCCTTTGGAATGGTCCGCCGGCAGGAACCGACTCACGACCTGTGCTCGCTCACGAGTGCTCGCTCACGGGCGCCCGCTCACGGGCGCGCGGGCAGTGGGGCGAGGAGGCGCCGCACCGGATGGGCGCCGCCCACGCTGAGGGCGTCATCGAACGCGTTCCATGTGGTGAGGCCGTCGTCGCTCTGCGGCTCGAGCATCATGAGCGCGACGAGTGCCGTCGCCTGTCGCGCCGGGACGACCCAGGTGCCGGCCGGCAGCGTGACCGACGCGCGGTTCCAGCGTCCCTCGAGTCGCACCTCGGCGTGCCCCTGGAAGGGCCGCGGGCTCTTGAGCAGCGAATCGACGGTGAACTGCTCGGCGTCGCCCGTCCAGGCGCGCGTGAGCTGCGTGGCCTCGATGCCGTGGCGGCGCAGACGGTCGATGATGGGGGTCATCGAGGCGTCGAGTGCCCAGGCCGTGGGCAGCGTCTGCGTCAGGGTGGCCTCAAAACGGTCGTACACCGGCATGTCGACCGCCGTGAACGTGCGCGTGCGCTTGTAGCCGCGCCGCACCCCGGCCTCGTGCCGCAGTGTGTCGCCCATCGCCTGCAGCGGCTCCACGAGCACGGGTGCGGTGAACGGCGTGGTGGTCATGCGCGCCCGGATCGGCACGGGCGTGGGGTTCGCGCGGCGCAGGCCCTCGCTGCCGGCGCGGGTGCGTGCGAGCACGGTGCGGCCCTTCTCGCCGACGTACGTGAGCAACTCGCCGACGAAGGCCGAGGTGGCGCGCACACGCCGCTCGAAGGGGTCGTGCGAGTAGGCCTCGCTCAGGATGCTGATGCGGCCACGCAATCCATAGTAGTTGGTGCCGAAGCGCGGCTTGTGCTCATACGTCGCCCAGCCGCCCTTCTGCAACGACGCCGGGTCCTCGCGCGTGCCGTTGGCGCCGCCGGTGAAGTTGCCGTAGTCGAAGGTCTCGAAGTCCCGCTTGCGGCGGACGCGCTCGCGCAGCTCGGGCAGCAGCGTGTCGCGCGTCCACGGACCCGCAGGCGCGAGCGCCGACGTCATCGCCGCCGGATGCAGCGACGGCGAGTAGGTGAGCGCGTAGCCATGGTAGGAGCCGTCCGTGGTGTGCAGGTCCACGAACACGTCCGGATCCCAGGCGGTGAACATCTGCAGCGACGCGATCGACTCCGGCGCCTCGTTCTTGATGTAGTCGCGGTTGAGGTCGAGCTGCTGGCCGTTGGGCCGCTGGCCCACCTGCTCCGGACCGTCCTGCTCGCTGCGCTGCCGCTCCTGGGGGCCCCAGACCTCGTTGCCGTCCGCATTGTAGATCGGCACCGCGATGAGCACGATGGAGTCGAGCGCGTTGCGCTTGGGGTCGAGGATGAGGTCGCGCAGCAGCGCCTGCACGGACTCCTTCCCCTCCACCTCGCCGCCGTGGATGTTGCCCTGCAGGTACACGATGGGCTTGCCCGAGCGCTTGGCCTCGGCCGGTGTGCGCACGAGCGGGCGCGAGACGACGACGTACGGCAGCTCGCGACCCTGCGAGGTCTTCCCGATGCTGCCGCGCACCCAGGTGCCCGGCGCGCGCCGCTCGAGCGAGTCGAGGAAGGCGATGACATCGGCGTAGCTCGATGTCTCCTTGTAGCCGGAGCGTTCCGCCCGCGTCTGTTGCGCCACGGCCGCGCTCGGCGACGCGGACATCACCAGCGCCAGCAGCATCGCGATCATCGCGCTCACCCGCACCCAAGCCCCACGCCGCATCGGTCGTTCCTCACTGGTGGTGGTTCCGCTCTCCTATCCCCTCGCCCCGATCCGCTATACCATCCCCACGTCAGACCGGCTTCCCGTTCGCCGGATAGAAGCGCACTGCCCGCCGCAGCCCCGCCGCCGCCGTGAAGCGTCCCACATGCACGGCGTCCAGTGCGTCCAGTTGCCGCACGATCTCCGCGGCACCCACCGTATCGATGTGCCGGAACGGCCCGCCACGGAACGGCGGGAAGCCGATGCCGAACACCGCCCCGATATCACCGTCACGCGCCGAGCCGATGGTGCCTTCGTCGAGGCAATGCACCGCCTCATTGAGCATCGCGAGCGAGAGCCGGCGCTGGATCTCCTCCTTGGGCATCTCGCGGCGGCGCGTGCCGCCGCTGAACAGCGCGTACACACTCTCATCCACCCCGTCGCGCTTGCCTTTCTCGTCGTACGCGTAGAACCCCTGCTTGCCCTTCCGGCCCAGGCGTCCGGCGCCCAGCACCTTCTGCAGCGCCTCGCTCGGCTGCATGCGCCCGCCGAACGCCTCGGCCATCACCGCGCCCGACTTGCCGGCGACGTCGAGCCCGACCTCGTCGATGAGCTGGATGGGACCCACCGGGAAGCCGAAGGCCGTCATGGCGCGGTCGATGGCATCCACCGCGATGCCTTCATCCAGCAGCTTGCCGGCCTCGTTGATGTACGGGGCCAGTATGCGGTTGACGTAGAACCCCGGCGCGTCGTTGACGAGGATCACCGTCTTGCCGATCCGGCGCCCGTACTCCACGACGGTCGCGGTCACCTCGGGCGCCGTCTGCGGCGTCACGATGACCTCCAACAGCGGCATCTTGTGCACCGGCGAGAAGAAGTGCATGCCGATCACGCGCTCCGGCCGCTTGCTCGCCGCGGCGATGCGGCCGATCGGGATGGTGCTGGTGTTGGTCGCGAAGATCGCCGTCGCGGCGAGCTTGGTCTCCACCTCCTTGAGCACGGCGTGCTTGACGGCGAGGTCCTCGAACACGGCCTCGATCACCAACGGCACGCGCCCGAACCCCGAGTACTCCACCGTGCCCGAGACCAGTCCCACCTGGTCGTCGAACTGCTGCCGCGTGATGCGGCGCTTGGTGAGGCCGTCCTTGAGCACCTCCCGCACGGCGGCGATGCCCTTGGCCACGCGGTCGCTCGCCGTGTCCTTGAACCGCACCGGGATCTCCTGCATGGCACTCACGGCCGCGATGCCCGCCCCCATGAACCCCGTGCCGAGCACCGCGATGCGTGGCACCGGCAGCGGCCCCGGCAGCGGCCCCGGCAGCGGCCCCGGCAGCGGCGCGGTGCCCGCCGGGACGCCGCTGTCCTTCTTGAGCGCCGTCGTCGCGTAGAACAGGAACATGAGTTCGCGGCACACCGGCGTCATCGCCATCTCGCCGAACAACCGCGCCTCTTCGGCGTAGCCGTGCGCCTCGCTGCTGGCCGAGTAGCCCGCGGCGACGGCGTCGATGGCCGCCATCACGGCCGGGTAGTGCCCGCCCGACTTCTTGAGCGACTGCTCGCGCGCCGTGCGGAACACCACCGCGCGGCCGATGGGGTTGTCGTCGAGCAGGATCTCCTTGGCGCCGTGCCGGCGGTTGTCGCGCTGCCGGGCGATGGTGCCCGCGGCGAGTTCGCGCGCGCGCTCCACGGCGATGCGGCGCAGGATGCTGGGATGCACGGTCTCGTCCACGAGCCCGATCTGCAGTGCCTTCTTGGCCCGCACGTTCTTGCCCGTGAGGATCATGTCGAGCGCGGCCTGCAGCCCCACGCGCTTGGGCAACCGCTGCGTGCCACCCGCACCCGGGATGAGGCCCAGCTTCACCTCGGGCAGGGCGAACAGCGTCTTGGGCGACTCGGCCGCCACGCGGAACGCACAGGCGAGTGCCAGCTCCAGCCCGCCGCCGAGGCAGGCGCCCTCCACCGCGGCGACCACGGGGACGCGGCCCTTCTCGATGCGGTGGAACATCGCGTGCCCGAAGGCACTGGCCTTGGCCGCGTCAGCGGCGGTCTTGAACTCGAGGAACTGGTCGATGTCGGCGCCGGCGACGAAGTTGCCCGGCTTGCCGCTGATCACCACGGCGCCCCGCACCGCCGGGTCGCGTTCGATGCGCTCGAAGTGGGCCGTGAACTCCTCGATCACCGGCGGCGAGAACGTGTTCACGCTCGCCCCGGGCACGTCCAGCGTGAGGACGGCGATGCCGTCCTCGATGACGAGTGAGACGGCGGCGGTGGGGCTCATGCGCGCTCCACCACCATCGCGAAGCCGAGTCCACCGGCCGCACAGACGGTCATGAGGCCGAACTGCCCGCCGCGCCGGGCGAGCTCGTTGACCAGCGTGGTGGTCACGCGGGCCCCCGTGGCGCCGAAGGGATGCCCGATCGCGATCGAGCCGCCCATCACGTTGAGCTTGCTGCGGTCCACCGAACCGACCGGCGTGCTGAACCCCGCCCGCTCCGCCCAGTACGGCGATTCGAAGCCCTTGAGGTTCGAGCACACCTGCGCCGCGAAGGCCTCGTGCATCTCCACGAGATCGATCTCCTTGAGCGTGAGTCCGGCGCGCTTGAGCGCCACCGGCGCCGCGAGCACCGGCGCCTGCAGCAGCTGCTCGCCCGGATCGAGCGCCGCGTAGGCATACGAGCGGATGTAGGCCTTGGCCTGGTACCCCAGCGCCTTGGCCACGTCCTCGCGCATGAGCAGCACCGCCGCGCCACCATCGGTGAGCGGCGACGCATTGCCGGCGGTGACGCTGCCATAGCGGCGGTCGAACACCGGCTTGAGCGCGGCCAGCTGTGCCGCGGTGGTGTCGGAGCGGATGCCGTTGTCGCTCGTCATCGCCCCCTCGAAGCGCGGCGGCAGCGGCACCGGCACGATCTCCGCCGTGAGGCGCCCGTCCACGGTGCCCTGGTGCGCATGCAGGTGCGAGGCGAGGGCGAGGGCGTCCTGCTCCTCACGCGTCACGCCGTTGAGCTTGGCCATCTTCTCGGCCGACTGCCCCATCGTCTCGCCCGTCGTCGGTTCCGCGATCGCCGGCGTGATGGGGATGAAGTCCTTGGCGCGGATGCCCGAGAAGGCCTGCACACGCTGGCCGAGCGTCTTGGCCTTGGACGCGGCGACGAGCGCGTCGGAGAATCCGCGCGAGTGCAGGATCGGCACATTGGAGAGCGACTCCGCACCGCCGGCGATCGCGACCTGTGCGTGCCCCAGCGCGATCTGGTCCGCGGCGTCGGTGATCGCCTGGTTGGCCGAGGCGCAGGCGCGTGAGACGCTCCAGGCCTGCACGCCCTTGGGCAGCAACGGCATGAGCGCGATCTCGCGCGCGATGTTGGGTGCGAGCACCGACGGGAGCACGGTGCCGAACGTCAGCAGGTCCACGCTCGCGGGATCGAGGTCGGTCCGATGCACCAGTTCACTGACGGCGATCTTGCCGAGCTCGATCGCACTGAGCGACTTCAACGTGGTGCCGGCCTTGGCGAAGGGCGTGCGGACGCCCGCGATGACCGCGATCCGCTTCCCCGGCTCGTAGATGGGCATGCGGGAAAGCTAGCCCGCGCCGAGACTCGCGGCAGGGCGGGCGGCGGGATATCTCTAGCGCATGTCCTCCCCGGCCATCCCGCGACGTGCACAACGCCTTGCCGAGCTCGCGGACCGTCGCTTCGACCTGCTGGTGATCGGCGGCGGCATCACCGGTGCCGGGATCGCACGGGACGCCGCACGCCGGGGCATGGCGGTGGCCCTGGTGGAGAAGGACGACTTCGCCGCGGGGACCTCGAGCCGGTCGTCGCGCCTCATCCATGGCGGGGTGCGCTACCTCGAGCACGGCTACCTGCACCTCGTGTTCGAGGCCAGTCGCGAGCGCCGGCGCCTGCTCGACCTCGCGCCGCACCTCGTGCGTCCGCTGCGCTTCACCTGGCCGGTGTACCGCGGCGCCCGCGTGCCCCGCTGGAAGCTCGGGGCGGGCTTGATGCTCTATGACGCCCTCGCACTCTTCAAGAACGTCGGCCGGCACAAGCGGCTCGGGACCGAGGCGGTGCTCGCGCTCGAGCCCGCACTCGCCCGCGACCGGCTCACCGGCGGCGCGATGTACTGGGACGCCGCCACCGACGACGCACGGCTCACGCTGGCCAACGCGCTCGACGCCGCGCATTCCAGTGCCACGGTGCTCAACCACGTCGAAGTGAAGGCGCTGAGCTTCAGCGGACCGCACGGCCCGGCCGACGGCGCGCTCGTCTACGACCGCATCGGCGGCAACGAGTTGCGCGTGCAGGCGCGTGTGGTGCTCAACGCCACCGGTCCATGGACGGACGAGATCGCCACCATGGAAGGCGGCGGCACGGCGCCGACGGTACGCGGCACCAAGGGCGTGCACATCGCGGTGCCGGCCGCCCGCGTGGGCAACCAGGCCGCGGTGACGATGCTCTCGCCCGACGACGGACGCGTGATGTTCACGCTGCCGGCGGGCCGACACACGATCATCGGCACCACCGACACCGCCACCCAGGAGCACCCGCAGGAGGTGCGCGCCGCCCGCGCCGACGTGCGCTACCTGCTCGCGGCCTGCAATCGGTTCTTCCCCGCGGCCGCACTCACGGAGGACGACGTGGTGGCGGCCTGGGCGGGCATCCGCCCGCTCGTCGCGAGCGGGAACACCGGCGACCCGGCCTCCGCCTCGCGCGAGCACGCCATCCGGCACACGCCGCGCGGCGTGCTCACCATCACGGGGGGCAAGCTCACGACCTACCGCGCGATGGCCGAGCAGTGCGTGGACGAGGCCGTGCGGCACCTGGGGATCACGGTGCGCGCCTGCGACACGGCCCGCGCGCCACTGCCGGGCGTACGCGCCGCCGCCGGCACCGACGACCGCCCGCTCCTCGACGGGCTCGAGTGGCGGGAGGCGGACGTCCGGCACGCGGTGCGCGAGGAGATGGCCGAGACGATCGGCGACGTACTGATCCGCCGCATGCCGCTGGCCTTCGAGACCGCGGACCATGGGCGCGCGATCGCGGCGCACGTTGCATCTTTGATGGGTCCCCATCTCAAGTGGACCGACGCCGGCGAACGGCACGCGGTCGACGAGTTCGGGCACGAGATCGAACGCCTCTTCGCCGTCTCCCCCTGAGGTTCCGACGATGACGACGCTCCCCCTTCCCCGTCTCATGGTCCGGTTGCCGCTGCTCGTGGCGATCGGCGGCCTGCTGGTCGTCGCCGAGCAGCGCGCCGTGGGTGAGGCACGCGACCGCGGCGCAGCGGTCAAGCACCCGCCGTCCGCGGCCGACGGGGCGCAGGCGCTGCCGACGCTCCGCCTCGAGCCCCTGCCCTCACCCGCGGGTGGCGATGCGGCGGAGCCGTTCGTCGCGACGGATGCCGCAGGCACGGCGCACCTGAGCTGGCTGGAGCGACAGCCGGATTCGAGCCACGCGCTCCGCTTCGCCACCCTCGCGGCCGGTGCCGCCGGTTGGTCCGCGCCCCGCGAAGTCCTGCGGCGCAAGGACCTGTTCGTGAACTGGGCCGACTTCCCGTCGGTGGTCCCGATCGGCGGGGGACGCCTGCTCGCGCACTGGCTGCAGCGGAACGGCGCCGGCACCTACGCCTACGACGTGCGGCTGGCTGAGTCGCGCGACGGTGGTGCGACCTGGGGCGAGAGCATGCTGCCGCATGCGCCTGGTGTGCAGGCCGAGCATGGGTTCGTGTCCATCCTGCCGACGACGGCAGGCAGCGCGAGTGTGGTGCTGCTCGACGGCACCGCCGGTGCACTCGCCGTCGCCAAGGCGAAGGCGGCGGGCGGCGCCGCGGCCGGGCATGATGCACACGGCGCGGCGATGCAGCTCGCGCACGCGACCTGGCGCGATGGTCGCGTGGTGAACACCACCACACTCGACGTACGCACCTGCGATTGCTGCCAGACCGCCACCGCGATGACCACCAAGGGTCCGGTGGTGGTCTACCGCGACCGCAGCGACGAGGAGATCCGCGACATGTCGATCGTGCGCCTCGTCAACGGCAAGTGGACGGCCCCGGCGCCGGTGCATCGCGATGGCTGGAAGATCGCCTCCTGCCCCGTGAACGGTCCGGCGGTCGCCGCCGTGGGCGACACGCTCGCGAGCGCCTGGTTCACGGCACCCGGCGACAGCGGCCGGGTGCGCGTGGCGTTCTCCACCGACGCCGGCGTCAGCTTCGGTACACCGGTCGGCGTCGATGGCGGCAACCCCACCGGTCGCGTGGACATCGAGATGCTCGACGGCCGCACCGCACTGGTCACCTGGCTCGAGCGCACGGGCGGCGACGCGGCCGAGGTGCGTGCCCGCCTCGTGCACCGCGACGGCACGGTCGGGGCGCCACTCGTGGTGAGTGCCTCGACGCGTGCCCGCTCGAGCGGATTCCCGCGCAGCGCCCGCACCCGCGACGGCGTGATCCTCGCCTGGACGCTCGCCGGCCGCCCCAGCGCCGTGAAGGTCGCACGGATCCGGATCGGCACACCGTGACGCGTGTGGCGGCGCGTGGCCGGCGCGCGCGCGGCCTCCCGCTCTTGGCCGCCATCGCGGCCGCTGTCCTCGGCTGCGATGGCGGCGCGGCGCCGGCCCGCGCCGTGGTCCAGGTGGGAGCCGCGGCTCCAGCCTACGCGGCACGCGTGCTCAGCGGGCCGGAGATCGCCCTCGACTCGCTCCGAGGCGAGGTCGTGCTGCTCAACATCTGGGCCACCTGGTGCAAGCCCTGCCGGCAGGAGATCCCGGCACTCGACACGCTGTACACGCGGCATCGGGCGGAGGGACTGCGCGTGGTCGGCGTGAGCATCGACCTCGAGGGCGAGGAGGGCCGCGTCGCGGCGTTCGCCAAGGAGCTCGGCGCCACCTACGAGCTCTGGCACGATCCCGATGATGCGGTGTCGAGCACCTTCCTCGCGGTGGGTGTGCCCGCGAGCTACCTCATCGGACGCGACGGGACCCTGCGCTGGAAACACATCGGGCCGGTCACCGCGGGTGACTCGGCCCTCACCGCCGCCCTCCAGCGCGCCCTCGCGGAGCCGCGCGACTAGAGCAGCTCGGTGTCGTCGTGGATGGTCGTGAGCTTCACGACCTTCAGCTTGCGCGTCATCGTGGGCAGCTTGAGCAGCACCAGCTCGCCGACCTTCTTGCCGAGCAGCGCGCGGCCGATCGGGGACGACATCGTCACCTGCCCGTCGTCGAAGTCCTCGGCGTCACCGAAGATCATGTGATACGACTCCTTGGCCTTGGTGGTGGTGTCCTCCACCACGACCTTGGACCCCATCCCCACCGCGTCGGTGGCGATCTGCGACTCGTCGATGGCCGACAGCTTGGAGAGGCGCTGCGTGAGGTGCCCGAGGCGCGCCTGCACGAACTGCTGCCGCTCCAGCGCCGCCTTGTACTCGGAGTTCTCGCGCAGGTCGCCGAGTTCGACGGCTTTGCGGATCTCGTTGGGCAGCGTGACGTTCAGCTCGAAGCGGAGCTTCTCCGCCTCGTCGGTGAGCTTCTGCTTGAGCGCTTCGATCATGCCATGCCTCGGCGGCGTAGAAAAATCCGACGCCCGACCGTGGTGGCCGGGCGCCGGGGGGAGCGTTCGCTGCCCTCAGTATAGCCGTGGGACCGCTATCCTACAAGAATGTTGCAGGTCCTCCGGCACGACGACGTGACCCAGCTCCGCGCCTGGACGCGGGTGAGTCGGCTCATCGACTACGAGGTGAGCGCGTACGTCGTGCGCGGCGTGTTGATCGACACGCTGTTCCCCCGCGTCCGCGACGACCTGGCGGCCTGGCTCCGTGCCCATCGCCTCGAGGGGGTGTTGCTCACGCACGCCCACGAGGACCATGCCGGGAACGTCGAGTTGCTGCGCGCGCGGGGCTGTCCGGTGGGACTCGCGGACGCGACCCTCGCCCGGATCCGGGTCCCAGGACCGATCGGCATGTACCGGCGCATCTGCTGGGGCACTGCGCCGCCGCTCACCGCGACGCCCACGCCGTTCGCGCACGCGGCGCTGCAGCTGCGCCCCGCACCGGGGCACACCAGCGATCATCACGTGGTGTGGGACGAAGCGCGCGAGACCCTCTTCACCGGCGACGCGTTCATCGGCGTGAAACTGCGCATCGCGCACCCGCGGGAGGACCTGCGGGCGCAGGTGCGGACGCTGCGCGACTTGGTCGCCCTGCGTCCCGCGCGCGTCTTCGACGCGCACCGCGGGCCACTGCGGGACCCGGTCGCGCTGCTGCGCGCCAAGGCGGAGTGGCTGGAGGAGACCATCGGCGCGATCGAAGCCGGTGCCGACAGGGGGTGGTCCGCGGACCAGATCCGGAACCACGTCCTCGGCCGCGAGGACATGACGGGCATCGCGAGCGCCGGCGACTATTCCAAGCGGAACTTCGTCGAGAGCGTCCTCGCCACTCGGGCCGGGGCCGCGCCGGCCTCAACGTGACCCCCGCGCGCGGAGTAAATTGCACGGGCGCCCTTGGGCGCCATCCGCCGTCAATCGGGGTACCATTGCCAATGCAGACTCGTCCGATCCTCTCCAGCCGTCGCGCGCCGCGTTCCACGCGTCGCGCCCTCGTGGCCCTCGCCCTGGGCACGCTCGCCGGGTGCACCCTTGCCGCGACGTCGCCGCTGGCCGCGCAGGGCAAGCCCGCTGTGCTCTCGCCGGCCGCCCCGGCCAACACCGCCGCCGCCGTGAACGTCGACTGGCGCCTGCTCGCCGGGCTCGACTACGAGACCGGCAAGATGACCGACACGCTCAAGAAGCTCGACGGCAAGCGGGTGCGGGTGCCCGGCTTCATCGTGCCGCTCGACGACGCCGATGAGGAGGGCGCGGAGTTCCTGCTCGTCCCGTACTACGGCGCCTGCGTGCACACACCGCCGCCACCGCCCAACCAGATGGCGTTCGTGCAGATGTTCTCCAAGAAGCCGGTGAAGCTCGCATTGTTCGACGCGGTGTGGATGGAAGGCACCCTCAAGATCACGAACTACGACTCGCCGTACGGGCAGGTGGGGTTCCAGATCGAGGGGATGACCATGAAGCCCTACACCGGCAAGTGAGCACGTCCGCGGCCGCCGGACCGGCGGTCGAGCTCAAGGACGTCCGCTTCGCGTATCGCGCGGGGCAGGACGTCCTTGACGTTCCGGCCCTCAGCGTCGCCCGCGGCGAGTTGCTGTTCCTGCACGGTCCGTCGGGCAGTGGCAAGACCACGCTGCTCGGGCTGCTCGCCGGCGTGCTCGCGCCGAGTGCGGGCACGGTGCGGATCCTCGGCAGCGACCTCGGGGCCCTGCGCAGCGGCGCCCGCGACCACTTCCGCGCCGAGCACCTCGGCTACGTGTTCCAGATGTTCAACCTCATCCCGTACCTCTCGGTGCGGGAGAACATCACGCTGCCCTGTCGCCTATCCGCCGCCCGCCGCGCCCGGCTCGGCGGCACGAGTGCCGACGCGCAAGCGGCACAGCTCGCCGACCGCCTCGAGATCGCCGGGCTGCTCGACGAACCCGTGACGGCGCTCAGCGTGGGCCAGCAGCAGCGCGTCGCCGTGGCGCGGGCACTGCTCGGTGCGCCGGAGCTGGTCGTCTGCGACGAGCCCACCAGCGCGCTCGACGCCGACCGGCGCGACCGCTTCCTCGAGTTGCTCTTCGCACGATGCCAGGAGGCCGGGAGTACGCTGGTCTTCGTGAGCCACGACCTCGCGCTGGCCCCGCGCTTCTCGCGGACGCTCGCACTGGGCACACTCAACCGTGCCGCCGCGCCACGCGCGGCCGGCGACCCGGAAGCGGTCGGCGCGGGAGCCCGGCGATGACGCTGCTCCGGCTCGCCTGGGCGTCACTGCGCAATCGCCGCCTCATCTCGACGCTCACCGTCGCGAGCATCGCGCTC
>Ga0268299_1003266_pt1 | contig 15517 bp, 17 predicted proteins | sample NOBtaG_FD_193484 | JGI IMG/M metagenome (GOLD analysis project Ga0268299, IMG submission 193484) | Activated sludge microbial communities from bioreactor in Nijmegen, Gelderland, Netherland - NOB reactor | ecosystem: Engineered > Bioreactor > Aerobic > Activated sludge | place: Netherlands...
ACCTTGCTCCATTTCGTCTATACGGTTGGGGTCACCGAGAAAGCTACGAATGGAAATGGGTGCAGGACCGTTTCCAAGCGCAACAATGCCTCGATCGATCGGAGCCTTGTCCTTAAGATATTCACCCTCGAAACGTAGAGTGGTTCGCGAACCGATTTCCCACCCCAACGTCGGAGCGAGAAAAATCCTCTCAGTGTGCACACCTTCTCTGTAGCTATTGGCCGTTTCGTAAATTCCGTTAAATCGATATGTCAGGGTCTTATTGTCGTTGAGGGGGCCACCGATATCTATCGTCGGTCGATACAGACTGTAACTACCGAAGATCATCTCCCCTGAATAGTAGGAATTCTTCAACGGATTCTTCGTGATCTGATTGACCACACCGCCCGGATCAGACCGACCGAACAGATACGAAGGAGGTCCTTTCACAACCTCGACTCGTTCAATATTAGCCGTATCACGCATAGCCCGGTTTCCGAATTCGCTATCGTCTCGAAACCCGTTCTTGAAGGTATTCAAACTGCTATTGAAGCCACGGATCGTAAAATTTTCGCTGCGTTGACCATTGCCTGCCCCCCCGTTGAACACACCGCTGACGTTCCGAACAGCATTTTCCAGTCGAATGACCTTCTGGTCATCGAGGACCTGCCGTGTGACGACTTCAACCGACCGAGGGGTATCATGAATTGGAACCTGAATCCTGGTTGCAGTGTTGGCATCGTCGGCCGTGTACGAGTCGCTCCGCTCCTTCACGTCCTTGACGACCACTTCAGGCACTTTCACCGGTTTTGATGCAGTATCTTGGTGAGGAGATTCCGCTTGAGGATCCGGCATCTGTATGGGTTGCTCTTGACTCTCCAACGGTACGGCCTCGGGGGTGGCCTGGACCAAAGTGATGGTCGCCGAATTCGTATACTTATAGCTCACTCCCGTGCCGACCAGAAGCGTGCGTAATGCCGCATCCGGCGTATGCTTCCCGGTGACTCCCACGGAGGTTGCCCCATGCGCCAATTGCGACGGATAACTCACTTGAACACCGGATGTCTCAGCAAACGAGTTCAATGCTGAGCTCAGCGGTTGTGGAGGAATGTTGAAGGTTACGGGAGCCGCCTGAGGGGAGCCGGATGAGGCGGCCTGTGCGACGTACGGTGTAATTACCATGGTCAGGATCAAGAGCAGAGAGAACCACACAAGAGTCCTTTGTCCCCCTCCCTCCCCGACGTGCCCGGCTAGATTCGTCATATCTCTCTCCTCAGATAAATGCGTATGTTTGGGATCAAAACCCAAGCAAGATGATTGGTTGCCCCCCATTAGACGCAGTAGCAACGGGGTCCCTCACGTGCCGTGGTACTTTTTATTTGTAAGGAGTCAAAAAAGAACGGCGACTCGATCGGTGAGGCGGGCTATGCGTATTGGGAGGGTCTGGGCCAGGGTTGTGAGGATTCCGTCAGGGTCGGCGAGGGTGTAGCTGCCACTTACCCTTACTTCTCTGATACTTGGATCCAAGATCCAGATGGCCCCGCGATGGTACCGACGCAGTTCCTCGATCACCTCGGACAGTTTGGCGTTCTCAAAAACAAGGCGGCCCCGCAACCACGCCGTTGTCGTCGCGAGATTCACCTCTTGGACGGGTCCCACCGCGTGACTGTCCGCGATTGCCTGGCGGCCGGCCGTCAATCTGATAGGCTCCCAGCCTCCCTCGCTTGGTGCCAATTCGACGATCCCTTCCACGACCGTGACGCGTATTTCCTTCGACTGACGATGGACGACAAACTTCGTACCAACGGCACGGGAGAAGATCTGCCTGCCCTCCACGACAAACGGCCGATCTCGATCCGGCTCTACCTCAAAGAACGCTTCTCCATCGAGAAGCCGGACCTTGCGGGTCAGACCATCGAAGTTCACCGCGATGGCACTTCCGGTATTCAGGGTGGCCGTGGAACGATCAGGAAGTTCGACCTGAAGTTGCTCGCCGGTCGCCGTTCGATGATCAGCCGTCAACCGGACGACAAGATCCAATCGATAGGCCAACACGATGACCAGCGTGCAAGCCACGGCAACCCCGGCCCATTGCCAAATCTGTCTGTTTTGTGGGAAGGCCCACCGTTGTGTGGAGGGGAACCCCGAGCCAACAGCGGCCGCAGATTCCGCCGCCGCCTTCAGCGCATGATCGTCCCACAGCCTGGAGACTTCGTCGAAAGCCAGTGCATGAGCCGAGCTCTGCCGCCTCCAGGACTCGAATGCCCGGCGATCCTCTTGCGAAAGACTGTCGGACCGCAACCGAACAAACCAGGCCAACGCCTGTTCATCGATGCTCGTGCCGCTGCCGGAGGGATCTATGTCGGAGTCGGAATCCTCTGGTGTCATGCCTGCAGCGCGCCACGTTCAGACCGTGCCGGGACCTCGGGAACCGCCCGAGTATATCTTCAGACGGATACCCAAGCCAGTCCCTCATGTCAATCTGCATCGTTTTGCCGCAGAAATGTCCTGCAATGAAGAAGAGCCCGCATGATGAGTTTCTCTACCGCGCTTTCAGAGACACCGAGACGGGAAGCAATGTCTCGGTAGGCACATTCATGCACGCGGTGGAGGAGAAAGGCCTCGCGGGACCGGTGCGGGAGGGAATCGATAGCGCGGGAAAACACGCGGAGCCGTTGTTTGTCATACATTGCTCTCTCCGCCGACGGTGCATTGGAGGGAACCTCTGACGCTTGATCCAACGTCTCACCGCTCTGACGTTCCGACTTGCCCTTGCGTAAATAATCAATCGCAAGGTTCGTGGCTGTTCGAAAAAGCAAGGCTCGGGGATAGGTAACGGACGTCGTCCGTGCGAGATTGACGAGGCGCAGATATGTTTCCTGGGCCAAATCGGCAGCAGTTTGTTCGCATCGCACCATGCGGCACAGCCGTCTGGTCAACTCGAATCGATGTTCATGAAACAAGCGCTCAATCTCGTCACAGGTCAGATTCACCATCTCAGCCTCACGTTGCAGCATAAAAAACCCACGGACACCGCCTGATGCCGTGGGCTCTGTCCTCGAAGACTTTGGCCTCGAAATTCACTATACTGATATTGAGAACCGCTATCAGTATAAATTATAGCAAAGCTCCCTAGGGCTGTCTAGCCCCTCTGGACGAATCCAAATCGGAGGTAGACATCGCTGAAAAGGAAGGCTTGTAGCAGGGCCAGGATCAGATTGTTACGCCAGTCGCTGCGGCTATCACAGCAAGTGCACCCAATATGGCTGCCGCTTGAGGTTGAAATGGCCACAGGAAAATAAGCACTAACCCCGTGACGCCGGTCATGCCGATCCATTCGACGGGGCCAAATGACCAACCGTTCGAAGCTATGGCCGACAGTAATGAACCCGCCATTGCTGACCAGCCAGCGATCTTGAGAGCCCATCGAACGTGGTCAGATGACGAACGGCCAAACAGCTGTCGATAATGCTTGGGCATTGCCAAGCAGAGTGCCAGGAGGCCGTTATAGCACAATGCAATTTCCATCACCTCGTCACGGTCCTGCTTCTACGATGGAGCTTGAGATTGACTGTTGCGCGGGGACGGCTTGGCGCCCAATGCGCCATGCCGCCCCAAACAGCGATCCACCTACGGCCAGACAAGTCAGATCGACTCCAGCCAACCGCCAATCACAAACCGCCAGCGTCACGAATAAGTGGCTGTCCGTTGTAACCAGATTCAACAGCGGCAAGAGAGCAAACAGCGCAGCAGCGGCGACCAACTGTTCCTTCCAGGCCTTGGAGCAATCTCTTCTGAGGCACGCGTGTACGGCGCAGAGACACCAGACTAGGAAAAAGGTGCGCATCTCCCAGACTGCCCGTCCCGGTACATCCGAAGGCCACAGCCGATTACTCCAAAAAAATGCGGCGACAGCGACAAGCAATCCGGCCACCACGGCGATGTTGAGGGATTCAACGATCCGATATTCGGAGTGATTAGACGTATGACTCTCCCTCCGTTTGATCACCCACAGAAGCGACCCGGTTGCAATCATGACGCTTCCGGTCAGCCCCATGAAAAAATACAGCCAACGAATCGTGGCGTGATCGAACCACAGATAATGAAGCCCGATGAGGACCGAATAGGTCAGAAAGGCCGGCCCCTCCCCTTTCCACACCTTGAGGACATCTCCAGTCGTACCATCGAAGGTCACACGGTCAGAGATCAACGCCAGCCGATCATCCGCGCGACGTACCACATCGACCGTGGCATGAAGATCGCCAGGATGTCTTACCTGGATCCACTCAGTCACGCCGCCGTTCCACTGGATTTTCGCCCGTTGCTCCAGCGCGGCAAGCGAAGCCAATGATGCCGGTGTTCCCGTACGCTTGCGATCGACACGCTGCTCGACCTCCGCCAACATGTTGCCAAACTCTCCCTCGTAGAACACATCGACTCCACCAGGCATGTAGATCATCCAGAAGATAACGAGCCCCGTGAACGTGATCACAACGTGGAAGGGCAGCATCAAGACGCCTGTGGCGTTGTGTGCATCGAGCCAGGAGCGCTGCAAGGACGCTTGGGGTCGGAAGGCAAAGAAGTCTTTGAAGATTCGGTGATGGATGACGATGCCCGTCGCCAATGCCGCCAACATCACCATCGCCGCTGCGCCTACAACCCAAGTTCCAAGCCGGTCCAGATGCAGCTGGTAGTGAAACCGATAGAAAAATTCTCCTCCCCGAGTGCCACGGACCGTCATTATCTCTCCTGTCGCCGGATCGAGCTTGCGCTGTTCTTGCTGTCCCTGGTCGAGATCTTGCCAGGAGATCGTCAATTCAGGAGTCCTGAAATGCGGGAGTTCGATCCACCAATCATCCGCGGCCGGAGCCAGTCTGGCGAGTTGATCAGCGGCAGCCTGAATGTTGACGGGCGAAGGCGTAAGCCGATGCAGCTCCGGCTGCATCCAATAGGTGATTTCCTTGTCAAAAACGGTAAGGGTACCGGTCAGAAAGATGACGAAGAGGAGCCATCCGAACACGAGACCGCCCCACGTATGCAGCCAATCCATCGACTGTGTGAAGCTGTCTTTCATCGGTTACGTCCCCAGCCACGGGGAGAAACGGAATGGTTAAGGGACGACGGCCAACGCGAGCGGCACCGCAACCACGCAGCACCCGACCGCGGGGACCAAGAGTCCCATCCAAGCCTGTCGTGAACTGGACGCGGCAAACGCCCAAAGGATCGCGCCGGTATAGAGGATGAACGAACACATTGCGGCCGCCAGCACGGCTTCGCTCCGAGGCAGCGGTAAGATAAGCGTCAGAAATGTGGTGAAGGAATACGTCAGGCCGTATCCGCCAAGCGCCGCCGCGGCGACGCGGGACGCTACGTCCTGCCAGGGATGCTTCTTTCGGCCATTGACGTTACCCATTGGTTGGTCTGCCCGAGCAAATGGAAGTTGAGCGCTGCCACTGGCAGCTTGACAGGGTCAGCGGGGCTTCGAATCATCAGGACTGGCATACCGCGGCTGCTCATCTTGGACGTAGGAGTAGCCTTTGGATTGCATGCATCCGCTCAGGTTGATGCCGCCAGCCATCGTGTCCTTTTGATGTTCTGCGCCTGAAAGTACTTCTGACTTGCAGACTTCCCAGTCTTGCTGCGCCTGAGTTTCCGTCTTGTTCGGATGCTTCCACCGACCTTCGGCACATCCCACCACGAGTAGCGGTATGAGAACTAGAATGATCATCAGTGCTTTCGCGCGCTACACCCCTCCATGTACTAGACGCACCGAACGACCCGCACCTCACTCTGCCCGATGGCAGTGCACTCTACTACACTCCCATCCACAATGGGAACGACCTAAGCCATCAACCCTGGTGACAAATGTCCACCTAGTGAGGCTCTCAAATCGTCCCACTGGGGCGGGAGAGAGCAGTTGAGCGACGTTGAGAAACGTTTCTTAAAGGAGATCAGCGGCGGCGAGACTGTCCACTTTCGGAAACCCAGCGATCCGATGCGGCCAGCCGCTCGGCGGCGATCAGAACCTCAGCGCGACCGTTCCCAGCACCGTGAACGGCTCGCCGAACAAGTACTGAGGGGAGCCATTATACGAGGTCGCCACGTACCGCTGATCAAGAAGATTGCGCATATTCAGGGCTACATTGACTGCCTTGGCTCCGATCCAGTTTCTAGGCTCAAGATTATGATTGTAGTACAAGGCCGCATCCGCCCTGACATAACCGGGAATCGCCGGCTGGTCGACGAAGATTGAACCGTTGCGATTGGTATACGCGAAGAGCCCGCCGCCCACACCGAATCCCGCGAGAGGGCCTTCCTGAAAATGATACGTCGACCAGATGGTGAATTTGTTGTACGGCACGTTGGCAAGACGTCTGTTGAGCAGCTGCGGATCATTGTCCTTCGTGACTTCGGCATCGGTGTACGCATAGCTGGTAATTACGTTCCAGCCCCTGGCCAAACTCGCCGTCACATCCAACTCGATGCCCTGGCTCCGCTGCTCGCCCGTGGCGACTTGAAAAATGAAATTCGATGGATCCGGCGTGAGCACGTTCTCTCTCGTCAGGTGATACCACGCGAGAGTGGCCGAGATTCGATTGTCGAACATGAAGACTTTCGTACCCACCTCATACTGGGTGGACCGTTCCGGGTTAAACACCTGGCCGCTGGCATTCAATGAACCGGGCGAGCTGGGCTGAAATCCCCTAGTCCAAGAGGTATCTCGGCCACATTCGGTCAATCCTCAAATTCCAACCCATCGCGGGTGCTCAACGGCATAGGTTTTCGAGGAGACGATACGACACTTCAGAAGTGATGACGATTGGAACTCCCACCATCTGGATTCCAAGAGGGCCGCCCGGCAGCCGAACCATTTCCAACATGTACTCCTAAACCTCCTGCGTCGTCCATCTGAATCGGCCGCCGCTTTCGAAAGGCGGTCGGGGAACACCCAACCGCCCGTTTAAAGAAATGACTAAAGGAGAAGGAGTCGCTGAAGCCCAACAATTCAGCAATATGGGTCACGGAGGTTTCATCTCCCATCAGCATGCGTTTGGCCCTGAGAATCCTGAGAACTTTCACGTAATGAGAAAAGCACACACCCATCTGGAGCTGAAAGATCTCCGAGCTGTACTTCTCCGAATATCCGAGAAAACTCGCGAGATCTTTCAAAGTAACGCCTCTTTCAAGATTCACCCTGACAAAGGCTTGAATGCGCCGCGAGAGCAAATTCCCATCGTGAGTAAACTGGGTCAATTGCAGAAACGCGCTGACGTCCGCTTGCGGACTGCGACGCTCTGAAGCGTGGTGCCGTCGCGCCCCTCTTCCAATCCGCCTCCCCCACGACTCCCGGTCGGCATACAAAGAATCCGCAGTGTGAAGCTGCCTATCTTCTGACCGAGATATTCCAAGCTGTGTGGCTTTAGCGTGCATACAAGTATCCGCCTCTTCTTACGACAACCTCATCATCCGAAGCAGAACGTTCTCAGCTGCGTAGCCTGCACACTCTGAAGCGGACTGCTCTGATTTGCGCCACGTTTGGCGCGCCATAACACGATCGGCCCACGCCACTTCCCTCACTGCCCATGCGCAGCACGCAAACGGACAAAGAGGCACGATACCGGAGCTTCCTATGGTGATCCGACGGAAGCCATCGTTCCTTTGTTGCCGCCCACAAACGCCCGCATTGACACCACGGCGACGGCTCCGACAAGAATCCCCAACGCCACAACAAGGCTGATGAGCACTGGAAAGTTGTCGTTTCGACGGATCGAATCGGTCCTCACTCTTCACTCCTTCATTCAGAGAGTCGAAGCAGCCGTGACGGATGTAATGGCCTTTTTCGATGCTCGCCCTTCATCAACAAGCAGTGCACTTTGCGTTATGGCATAACGGCAGATCGCGCAGGTCCAGAAGGCCCCGGTTTGGAAGAGGCAGTGCCGTTGGCACCGAGGGCAATGGCGAATTTTCATGGTGCATCTCCCTAGTGACACATATGCACACTTGACGAACCCTTGTGCGCAGATGCTGAACCCAAAGATGATTGCTTAAGCATTGCGGCCAAACGTCCGATTGAGTCGGCAAAAGCTTGAAATTCATCCCGGTCAAAATGCAACGTGATCGATCCGTAGGTGACATGAAGTCGTCCACAGCTACATACCGCGAGTTTTGACTGTCCATTGCCATGCATAAGTCCCCTCCTTAACCTCAAGCTCGTTAATGCGCGCCACACATTGCTCACCTGTCCATCCACCACGAAGCTGGCAAACTAAACAGAGAGAAATTCTCTCTGTGAGCCCGCATGCTCCGCCCAAACCTCTCCAGCTTCACCAACCGAGAGTCGATTCAGCACGATAAGATTGCGGATGGCCTGCAAATCGCAGTTTGAGAAGTGGTGGCGCCAACGCAAACGTACAATTCCCTCTTCATCAAGAAGAACGGTAAAGCAGCGAGAAGTGGCTGAATCACTGGCGATGCCGAACATGCGATGAACGCGATGGCATGGATCGGCCAAAACCGTCGCTCGATGCCTTTTTTCTCGCTCTTGCCATAACTGATGATGCAGACAGGCGTCGGACCCGACGATCAGGAACTCGACATTCACCTGTTCGAACCGATCGGCTTGTTCATCCAGCGTTTCTGCCGCCGCGATGATCCCCTGATCCGGCAGAAAGCACATGACGAGCAGGCGGCCGGAAAATTGCTTCCCCGATAGATATTTGAGTTGACCGCCCACCAGCGCCGGCACCCGAAAATCCAACATGCTTTTCTCATCGAGCTTCATTAACTTTCTCCTTGTACTGTGGGCCTTCACTTGAATGCCCCCCTCTTCATCTCGCGTCTCTCAACGGCGGGCGACCATTGAATATCCCGCCGATTCCATCCACAATTCACGCATCTCCACCCACTCGTTCGATAGAAATCCAGAATCTGCTCCAGCACGATCAGCCCTCCGCATTTCACACAGGATGCCATCATCTTTTCTCCCTCCGTTCATGCTCGACACCGTGGGAGGAACGGTGGAGGAGGATTAGCCCACCGTCCCATCCGATGGGTGGCGCTCCGCATCTATCTGCTTGCAACCGGGTTGGCGCTCAGCAGCGGAGCCGCCAGAACAGCGGCACGTTGTTCGACTTCATCCTCAAGCCAGCGGCTAAGGGCCGGATGTGCCAGTCCCTTGTCGTTGAGCACATAGTCCAAACCTGCCAACAATTTCTTGTACGGGCCCGACCCATACAGACGGTCTGCAATGACCAAGACACGACCTTCCCTAGCTTCTTCCTGGATCATGTCTCTGATCTCAGCCACTGCCTTCTCGCGCAGCTCCGGCCAATCCTCCCGTACCGTTGCCGCTCGAATTGATTTCAACTTGCTGCAATGAGGTTCTTCCTTGAGACGGCTGATGTTTGCCTCCATGACTTGCAGCCATCGGGCATTTCCAGTGTCCGTTTTTTCTCCATGCGCGAGAAGAAGAATTGTTTCTTTCGAAGGATCCTGGCTCACTTCCACGATCCGTTCGTGCAGGATGTCAGCGACCTGCGCCGTCTCCTCATAGCCTCCAAACCCTGAAAACAACGCCGCGCTGCGCACCTGCGTGGGCATCGCATGATCATGTGATTGACCCGGAATAGCATCCGTCAAGCCGAGAATGTAGTCAGTGCGATCCTTCATGTGCTGCGAAAGTGCATACATTCGAACGAAGACGATTCGTCGGATTCCTCTTCCTTCAAGACGCGACACTGCTTCTTGAATCACCCGTGGATCGGCCATCCCATATGCCATCTCCACATCGTAATGGGCCCTTAACGGCGCAACGAGACTTTCAACCGCATCGTTCCATGGTTTGGTCGCACCATGGGGCATGACCACAATCCCTATTTCCGCTCGCGAAGCCGCGGTATAACGATTGGCCGACTTTTTCAGCCAGAGTACGATGTTGGGATGCGGCACGAGTTCTTCGCCCACGTACACAACGTCGAGATCGTTGAACCTCTGTCCGATCCAATTCAAGACAGACATGCTGTAGTCAAACTTGGGCCCGAGCGTAGCGGGAACCACCACTGTCCGTCCCTTCTTTGCTGCAGCTTGCGTGATTAGATTATCAGCCGAGTGATTCCTGGATTCGGATCCCGGTGCGTCTCTGTCATAGTAGACGAGCGCTATTGCTTCCTTGAATGATTTTCTGCTCGCCACATAGGAAACGAGCTTTCCCAGGTCTTTTCTCATTGCCTGTTCGGTAGACTCATCGATCGCGCCGACACCGACTACAAAGAGCCTGTCGTCTTCCGTCTTGCCACCCAACTTCTCGACGCGATCCAACAAGACCTGCCATACGAGATAACTATCCGCCATGGATGGTGCCCAATGAATGGGTCCTGGGACCTCATAGGGGGGGAGGTTAGCGATCACCTTCTGCAGCAAGGGATCCGCATGAGAAAGGAAAAGAGGAATACCAACAACCTGCTTGGCCCCAGCCCTTTTGAGTTCAGCAAGCGCCTTGCTCAGATAAGTCGAGTACTCGGTACCAATTCCGCCATAGTCACGCCCCACAAATGCGAGTTCGGCCGGTGAATAGACATTTTTGAATTCGTCGAACGCAACCTGAATCTCCTGATTCCCCAAGGAGCCTCGATCGGAGGCAACGACAAGAAACCCGGTCTCGTTGGAACCAAGCACTGCGAGACCATTCCCTTCGGTCAGTAGAACGAAGCAGGTGGCCACCCCTATCCATACAACCAAGTCCCTGACTGCCATTGTTGTCACGTACAGCCTCATGCAGCGGTGCATCATTCTTTTCGACCAATCGACCACTTTTCGTGGAGCCGCAGGACAAACATTTCAATCCATTGTCAACGTTTTAGTATTGAGATGCATTCTCAATATCATTTACACAAACGGTTGTCAACGCTTTTTACGGTTGTCAACGCTTTTTTTTGAGATCCCTATCGATGCTTTTTCGGGTGAAAACAGTAAAAAAGCGGCCGTCAGGAGCGAATGCCGCTAACGAGCGTGAGAAGCATTGCCGTTGTGAACATGAGACCGATTCCAATGAGGATGCCAAGAGATGCCTGGAGGCGACGCGTGGCTGTGTAGGATATCGCGGTGAGAGAAAGAATGACGTAGAGCAGGGAACCTGCTGCCAATGTATAAAACAATATGGACAGGTAAGACGATACCCCCTGCCCACTCAAGATTGTTCCCAAGCATGTCGGCGCACCGGCCAACAGGCCCAGGAGGAAAATATCCTTCCCGGTCACGGGAGTTTTCCCCGCGGCGCCCACGATGCCGAATCCTTCCGTGCCATTGTGCAAGGCGAAACCCGCTACCAGCAGCATGCTTAACGTCCATTGTCCGCTGGCGTAACTCGCTCCTATCGCCAATCCTTCTCCCAAATTGTGAAAGCCCATTCCCAATGCAATCATATATGGGAGGGAAAGGAATCTGCTTGCCTGACTACTACCGAAAATCTGACTGGACTCGAGCCATACCAAACCGATAAGGCTCGCACCGAGCCCACCCAAGAATACGATCCACGACATGACATCTCGCACTCCCGTGAGCTCCACTGATTCGTGCATCAGATCAAAGAACAGATACAGCAGAACACCGGTAGCCACTCCGATCAGCGCAGCTTCCCAGGTGCGCGGCAATATCCGTCCTAGTAACAGGGCCACAGCGATGCCCAGATAAACGGGAATAAGCCCGGCGACCGCACCAAGCGCAATCAATTCAAGCATAGGGGACTCATAGCAGAAAGGTTCTCAGATGGAAAGCCCTAATCTGATGACAATTCATTACAGCCTTTGCTGGTCCGTCCGCTGCTCCGTTCCAAATCCCTTCTCTTTGCGACAGGCTGCTTGAGACATACGAGAGAGCAGGCGGCACACTACCGAGGATCGGGCTTGACATCTGAAGGTGGAGTTCCGCCGATGGTGGAAGAATGAATGTGCACGAATCGACCGCAACGACTGCACTTGATGACCAGGTTATCACCCTCCCAGCGGGCGATTAATCGACCACAGTGGCACCGAACGTCCCTGGTTAGTGGCATACGCCGTTCACTCATGAGGTCGATTGACTACTAGACCTCATACTCTTCCCTCGCCAAGCAACTGTGATTGCCCCTCATCGTGACCAGCATGATCTGAAAACTCGCACGGCCAGCCGTCAGCCGATGACGGACACTGCGAGGAGCGGCCAGGGAAACCTACCTCTGCGGCTCCTCGGATTCAGGAGCCGCTTACGGTCGGATGGTTTCAGGGACTGACAGAGGCTTAGGAGTGATGCAGCAGACGTACAGATTATTTGAATGTGATCTTCTTGAGTTCTGCAGCAGGCAGTTCGACCTCACCGAAGTCCGACTGTCCCTTGAAACTCCCGGCAATCGCCAGAATGAATTCTCCGGTCTTTCCATCCGCCAAGGTAATGGTGACATGCGGGGGGGTGCCATTTCCTGAAGGTTTGAGATCGATGTGCTTGATGTTGTCAAACTTTATCTTGACGGTGGCCGTGCCTCGCTTGACCGGAACTTCCCGCATCTCATGCGGCACGAAAGCAGTTTCACTGATTTTTTCTTCATAATAGAAGATGACGTTCTTGACATCCGTTTCCACACCCTTCGCGTCGGTCGCCACGGCGTGAAATACCTTGTCGCTCTTGGGCTCTGCACCAGTTGCCAGGCCCCCGCCTAGCGTCCCTGACAACAACACGGCAGCACACATGATCATCGTGCGATTCATGCTCGTCTCCTTTGTATTTCGCGATTCTATACTGTTTACACTTGGGGATACCCGTGCAAGCCCCCTACCCGTCCAACCGATAGCTGATGGGAACAAGAATCGTCACCTGAGGTTTTCCCAATGGATGCTTGAGAGTGAGTGGCGATGCCTGCCTCATGACCGACAGCGCTTCTTGGTCAAGAATAGGGCGGCCGGAACTTTCGGCTATCCGAAGTCCAACGACTGTTCCGTCATCACGAATTACTGCTGCAACCACGACCTTCCCTTCCCAATGATTGGTTCGTGCCAAGGCCGGATATCGTTTCAATTCCTGAATGCGTTTCCAGAGGGTATCCCGTAGCCAGCCATAATCAGCCTGCATCTGCCGATAATGCACAACGCGGTGCTGTACAGCCTTTTCTTCCACGGTTGGAGAATCGGACTGAACGGGAGCCTCACGCTCAAGCACGGTAGGTTGATGCGCAACGGCTACTTGCGCTGCCACCGGTGAGGATTCCGTCACCACTTGGGCTACCGGCGCACTCGTCTCGACCACCGCCGCAACCGTGGGAGTTGCAGTCTCAGTCACAGCCGCGGGGGTTTCTACGCTCTGAACCGGAGTTCGATGGACCGCAGTTTCAACAGGGGTGGCAGTGGCCTGCTCGACGGGAGTGGCAACATCTTGAACCGTCTGACGCACCGTCTCCACCGTCGTCTGGATCTGTGGTTGGACTTGCTGCGTCTGGACCTGTGATTGAACTTGCTGCGTCTGGACCTGTGGTCGCTGGTCTACGGTTCTTTGCACCTGAGGCGTCGTCTGAGGACGAACGGGTGTGGGAACCGGAGGGGGCGGCGTAGGCGTCACAGGAGCAGGCTCGACCTTGGGCGGGGCCTCGACCATGGCGACTTCCCATGTAAACGGCATGGGGCGGGGTTTCTCGATCTCTGCCAGAAGGACCATCGCAAACCAGATACTCAATAGGTGAAAAACGAGAGAGACAGACCAACTATGAGCGTGATTCGTCTCCCCACTGCGCGTCAACTTTCCGAATTCGATGGTCGTCATAACGCAAGAGTCCAATTGTTTAGCGGTAGCAATGTGCCATGATCGCAACGGACAATCAACCCTCCTGATGAAGCCCTATCGAAGATCACACCCCATGAAAGGTCTGTTTGGGCTTGAACTTCGCTGGCTGGAAGAAGCTGCCCAGATCTGTCAATAGCGTCACATTATATTCAGAACTATGCAGGGAATTGCCACTACTTACTTGTGAGCGTCAGCCCGGCGGGTCTAACTTGGTAGATCATGAAGAAGGCAACTCGACCCAAAAGTACCACGAGGAGACAACAGGCCTTTCAGGATCACTACGCAAGAAGGAAAGAAGTCCTCGACGCGGCTTTCACTGTCCGCAGCCTAATACCCGCTCTGCATCTGTCTCTGTCAATTAAGACGAACCAGCTTTACAAAACCTCACCGGTACCACGAATAATAATAATATCAAGCCAATACAATAACTTGCGATGTCAATTCCGTAACGGAACTGTCGGCACTTGGCAATGCTGCGGCGTGCTTCAGCTATTCAAGCTGGTAGTTAATCGGCACTAACATCACGACCGATGTGCCTTCGAGTTCATAGGCAAGGCTGAGCGGCGACGCGGCTTGGAGAGCCTCCAAGGCCGCAAAATCCAAAACAGGATAGCCGGAGCTCTGCTCGATCGCCGCGTTCGTGATTCGTCCATTAGGCTCGATACTGACCTGAACCACAACTCGGCCTTGCCAATGATTTGCCTTGGCCGGAGCAGGATAGGTTTTCACATCCTCGAGCCTGGTACGGAGCGTGTTCATCAGCCATCCGTAATCAGGCCGAATTGACCGATTGATCAATCTTTTTATCGTGGCAGGAGGGCGGTGAAGCACCGGCGTGCGCACTGGTTCGGCTTCGACCTGAACCGCGTCCGCCTCGGTGTCACTTGTGATGTCAGGAGGCGGTGTGGCGGATGCGACGGTACTCGCAGCAGTTGTCGCACTTGTGGCATCGTCGCTTCGCTGAGAGTGCGTTTCAACCGGAGGCTTCAGCTGCTGCCTTTGTGCTAAGAGGAGATCTCCCTCCGGCTCCAATTCTTCATATTGTGGAATTATGGACTCCACAGCCGATTCCGCTGGTGGTCGAACAGCTGCTTCCGCGAAAATTTCTTGTGACGGTGGGGCCTCCTGTCGCTGGACCCCCTCGGCAACAACAGGCTCGGTCGAAGGAGCGGTCTTCAGTGACACATCCCAACGGAAGGGAGCCTGCTGTGGAATTGACCGGGTAGCGGTAATTTGAAGATTGAATGCAATGGCAACCGTCAATACCATTCCATGGAAGAGGGCCGAAATCCCCCACCCGATATGTCCGGTCAGCCCGGTATGGCCATAGGCCAAATCTCGTACTTGGGTACTCGGCAATGACAGGGCAAGGGGCAGTTTCTGGCGCCAAATGTTGTTATGTATTTGGCCATCCGCCTGCTTCGAACAGAGATTCGCCTGTCCCTGCCCTGTAGAACGCATCGCGCTATCCTTGTCGGCGTTGATAGGGTCTTTGCCCGTGTTTTCAAAGCCGATTTGCACTTCCTTCACTCTTCACCCTCAAAAAAAACCCAACGCCACCTTCCTGGTGACCTTGGGCTCCGTACTTAAAGTGCGCTGGCCTCTAGCGACCCGTCGTTATGGGTCCTATCTGTGAATTTGATAATTAGTATCAATACACAAGTTGCGTTGTTCTTGTCAAGTACCCCAGACTTGGATTCCGATGAGGTTCTAGTGAAAACTCACGCTCGCGTAG
>Ga0268299_1003267_pt1 | contig 15513 bp, 9 predicted proteins | sample NOBtaG_FD_193484 | JGI IMG/M metagenome (GOLD analysis project Ga0268299, IMG submission 193484) | Activated sludge microbial communities from bioreactor in Nijmegen, Gelderland, Netherland - NOB reactor | ecosystem: Engineered > Bioreactor > Aerobic > Activated sludge | place: Netherlands...
GTGCGGGCGACCGTGGGCGTGCGGGTGCGGGTTGCGCTGCGAACGACCGTGGGCGTGCGCGTGCGGGTGGCGGTGCGCGTGCGGGTGGCCGAGCGCGTCCTCGTCGCCGTGCGCGCCGCGGTCGGCGTGCGCGTGCGCGATGCCGCAACGGCCGCCGTCGGCGTGCGGGTCGCGCTGTGGACGCGGGTGGCGGTGGCACTCGCCGGTGGTCGGGTGGCGGTCGGCGTCGGCGACGGGCTGCCCGGGATCGGGGTGCCGCCTTGGTCGAAGCCGTCGCGCCACCAGCGCGCCAGCTCTCTGAGCGCCTCGGGGGGATTGCTCGGCTCGGGCTGGTTCAGGACGACGTCGCCGCGGTTGATGCCGTGGCAGTTGGCGCAGGCGCGCATCTCGCCGGCGGGGAAGGTGACCCAGTAGCGCTCGCGCACCACCGGCGTGCCGTCGGGGGCGACGAGCTGCCAGCTCAGGGCGCGACGGGCGGGCACGAAGGCGGCGACGCTGCCGTCGTCGGCGACCGCGACGCTGCCCTCGGGCGCGCCCGGCGGGGCGGGGTTGATCGCGTCGTGCATGAACTGCGCGATCGGCCGTCGGCCGCCGTTGAAGAGCGAGTAGCCGCGGATGAGGTCGGCCTGGACGAACTGGAGGAAGGCGATGTCGACCGGCGTCTCGCCCGGTTCGACGGTCTGCGTCGTGGTGCCGGCGACCCGCAGGTTGTAGTCCTGCTGCTTGTCGGCGCGGCGGGTGACGTTGCGGCTCACGACCAGCGCCAGGTCGTTCTCGAGCAGGAAGGCGCGCAGCCGGTCCACCCCTGCGGCGCCGCCGAGCTCCTGCTCGAGGATCGCCGTCTCGATCGCCGGCAGCGGGTTGGTGTGGCGCGGCGGCCGCGGGCGCGCGCGCACTTCCACCGGATCGAGCTCCCACAGCGGGCCGCTGTAGCTCAGTTGCGAGTACGAGTAGTTGTCCCAGTACGAGATCGACTTGCTGATGCCGTTGGGCACCAGCCGCTCGCCCGGGGTCCAGTAGGGCGAGCCGGCCTGCAGGCGCACGAGCTTGAAGTCGTAGCGCGACGAGAGCGGCCCCGACACCTGGCGATCGGCGTAGGGCGAGGCGCTGTGCACGGCCACCAGCGCGCCGTCGGACAACGGCAGGGGGTTGCGGAACAGGCCGACGTGTCCCTCCGGGCGGGTCGCGCCGTCGGCGATGTAGCCGCGCGTCGCCGGGTGGGTGAGGTGGTCGATCTGCATGTCGTCGGCGTTGAGGCCCTCGACCCCATCGAGGCCGATCACCTGGCCGGCCGCGTGGGTGCTGAACTCGGGCGCGGCGGTGCCGTAGAAGTAGCCGGGCCGGAGCGGATCCTCCTTCATCTGGAGGATGATGTCGGCGGTGCGGCGGCCGTTCGGCAGGATGAACTCGGGCAGGCCGTCGTGCGAGGAGTCGAAGTAGCGCGCCAGCTCGTGCCGGCCGACGTGGTTGAGCGTCTCGAGCCCGCTGCCGTCCTCGTTGACCTGCCAGGGGAAGAAGAAGTTGAAGGTGTGGCCGTGGAGGTAGGCCTCGGGCGGCTGGCGGCGCGGCTCGGGGAAGATCTCGGCGTTGCTGGTCGTCGCCTGGGTGCTGCTCTCGGAGGCGTAGTTGAAGGCGCCGTAGCTGCCGGCGTCGTTCTGCTGGTCGCGCTGGAGGTGATCCCAGCGGGTGTAGACCACCCGTCCGTCGGCGGCGATGATCGGCGTGAAGGCTCCGGAGACGGCGTGGTCGAGGATCTTCACGTCGCTGCCGTCGGGGTTCATCGACCACAGGCCGGTGACCGTCGGCGTCGACTCGTACTCGTCGAGCTGCGGGTAGGTGAGGCGGTTGCCGTCGCGCGGGCAGTCGCTGGTGAAGAGGATGCGATCGTCGGTGCCGTAGAGAGGCGAGACGTTGTTGCAGTTCTCCGGCTGCGGCAGCCGTCGGATCGCGACCTCCTGCCCCGGGTGGATGCCCTCGACCTCGTAGATCTGGAAGTACACGGGGGCGTAGACGTTGCGCGTCGTGCCGCCGACGACCATCGAGAACAGCGCCTTGTCACCCGACCAGTGCACCGACGGCTCGCGCACGGTGATCTCGGCGCCGGCGGCAAGGCCGAAGCCGGCCTCCGCCGTGAGATTGCGCAGCGAGCCGTCGCCGTAGCGGATCCAGAGGTCGCCGCCGCGCGGTGCCTGTCCGGTGACGCCGCGGTGGTTGCCGAAGACGGCGTTGACCGTTGCGAAATCGGCACCGAACGGCGGCTGGGTGACAAAAAGGATCACCGGCTCCCCGGCCACCGCCGCGCGGCTGGCGCGTGGCAGCACAAGGAGCAGCGCAAGGCACAGGATCGATGTGAGCCGGATTCTGCGGTGCCGCGTGCATCCTGTCATGTGACCCTCCCCTTTCTCCTTGCCAGCGTGCGATGCAAGTCGGGGAGGGCAGCAACGGCCGTGCCTGCGGCTCGAGATGGAGAGGCGCGCAAATCGGAGCCGCGACCGTCAGGGAGCGGTTGGCTGCGTGCCAGCGCGGGGCCAACCGCTCCCTGACGGTCGCGGCTCCGATCCTCTGCCCCGACCTAGGGCGTGACCACGGTGCAGGTGCAGCCCGCGACCTCGCCGAAGGAGCTGGCGCAGCCCTGCACGGTGCAGACGAAGTCGGCCGGCGTCGGTGCGGCGGCGCTGGCGCAGCGGTCGAAGTTCACGTTGAACAGCCGCCCGGGCGTGATCGCACCCGAGCGCGTGACCACGACGCGCAGGGCGTAGTCGAGGTCGTTGATCGACACGATCGAGTTCGACGGCCGATTGGTGACGCGCGCGCCGGGCGCCGAGCCGCTGCCGGGCAGGCTCACCAGCGAGCTGCGGTAGGCGACCTGGACGGTGATCGACGAGGCATCGACGCCGAACGGCGGTGCCCAGTTGACGCGGAAGGCGACCGTCGGCGCAGGAGACGGCACGGTGCACGGCCCGACGGCGCAATCGCCGGGGCAGGACTGGCAGGTCTCCGCACCGCTCAGCAGGCCGTCGCCGCACACGCCGCTGGGCGTCTGCGTCGGGGTGGCGGTGTTGGGCGCGCTGGTCGGCGTCGCCGTCGGCGTTGGCACCGCCTCGGTCGGGGTCTCGCTCGGCGCGATCGTCGGCGTGTCGACCGCGCCCTCGGTCGGCGTCGCCTCGGGCGCGCAGCCGTTGGGCGGGAAGCGCAGGATGTTCTGATTGGCGCGCCCGAGCTCGCTGGCGCGGATGCAGCCGTCGCCGTTGAAGTCGGCAGCGGTGCAGCCGTTCGCCAGGGTCGCGCAGCCGGTGGCGACCCCGCCCGGCACGCCGCCTTCGCACGGGCTGCAGCGCAGGATGGTGCTGTTGATGCGGCCGATGTCGCTGGCGGTGAGAGCGCCGCTGGCGTTGCAGTCACCGAAGCAGGCCTGCGCGCCCGCGCGTGGCGGTGCGGCGAGCGCGACGGTGGCGAGGAGTGCGAGTGCGATGGTTGCGATTCGATTCGACATGATGCCCCCCAACAAGGCGATGTCTGCACGAAGCGAGCGCGGGGCACCGTCCCGGACGGCGCCCCGTCATCGAGCTACTGGATGATCACCGAGCCATCGGTGCCGCTGGCGTCGTAGTCGTTGAAGTCGGCGTCGGACATGCCGGCGCGCACGAAGGTCACGGGCGCCACGCCGGTGGTGCCCTCGAGAATGGTGAAGGTGCAGTTCAGCACCACGCCGTCCGGGAACGCCTCCTCGGAGCCGCTGATCGCGACGCCGATGCGGTTGCCGGCGACGTTGTTGGTCGGGTTCTTGCCCGGCACCGCGGAGGCGCACGGGTTCGAGCCGACCGAGAGGCGGGTGGCGTCGAAGTCGATCTCGAGCGGCGCGATGACGTTGATCGCCGGGCCGTTCTTGGTGAGCGAGATCGGCACCACGACGATGCCGCCACCGCTGCCGCTGACCGAGCCGATGGCGATGCGCGGACCGACCGCCGGCGTGGGCGTGCCGGTCGGCGTCGGCGTCGGCGTCGACGGTGGCGGCGGTGCGAGCGTGGCGGTGAAGGTCGGCGGCGAGACCGTCGCGGTCGGCGGCGGCACCGTCTGCGTCGGCGGTGCGGTCGGCGTGGGCGACACCGGCGGCACCGTCGCGGTCGCCGGAATGGTCGCGGCCTGCGTCGGCGTCGCCGGCACGGTGGCGGCGGTGGTGGGCGTGCGGGTCGGCGGCGCCTCGGGTGCGCGCACGCTGCAGGTGGCGCCGGTGACGGTCTGCTGCGCGGTGTCGGCGGCGTCCTCGACGGTGCAGGTGAAGGCCTCGCTGCCGGGCTGGTCGGCGTTGGCGCAGACGTCGAACTGCACCGTCAGCAGTCGCGGCGGAGCGATCGCGAGCGAGGAGGGCTCGAAGATCACCACCCGCAGGGCGTAGTCGAGGTCGTTCGGGTTGATGAACGTGCCGTCGGGCTGGAAGACGATGCGCTCGCCCACCTGCGGCTGGCCGCCGATGCCGGGGATGCGCACGCGCCCGTCGGGATAGCGCAGGAAGACGGTGAGGCCGGCGAGGTCGACGCCGGAGGGCGGCTGGAAGTCGACCTCGACGTCGATCGTCGAGCCGCTCGGCGAGCAGGTGCGGATGATGCAGTCGGCCGGGCAGGTGTCGCCTTCGACGGTGTTGCCGTCGTCGCAGGTCTCGCCCTTGTCGAAGTCGACCGTGCCGTTGCCGCACAGCCCGGGGGTGTTGGTGAGGGTGGGCGTCTGCGTCGGGCCCGTCGGCGTCGTGGTCTGCGTTCCGGTGGCGGTGCGCGTCGCCGTGTCGGCCGGCGTGCTGGTGATCGTCGGGGTGGCGGTCGGCGTGCGCGTCGGGCCGCCGGAGTCGGTCTCGGTCGGTGTCGGCGTGAGGCGCTCCTCGACGGCCAGCGAGCAGGTGCAGCCGTCGAGGTCGCCGAAGGAGGTCGCACAGCCCTCGATGACGCAACTGAAGGCGTTGGCGGGCGGCGGCGAGGCCGCGAGGCACTCGTCGAAGCTGACCGTGCCGAGGGTGTTCGGCAGGCGCCCGGAGACGGTGATCACGCCGCGCAGGGCGTAGTCGAGATCGTTGACGGAGACGACGGCGTTCGGCGGCGTGCCGGTGAGGCGCTGGCGCACCGAGGCTTCGGTGCCGCTGCCGGGCAGGCCGACCTCGCCGTCGGGGTAGTTGAGACGGAAGGTGACCGAGGTTGCGACCGAGCCGAAGGGCGCGGCGAAGTTGACCGTCACCGCGCGCCGGCCGCCGGAGGGCTCGCAGGTGCGGATGACGCAGTCCGATGGGCACGCGTCGCCGTCGTCGTTGTTGCCGTCGTCGCAGGTCTCGCCCTCTTCGGTGGTGCCGTTGCCGCAGTCGGCCGAGATCGTCGGCGTCGCGGTCCGCGTCGGCGTCTGCGTCTCCAGGCCCGGAGTGGGGGTGTTGGTCGGCGTGGAGGTGACGGTGAAGGTCGGGGTCTGGGTGAAGCGCAGGCCGCAGCCCGCGATCTGCACCTGGCAACTGTCGGAGCAGCTCAGGCCGCCGCCCGGCCCGGACTGGCTGTTCTGGTAGCCTAGCGTCTCGCAGGTGGCGACGTTGGCCTCGTTCGTCTGGCTGCAGAAGGTGTTGACGTTGTAGGTGTTGCCGTCGCAGGTCTCGACGCCGAGGTGGACCAGGCCGTCGCCGCAGCGGGCGTTCTGGCAGGTGCTGGTGCAGGCGTCGCAGTCGAAGGTGTTGCCGTCGTCGCACTCCTCTCCCGGATTGATCACGCCGTTGCCGCAGAGGGCGAAGGGCTGCTGCGAGGACTCGCCGCCGCAGCCGGCGACCAGGGTCGCGGCGACGACGAGGAGCGAAGCGAGGGTCGAACGGAACGTCATGGAGGTCATCTCCTTGTGGCCGATCAGTAGGAGTACGAGACGCCGAAGCCGAAGGTCAGGCCGTCGCGGTAGCGGATGGTGTCGGCGTCGGCCTGCGTCTGCAGGTAGCGGTCGTTGAGCAGGTTCTCGATCGAGAACTTGAAGTCGAGCGGCACGCCGAAGACCGGGATCTCCTTGAGCGCGACGAAGTCGAGCTGGTTGCGCGGCTCGTCGAAGATGTCGGGCAGGCCGTTGAGGCCGGCGGCGTTGATGCGCGGGCCGATGATGTTGTACAGCAGCCGCCCGGTGACGATCTCGTCGTTGTCGTACTCGATGCCGGCGTTGACCACGTAGGGGGCCTGGCCCTGCAGTTGGCGCGAGTTGTTCGTCACCACCTGGGTGCAGTCCGGCGGCTTCGGGTCCGGGATCTGGGCGCACTGCTCGGGGGTGAACTGACGGCCGACGTTCACCTCGGAATCGGTGTAGGCGACGTTGAAGAAGAAGTTCCAGAAGGGCAGTTGGCTCGACAGCGGGCCCCGCCAGTCGTTCTCCGGCAGGTAGGGGACGAGCGCGGCGAGGTTGCGGCGGAACTCGACCTCGAAGCCCCAGAGGGTGGCGTCGGTGGCGTTCTTGAAGCTGTCGACGTCGATGGTCGAGAACGACAGCGCCACCTTCTCGATCGGCTGGTCGAGGGACTTGTAGAAGAAGCCGAACGAGACGACGTCGTTGGCCGAGGGGAACCACTCCCAGCGCAGGTCGTAGTTGGCGATCGTCGCCGACACGAGGAAGGGATTGCCGACGAGCGTGCGGATGCCGGAGGGCTCGACGTACTGCACCGGCGTGAGCTCGCGGAACTCCGGGCGCGAGACGTTCAGGCTGTAGCTGAAGCGGACGTTCATGTCCTGCATCGGGGTGTAGATCAGGTTGACGCCCGGGATCGGGTTGAGGTCCTTCAGATTGACGGTCAGCGGCATCGACTGCCGGTCGGAGGTCTCGAGGTGGATGTACGAGTACTCGCCGCGCAGACCGCCGACGAACTTGAGCTGGTCCTGGATGATCGGCAGCTCGACCATGCCGTACAGACCGGCGATCTCCTGGTTGGCGGTGAAGAAGTCGACCGCCTGCGTCAGCTCCTGGAACTGGAAGTAGTTGTTGCCGACACCGAGGTTCTGGGTTCGCAGCAGCACCTCGGGCGACTGGGTGAAGTCGTAGAGCGAGCCGTCGGGGAAGTCGTAGTTGAAGCGGCGCAGGTTGAAGTCGCGGCTGCGGTAGGCGTAGGCGCCGCCGAACTTGAGCTTGGCAGCCAGACCGGACCAGACGTCCGTGCCCGGCAGGCCGGTGGCGAAGGGCACGGTCACGTCGACGCTGCTGTCGCTCATCCACTCGTCGAGGCTGGAGAAGACGCGCAGCAGCGAGGGCTGCTTCGAGATGATCGCCGGCGGGGCGCCGTCGGGGCTGGAGCGCAGGACGAAGCGCTGATCGGGAATCTCCTGGGTGGTCTGCGAGAGCGCCGTGCGCCACTCGACCTCGGTGCCGGCGGGCAGATAGTCCTCGGGTAGCAGGTGCTGGCCGGAGAGCTGGCCGAAGCCGAGGTTCTCCTCGGTCCAGGTGAAGGCGTCCTGCGTCAGTTGCACCTGCGCGCCCTCGCTCTCGTTGGTGCCGGTGCCGACCTTGACGTCGTCGTTGCCCTGGTGGTTGACCAGCGCGCGGACGTTGATCTTGTTCTTCGGGTCGAGGTCGAACCCCATGGTGAGGATGCCGCCCATGCGCGCGGTGAAGGTGCTGTGCTCGTAGGTGAACAGGTCGCGCGCGGCGATGTCGGGGTCCTCGGCGGTGTTCCGGTTGTAGAAGGTGTTGCGGATCTCGTTCGGCCGGTACTGGTACTTGTTGTCGTAGAGGGCGGCGAAGTTGAACCCCCACCAGTCGAAGCGGTTGCCGATCGAGAAGTTCGCGCCCCAGTTGGGCGGCGCGGTCTTGGTCTCGACGTCCCAGATGTTGTTCAGGCTGCCGGCGATGGCGCGCTGGCGGGCGGTGGACTCGGGCACGCGCGGCTGCAGGATGGTGTCGGGGAAGATGTCGGGCAGCTCGCGGAAGCTGTTGCCGAAGCCGAAGTAGTCCCACTTGCTGCCTTCGTAGGTGTCGTAGTCCTGGAAGGTCGTCTGGGTGTTGCCGCTCATCGAGAAGCCGAGACTGTAGGTGAGCTGGTCGGGGTAGTCGCGCAGCTCGAGGTCGACCAGGCCGCCGGCGAAGTCGCCGGGCAGGTCGGGCGTGTAACTCTTCACGATGTTGATCGAGTCGAGGAAGGCGGAGGGGAACAGATCGAGCGAGACGACGCGCTTGTTGGGATCGGTGCTCGGCAGGCGGCTGCGGTTGAGGAGCGCCTGGCTGTAGCGGTCGCCGAGGCCGCGGACGACGACGGTGTCGTCCTCGTCGTTGATGGTGACCGAGGGCACGCGCTCGACCACCTCGGCGGCGTCCGAGTCGGGCGCCTTCTTGAACTGCTCGGCGCTGATCGTGTCGCTCACCACCGCGGCGTTCTTGCGCTTCACCAACTGCGTCTCCTCCGCCGCCTTGTTGGCGGCGGCGACGACCTCGACCACCTGCATCTTCTCCTCGCCCTCGGGGGCGAGGGCGGCGTCGGCGGTGGCGACCTGATTGGCGACCACCACCACGTTGGTGACGCGCGCGCCCTGGTAGAGGGGCGCGAAGAAGCGGATGGTGTAGGTTCCCGGCGCGACCTTGACGTTGAACTTGCCGTCGATGTCGGTGCGCACCGTCTTCTTGAGCTCGACGATCTCGACGCCGGCGTCGATGATCGTGTCGCCGGTCGACTTGTCGATCACCGTGCCGGCGATCCTGCCGATGGCGCTCGCCGCCGGCGCCGCGGGCGGGGCCGGCGGCGGCTGGGCCGAGGCCGGACGCCCCGAGGCGGCGAACAACAAGGCGAACAAAAGCCAAGCGAGCACGATGGCCAGCACGCGCGGCATGCGCAAACTCCTTCCGCTGTCTTCGAATCTCAAGATGTCACTGCGATGAGCGTCGGGAGCGGCCCCCCACCCGCGACGATCGAATCTGTCGCTGATGGCGGAAGGTCTAGCGGCGCAACGTCACGCGATCGTGACTCCCCAGTTAACGTTTCGTGACAGCGCGAGCGGCGCGCGCGTCGTGGGACACGGACACATCATGACCCTGTCAACATCCTGTAATCGATGGGTGGTAGGACGCTCGTATCGCGTGGGCGACCACGACCACGCGCTCGTGTTTCCAAATGACAATCGAGCGGGGCCAGCACAGCAGCGGCGAGGAGACGCGCCGCGCGCCAGGACCAGGGAGGTCACGGGAAGATCGCGCGCGCGCAACCGTTCCGTCACCGCGCCCCGCTATAGAGCCCGCATGTCGAATGCGAAGGGAGGGATCGAACGAGGCGAGGCGCCGATCCGGGTCTCGGCAGAGGGAACGATCGAGGCGAGTCAGGAATCACAAAGCTGCCCACCGCGCACCGTCGGTCTTGCGGGCCTCAGATGCGCGGCGGGCCCCCAACCTCTGCGCCGCACCCCGTTGGGGGGGATGCGGCGCTTCATCGGAAGGAGAGAACGCATGTACCACAGAGATTTGACCTATCGGAAGCGGAGGATCGCCGTCCTCGGGGCGGTTCTGGTCGTCCTGACGGCGCAGTCGGCCTACGCGGCGCTGACGCAGGAGCAGAAGTGCCAGAGCGCGGTGATCAAGTTCTCGCGCCTGTACGAGGACAAGCGCATCAACGCCATCAACAAGTGCGAGCAGGACAAGCTCAAGGGCAAGCTGCCCTTCACGACCGTCTGCCCGGACACGGTCGCCGACGACAAGATCGCCAAGGCGCTGGCTCTGCTGCAGAAGCAGATCGCCAACAACTGCTGCGGCAAGGACAAGGCCTGCGGCGCCGGCACGGGCGAGGACGCCGATCTCGCACTGAGCGCGATCGGCTGGGACGCCTTCACCGGCCTGCGCTGCGACGGCGGCGACAACGACGCCGAGCCGTGCACCAACGATGCGAACTGCATCGGCGGGGGCACGTGCGTCTCGCAGACGGTGTGCCCGAGCATCGAGTCGAGCACCGCGTGCGACTTCGCCGTGCGTGGCTACCAGGACGTCGACGACTGCCTCACCTGCATCGGCGATCTCGCCACCGACCAGTCGCTCGACATCTCGTACGGCGATCTGAAGGCCCCCGGCGCGAACAAGCCGGTCGAGCTCTGCAAGCGGGAGATGAACAAGGTCACGCTGTTCTATCGCAAGGTGCGCAGCTTCCGCCGCCTCTGCCAGGACAAGGTGGCGAAGGGCAGCATCCCCGGCCCCTGCCCGGACAGCGCGACGCAGACCAAGCTCGACGCCGAGGAGGCCAAGCTGCTGTCCGCGCTGGCGAAGAAGTGCGGCGGCGCCGACAAGGCGTTCGGCGGCGGCGACGATCTGCTGGTCGAAGCGACCGGAGGCCCGATCAGTTGCCCGGCCGTGACGGTTCCCGGTGGCAGCGCATGCGGCGAGCAGATCGCGACGATGCAGGACTACGCTGAGTGTCTGCTGTGCGTGAACGACTACAAGGTCGCCTGCGCCGACGCGGTCGCCGCCCCCGGCGCCAACCCGGCCGAGTGCAGCCCGACCTGCGGCAACGGCAAGATCGACGGCGGCGAGACCTGCGACGACGGCAACCTGGTCGACGGCGACGCCTGCCCCGCCACCTGCGTGATTGCGTCCTGCACTCCGAGCGGCGGCCAGGTGACGGTGAACGTGAACTATACCGCTCCCGAGCCGATCGCGGGCGTGGTGTTCTACATCGACTACGACGAGAGCGAGGTTCGCATCCCCGGAACCGGTAGCCAGCAGCAGGTGCAGGACCGCATCTTCCTGCAGACGGGAACCCTGAACGGCTTCTTCACCCCGAACGATCTCAACTACGCCCTCCAGGTCGTGCAGTTCGATGCCGAAGGGGAGGCCTTCACCGGCAGCACTCTCGCGCAGATCGAGCTCGACACCTGCACCGGCGCCGCCGTCGCGGACGACGACTTCACCTGCCGCGTCCTCAGCGCCTCGAGCGACGGCACCCCCGTCGACGTCGTGGGCGCGACCTGCACCGTCGACGTGCCGTGACCAGGATCCCGGCTCAACCGAACAGGCATAGAAGGAGACAAGCATGAAGTTCTCGAAGGTACTCGCATTGGGGCTGGCGCTTGCCGCGCTCGCGCCCTCGTGGGCGAGCGCACAGACCTGCGGCGATCTCAACAACGACGGTTCCGTCAACGTCGGTGACGCGATCGCCCTGTCGCAGTGCATCGCCTCTTCCTGCCCCGCCAACGTCTGCGGCACGGGCAACGCGCTCGACTGCGCCGATCTGCTCGACGACGGCGCGATCACCAACGCCGACCTGGCGGTGGTCGTCGACTCGCTCGCCGGCATCGAAACCCTCTTCCCGCTCTGTCAGGGACCGGGCACGACCCTCGCCGGCTGCCCCGGCACGGTCACGCTCAACTCCGGCAACATCACCAGCAACACGGTGTGGCCGGCGGGCTGCGACATCGAGCTGAACGGCACGCTCTTCGTGCAGGACGGCGTGGTCCTCACGGTGCAGGCGGGCGCGGTCGTCCAGGGCGTCAAGGGCTCGCCCGATCCGGCGGCGCTGATCTTCCTGCCGGGCGCGAAGATCAACGCCCAGGGCACCTCCGCCAACCCGATCGTCTTCACCTCGAATCAGGCCGACGAGGCGCGTGGCAAGGGCGACTGGGCGGGCGTGATGTTCAACGGCCGTTCGACCGTCAACCGGCCCAACTGCCTCAACAACGCCGAGGGCATCCCGTCGTCGTACGGCGGCTGCGACGCGGCCGATTCGAGCGGCATCGCCCGCTTCGTGCGCGTCGAGTACGCCGGCCTCGACTTCACCCCGAACAACGAGCTCAACCTGTGGACGATGAACGCCATCGGCTCGGGCACGGTGTTCGACTTCATCCAGGCCAACGTCGGCGACGACGACTGCCTGGAGTGGTTCGGCGGCACCTCGAACCACAAGTTCATGGTCGCCTCCGGCTGCGGCGACGACGGCCTCGACTGGCAGCTCGGCTGGACCGGCACGCTGCAGTACGGCCTGATGCTGCAGAACAAGGGGCTCACCGACCCGACCGCGCGCGACAGCCGCGGCATCGAGGCCGACAACAGCGAGTTCGGCAACAACGACCTGCCGCGCTCGAATCCGAAGCTCTGCAACCTGACGCTGGTCTCGGACCTCAGCGGCGACAATGCCGGCTCCGACGCCGGCATCCTGCTGCGCCGCGGCACCGCCGGCACCGTCGCCAACGCCATCGTCGCCGGCTTCCAGGACGCCGGCTTCGAGATGCGCGACTCCGCCACCAGCGCCCAGGGCTGCGTCAACGACACCACCCTCGGCGGCGAGCTGGTGCTGCAGAACTCGGTGTTCTGGAACAACGGCTCGGGCTTCCTCGCTCTGACGGCGACCGAGCACTGCAAGAACTCCACCTGCTTCAACGCGGGCGGCACGACCAACAGCTTCGCCTGCGACAACAACGCCGACTGTGTGGCGAACGACGTCAACTTCCCCTTCTGCCACATCGCCAACGGCGCCTGCTCGCCGTGCGACTTCTACGACGCTTCGGTGGCGAGCCGGAACGTCGCCAACGCCGACGGCAGCAACGCCGTCAACGCCAACGTCGGCCTGACCTACCCGGCCGATGGCGATCTGTACGACGGCGTGCCGTCGAGCACCGCCGGCTTCCCGGCGGCGGCGGACTGCACCCAGATCAGCGACCAGTTCGAGGACTCCGGCTTCGTCGGTGCGTTCGACCCGTCGGGCCCGGCCTTCGGCTGGCTCTCGCAGCCGTGGATCAGCTTCGATCCGGACTGAGCCGCGGCTGACTCCCAGGAGGGCGGCGGGTTCCCATGCCCGCCGCCCTCTCTTCGCTTCCCCTCCCGCACCCGGAAAAAACATGAGTCACGTCACCAGTACCCTCACCATCGTTGCCACGGCCCTGGTCGCGGTCGCCTGCGCGACCACCATCGAGACCAGTTCCCGGGCGCGGCCGACGAGTGTCGCGAGCCCACGCCAGTTGGAAGATGCCGCCGCATCGCAGGAGGAGCTCGTCGACTGGTGGCTCGCCGCGCTCGCGGCCAACGACGAGCAGCGCCTGCACGGCCTGCGCCTGACGCGCGAGGAGTACATGGCGATCCTCGTGCCCTGGACGGTGAAGCCGGGCGAGCCGCCGCGCCAGGTCTCGGAGCAGCCGCGCGAGTTCTTCTGGGGCATGCTCGACACCAAGAGCCGCGACCTCGGGCGGGCGATGCTGCAACGCTACGGCGGCAAGCAGTTCCGTCGCGAACGGATCGAGTTCTCCCAGCCTCCCCGCGAGTACGCTGCCTATCGCGCCCACGGCCTGGTGCGCGTCGACGTCGTCGACGCCGAAGGCACCAAGGCGACGGTCGAGGGCCCGTGGATCGCCGAGGTCGACGGCAGGTACAAGTTCATCGGTCTCGACTGGACCGACTGACGCCCCCGCTGCCGAATCGTCATTCCCGTGTAACACGCGCGTAACACAGCGCTGGTAACCTTCCGGACATTCCATGAGCGGCGCATATCCAGGTTTCGCCGGTTACGGTCAGGACGAGGAGACGCCGAGGAGCTGGCTCTCGGCTCTCACCGCCTCCGGTCTCGTCTACGTCGGCATCGGCGCGGCCGCCCTGCTCATCGGCACGGCGACCAACGAGATCGTCAAGGAGAAGGAGGTCGAGCTGACCTTCGTCGAAAAGGTGATCAAGGAAGAGCCGCCGCCTCCGCCGCCGCCGGCGCCCAAGATCGAGGAGAAGCCGAAGCCGCCGCCCGCAGCGGCGCCGGTGATCCCCAAGAACATGAAGGTGGTGAAGCTGGACAAGCCACCGCCGCCGAAGGAACTGGTCGCGCCCAAGGAGATGCCGCTCGACAAACCGGCCGAGGCCGACCCGAGCCTGGACAAGGGCGTCGCCGTCTACGGCGAGCCCGGCGAGGGCGACGCCGCCGGCCTCGAGGGCGGCTCCGCCGGCGGAGTCGCCGGCGGCAGCGTCGGCGCGATCGCGCTGCCGGAGGACGCCGATCCGCCCAGGCCGCTCGGCTCGAACGTGCCGCCGCCGTATCCGCAGTCGGCCAAGGCCGAAGGCAAGACCGGCACGGTCATCCTGAAGGTCGTGGTGCGCGCCGACGGCAGCGTCGCCGACGTCCAGGTGATGCGCGGCGACGAGCCCTTCGCCAGCGCCGCCATCGAAGCGGTCAAGAAGTGGCGCTACGAGCCGGCGCGCGTCAACGGCCAGGCGATCACGGTCTACCAGGTCGTGAAGATCCCCTTCAAACTCACGGTTTAGGTTTCCCCTCACCCCGAGCGGAAAAGGACAGGACGATGGAAATCAGTATTGTCGAGATCTGGAACCACATGGGCATCCCGGCGATGGTCGTGGCGCTCACCCTGATCGTCATGGGGTTGGCGTCGTTGACCGTCTTCATCGAGCGGCTGATCTCGCTCGGCCGCTCGCGCAGCTCGTCGAAGGCGTTCGCGGCCGCATGCGGCACCGACATCGACTCCGGCAAGTTCGACCAGGTCATCGAGAAGGCGGAGGAGTTCAAGGCTAGCCACCTGGCGCGCGTCGTGCGCAGCGGCCTCGGCACCTTCCGCCACGCCGAGAAGACCCTCGACGTTTCCGGTCTGACCCCGGTCGAGCGTACCCAGCGCCACCTCGAGCGCTACATGGAGGAGATCGGCGGCGACCTGCGCCGCGGCCTGAGCGTCCTTGCCACCGTCGGCTCGGTGGCTCCTTTCGTCGGCCTGTTGGGCACGGTGCTCGGCATCATCACCGCCTTCCAGGGCATCGCCACCAGCGGCTCTGGCGGCATCTCGTCGGTATCGGCCGGCATCTCCGAGGCGCTGGTCGAGACCGCTCTCGGCCTCGCCGTCGCCATCCCGGCGGTGCTGGCGTTCAACTACCTCTCGGGCAAGATCTCGGCCGAGGAGCGGACCCTCAACCACGCCGCCGGTCAGTTGCTCGACACCATCGAGGACTACGCCGAGCGCGCGGCGATGAACGGCGACGCACCGCTGCGCCGGAAGCCGGCGACGCGCGAGCGCGGCGAGGCCCCGGTCGGCCTGGTGGCGAAAGAGGCGCTGGCGTGAGAAAGCCCTTCGGCCTGGCCAAGACGGCCGACGTCCAACCGGACATCAACGTCACCCCGCTGGTCGACGTCGTCCTGGTGCTGCTGATCATCTTCATGGTGGTCGCGCCGCAGATGGAGCAGGACGTCCAGGTCAATCTGCCTGGCATCTTCAACCCCGATCCCGAGTCCAAAGTGGCCGACCCGATCAAGATCTCGATCGCCAAGGCGGGCGAGTATCACGTCGGCGACCAGACCTTCGACCTCGACCAGCTCGTGACCTACCTCGCCGTCGAGCGGGCGCACGACCCACTGCGCCGACTCGCTCTGCGCGGCGACGCGGCGCTGGAGTACGGTGAAGTGCGGATGTTGATGGCGAAGACGCAGGATCTCGGCTTCCCCGGGATGTCGTTCCTGGTCGGCGAGCGCCACCGCGCGCCCGAACCGGGCGGCGAGCCCGCGCCGGCGGCTGCGGGCGCGGATGCGCCGGCGGCGGCTCCCGCCGAGCCGGCGCCGGTGGCGGAGGGCTGAGCGATGGC
>Ga0268299_1003268_pt1 | contig 15510 bp, 10 predicted proteins | sample NOBtaG_FD_193484 | JGI IMG/M metagenome (GOLD analysis project Ga0268299, IMG submission 193484) | Activated sludge microbial communities from bioreactor in Nijmegen, Gelderland, Netherland - NOB reactor | ecosystem: Engineered > Bioreactor > Aerobic > Activated sludge | place: Netherlands...
ACGTCGAGCTGCGGGATGTCGCCTTCGTCGGACGAGAACGGCTCGGCCATGCCTGGCACGGCGCGCATGATCTCGTTGACCTCGCCGGCGATGAGCTTGAGGCGCGCCGGTTCGGGACCCTGCACGTTCACGACGATCGGCTGGCGGTACCCGCCGAAGATGGAGCGCGTGCCGTCGATGCTGGCACGCGTGCCGCTGACGTTGCGCAGCTGCGGGCGCAGCGCGTTCTGGATCTCGGCCATCGAGCGCTCGCGATCGTGCACCGGCTTGAGCTTCACGAAGAGCTGGCCGTTGGACACGCCGCCGCGGAAGCCCGAGCCCACCGTGAGGTAGGTGAACTCGACTTCGGGAATGCGCCGGATGATCGTGTCGAGCGCCATTCCCTTGCCGACGGTGTACTCGACGCGCGCGCCGGGCGGCACGCGGTACGAGACATTGAACTCGCCGGCGTCGTAATCGGGCATCCAGGTGAAGCCGAGGCGGGCCGCGATGATCACGGCGATGACGACCGACACGCCGCCGCCGGCGAGCACCAGCCAGCGGTGCTTGAGCGAGGCGAGGAGCAGCGGCGGGTAGCGGTCGGCCATCCGCTCGAACCAGCCGTCGAAGGCGAGGGCGAGCTTGCGCACGGGACCGCTCTTGGCGCGCGCCACCGGATCGTGATGCTCCGCTTCGGGATCGTGCCAGATGGACGAGAGCATCGGATCGAGCGTGAAGCTCACGAACAGCGACACGGTCACCGCGAAGGCCACCGTGACGCCGAACTGGAAGAAGATCTTGCCGATCATGCCGCCCATGAAGGCGACGGGGATGAACACCGCGATGACGGCGAGTGTCGTCGCGAACACGGCGAGGCCGATCTCGCTGGTGCCCTCGCGGGCGGCCGTGTAGTGGTCTTTGCCCATCGCCACGTGGCGCACGATGTTCTCACGCACGACGATCGCGTCGTCGATGAGCAGGCCGATCGACAGCGACAGCGCGAGCAGCGTCATCGTGTTGAGCGTGAAGCCGAAGGCCCACATCGCGAAGAAGCTGGAGACGATCGCCACCGGCAGCGTGAGGCCGGTGATGACGGTCGAGCGCCACGAGGCGAGGAAGAAGTAGATGATGAGCACCGTGAGGATGGCGCCCAGCACCAGCGTGAGCTCGACGTCCCAGAGCGCCTCGCGGATCTTCGACGAATCGTCGCGGATGATCGTGAGCTTGATGTCCTCGGGCAGCTGCCGCTGCAGCTCGGCGACGACGACCTGCACCTGATCGGCGACGTCCACGGTGTTCGCGCCGCTGATCTTGAGCACATCGAGGGAAAGCGCCGGGTCGGTGCCCATGTAGGAGGCCGAGCGCGCCTCGGCGACGCCGTCACGGACGGAGGCGACGTCGCGCACGCGCACGGGCGCGCCGTTGCGCACGGCGACGGTGACGTCGCGGAAGGCCATCGGGTCGACGATGCGGCCGGTGACGCGCACGAGGCGCTCGGAGTCGCCGCGCTGCACGCGGCCGGCGGGCACTTCCTGGTTCTCGCGCTCGAGCGCCGCGACGACGTTGGCCGGCGAGAGGCCGTAGGCGCGGAGCGCGTTGGGATCGAGCTCGACGCGGATCTCGCGCGTCGCGCCACCCACCAACGTGACGCCGCCGACGCCGGGAATCGCCTCGATGCGCGGCTTGATGACCTCGCGGCCGAGGTCGGTGACCTCGCGCATCGGCCGCGCCTCCGACTGCAGCGCGATGCTCATGATCGGCCGGTCGTTGGGGTCGAAGCGGATGATGACCGGCTCCTCGATGTCGCGCGGCAGCGTGCGGCGGATGCGGCCGATCTTGCCCTGCACCTCAGGCTGCATCTTCTGCACATCGACGCCGAGGTTGAACTGCAGGCGCACCAGCGAGGCGCCTTCCGTGCTCGTCGAGCTGATTTCCTTGAGACCCTCGGTGGTGTTGAGGGCTTCCTCGAGGGGCTTGGAGACCTCGCGTTCGACCACGTCCGGCGATGCGCCCGGATACACGGTCTGCGCGATGATCACGGGATACGTGACGTCGGGATACTCGTCGACGGAGAGGCGGGCGAAGCCCACGGCGCCGATGACGACGAGCGCGACCATCATCATCGTCGCGAAGACGGGTCGCTTGATGGAGATGTCGGAGAGGAACATCAGCGCGCTCCTGCCGCGGCGGGTTGCTCGCCGCCGATCAGTTGGACCTGCATGCCGGCGCCGAGCATGCCGACGTTGCCGACGACGACTTGGTCGCCGGCGGCGAGGCCGGACAGCACCTGCACGACGCCGCGGCCCTCGTCGACGACGCCGAGCGAGACGACCGCACGTTCCAGCGCGCCGCCCTTGAGGCGCCACACGAAGGGCTGGCCACCGGCCGCGGCCGCGGGCTGGCGGATCGCCTGCTGCGGGACGAGCAGTTGGTCGGCGAAGGCGCTGGCGACGATCTGCCCGGTGGCGAAGGTGTTGCCCTTGAGCGAGCCATCGCGGTTGGGGACCTGCACGTACACCGTGACGGACTGCGAAGTGGGATCGACCGTGGGGCTGACGCGGGCGACGCGGCCCTCGAAGCGGCGCCCGTCGGCGACGAAGCGGACGGGCTGGTCGTTGCGCACGTCACCGGCGAGGCGCGCCGGCACCGCCGCGGTGAGCTCGAGGATGTCCGTCCGCACCAGCGTGAAGAGCTCGCTGCCGCGCAGCGCGCGCACGCCGGACTGGATGACGCGCCGTTCGATGGTGCCGGCGACGGGGGCGACGACGCGCGTGTCACGCTCGACGAGCGCCGCGGCGCGTAGCCGTGCCTCGGATGCGGCCAGCCGCGCGGCCGCGCTCGTCGCCGCCTGCTCGGCGGCGCGGAAGTCGCGTTCGGGCACGGCGCCCGCCTGGAACAGGTCGCGCGTCTGCTCGAAGTTCCATTGCGCCGTCTTCGCTTCCGTTTCCGCCGCGATCTTGTCGGCCTCGGCCGAGCGCAGCGCGGCTTCCTGTTCCGTGCTCTCGAAGCGCGCGAGCAGCGTGCCCTGGGCGACGCGGTCGCCCTCACGCGCGATGACCTCGACGACATCGCCTTCGAGGCGCGCGCGGATCACGATCGTTTCGATGGGACGCAGGCCGCCCGAGACGGCGATGCCGACTTCGATGGGACCGGGCACCAGCGTGTAAAGATCGGCGCCGGAGAGCACCACGGACGCGGCGCTCCGCGCCGCGGTCGCAGGTGCACCGGAGGCCGGTGCGCCGCTCGCGGCCGGCGCCGCGTCGGACTTGTCACAGCCGACGGCGGCCAGCGCGAGCAGGGTGAGAACGAACGCAGGACGTCGCATCAGTTGGTCGGGCGAATGGAGACGGTGCTGCCGTCGGGCAGCGGAATCGGCTCGGCGCGTACGCGCGCGAGTTCCGCCACGGCGAGGTAGAGATCGAAGACGGCACGCGCATCGGTGCTGCGTGCGCGGAGCAAGGCAAGCTGGGCGTCGGAGACCTCGAGCTGGGTGCCGACGCCCCGGGCGAGGCGCAGTGCGGCGAGTTCGAAGGCTTCCTCGGCCTCGCGCACGGTGGTCTCGCGCGCGCTGGCCACGGCCTGCGCGCGCGCGAGTTCCGCCCGCGCCTGCTCGACCTCGATCGACGCAGACTCGCGCGCCTGCCGCGCCTGCAGCTCGGCGATGCGGGCCTGCGCCTGGGCGAGGTCGATCTGGCCCTTGGCGCGGAGGCCGTCGAAGAGCGGCCAGCTCATCTGGATCGAGAAGTTGCGGTCGGGGAACCACCCGCTGTTCTGGCACTGCTGCGTGGGCGGTGCGCCTGGCGCGCAGAACTCGTTGCCGCGGTCGCCGCGTACCGTCGGGATTCCCGGCGAGGTCGGGAACGCGAGATAGCCGTACGTGAAGCCGGCGGTGAAGGTCGGCAGCAGGTCGGCGCGCGCCACGCGGATGCCGGCGCGGCGCGCGGAGGCCGTGAGTTCCGCCGCGCGAACGGCCGCGCGCTCGCTGGCCGGTCCGGCGTCCGCTGCGCTCGCCAGCGCGCGCACACGCTCACCATCGAGCGCGGTCACGAGGGCGACGGGCTGGGTGGCCGGGAGGTCGAGCAAGCGCCGCAACTCGAGGTCAGCCAGGGCGCGGGCTGCGACGGCGGCGCGGAGCTCGGGCTCGAGATTGTCGCGCTCGACGCGGGCGCGGAGCACGTCGTAGCGCGAGGCACGGCCGGCGCGCTCCAGCTGCTCGGCCTGCGCCACGCGTTCGTCCGCGAGCTGCCGGTTGGTGGCCTGGATCTCCGCGATACGCGCGGTGAAGACGGCGTTGAGATAGACCGCCTGGATCTGCACCGCGAGCTGGGCGCGCGTTTCGTCGCGCGTCAGCGCCGCGGCTTGCTCGGCGCGGGACGCCGCCTGCGCGGCGGCGAACACCCGGCCGCCTTGGAAGACGGCCTGCTGGAGATTCAGGTTCGCCGTGTAGACGTAGTTCTGGTTGAAGACCGCGCCGACGATGGCCGCGCGGGCGTTCTTGAGGACCTGTTGGTTGGAGCCGTTGAGGCGCAGCTGCGGCAGTCCGGCGGCGCGCGCGGCGAGGACCTGGGCATCCGCGAGGTCGACCTGCGCGTCGGCGATGCGCGACTCATCCGACGCGCGCAGGACACGCGCGACCGCGTCCTCCACCGTGAGGCGAAGGGTGTCGGGAAGCTGCTGCGCGCCGAGCGACTTCGCGAAGACGGCAACGGCGGCGACCCAGCGAAGGGCGCCGCGGGAAGTCAGGTATCGCATCGTTTACGATGTACGCCCGGCGCGGTCCATCCGTTCACGGCGGACCGCCTTCGCGTCAGGCCGGTTCGGGGTCGAGGAACGAGAGCGTCTTGCGGCGCGTGACAATGCCACGCAGGGCGGCGAAGACCTTGGGGTCGAGCAAGGTACCGCTCCGCTCCTCGAGGAACGCGACGGCGTCCGGCGGTGTCATCGGCTCGCGCCAGGCGCGGCTCGAGGTCAACGCGTCGAAGGTGTCGGCGGCGGCGAGGATGCGACCCCCGAGCGAGATCTGCTCGCCCGCGAGGCCCGCCGGATACCCCGTCCCGTCGAAATGCTCGTGGTGGTGCCGCACGGGGTCGAGCGTCGCGGCGAGCGGCTTGATGGTCGAGAGAATCTCGACGCCGATCGTCACGTGGCTCTTCACGTGTTCGAACTCCTCGGCCGTGAGCGCGCCGGGCTTGTTGAGCACGGACTCCCGGATGCCGATCTTGCCGACGTCCATGACGTGCGCGGCCATGCGGATCGAGTCGACGTCGTCGTCGGAGAGGCCGAGCGCCGAGGCGATGGAACCCGCGAGGTCGGCGACGCGGTCGGAGTGGCCGCGGAGGAAGGGGTCCTTGGCTTCCTGGGCCCGCACCAAGGCCTGCACGGTCTCGATCACCATCGAGTGCAGGCGCGCGCGCTCCTGTCGCAGCTCCTCCGTCTGCGCGGCGACTTCCTCGCGGATCAGCCGCTCGACCTTGCGCTGCTCGATGGCGAGGGCGCGCTTGTGCAGCGCGCGCTCGAGTGCCGTCGCGAGATCGCCGAGCTCGACGGGCTTCATGAGGTAATCCATCGCGCCCATGCCCAACGCCTCGGTGGCGGTGGGTGCGTCGTTCACGGCCGTGAGCATGATGATGGCGAGATCCGGATCGAGCGCGTGCGCCTTCGGCACCAGCTCGAGCCCCGTCATCTCCGGCATGCGGATGTCGGAGAGCATCGCGACGAACCGGTCCTGCTGCAGGGCCGTGAGGGCGGCGGCCCCGGACTCCGCGGTGGTGACGTCGAAACCGCGCGCGCGCAGGAAACGCGCAAGCGATGTGCGGATGACCTCCTCGTCATCGACCACGAGGACGTGCCGCGCAGATGGCTCGATCACGGCGCGGATGGCCGTGGTGAGTCTTCCAGGAGTTGCGGATCGCGGTGCCGTCATGCCACGTGGGAGAGGGGGACGCGCAGAATGTGCGACGATGTGCCAGGGAAATCCACTATGGAACGCGCCATCCGCCGTGCGCGAGACGCGCAGGCGCTAACCCGCGTCGGACGATTGCGCTCGGGGCAGAAGCGCTCCGCGTTCCGCCGAGCGCTCACAGAACCGACAATTATCGATAAAATGATTCGTTACTGGCTCTTAACTGGCGCCATTCCGTCGGCCTCGCGAACCGCCGCATCGATATCCACCGCGTGGTCTTGGTACTCCTGCAGGCCCTTGGCGCGCTCGCTCGCGAGCGCGCGCCGCAAGCGACCGGCGTAGTCCGCGAACGCGGCAGTGTCCGTGCGCAGTCCCGCCGCGCGCATGCCGAGGATCAAGCCCAGCAGATGTGTCGGCTGCGTGGCGAGGATCGTGTCGGACTGCGCAGCGGCCAACGAGCCATCACCGGTGAACACGCCGAGGAGGCCAAGATCGTAGCGCCCGTGTGCGTCGAGTGGCTGCAGGGCCTCGAAGGCTTGGATCGCCATGGGTGCGAAGAACTGCACGGAGTCGCCTTCACCGCGCGAGGCGAGCCGCATCACGCGATCGAACAGGCGGTCGGCACGTTCCTGCGGCGACATCGACGCGATGTCGACGGCGCGGCTTCCGGTGGCCGCAGCTGGAGCGGGGGCGGTCGCTGCCGCCGTGCCCGAGCCACCGAACTTCTGCCCGGCGATGAACGCGACCAGCGCGAGGACGGAGATGCCGGCGATGGCCCACGGCAGCAGGGCGGCGGGTCGGGCAGCTCCGGTGGCGCCGCCGCCGATTGCCGCGTCAGCCGCGCCGCCGTCGCGCGGGGCGCCGCAACGATGACAGAACTTGCCGCGCTCGCCGAGCGCGGCCCCACAGTGTGCGCAGTGCTTTGCCATGCGCTGAAAGCTAAACGTCTCGTCGCGCGGCGATGCGGCGGCAATGGCGCGCGTGCCCTCGGCCGACGGATATTTCCCGGATGCCCAAGCCCTCGACCGTCCCCGCCGACCTCAGCGGCGCGACCGCCAAGGACGTGCTCGCCCTCGCGGAGTCGCAGGGCGTGCGATTCCTGCGCCTGCAGTTCACCGACATCCTCGGCATCAACAAGAACGTCGAGGTGCCGGCCTCGCAGTTCGAGAAGGCGCTGGCGGGCGACATCCTCTTCGACGGCTCGTCGATCGAGGGCTTCGTGCGCGTCGAGGAGTCGGACATGCTGCTCAAGCCCGACTTCTCGACCTTCCGCGTGTTTCCCTGGGGCGATCCGCAGCAGCGCGTGGCGCGCGTCATCTGCGACGTGACGATGTTCGATGGCACGCCGTTCGCCGGCGATCCGCGGCAGGTGCTCAAGCGCCAGGTGGCGCGCGCCGCCGAGATGGGCTTCGTGATGAACGCCGGCATGGAAGCCGAGTTCTTCCTGTTCCGGCCCGCCGTGGACGGCGGTGCGGCGACGCTCACGCACGACGTGGGCGGCTACTTCGACCTCGCGCCGATGGACCGCGGCGAGGACGCGCGCCGCGCGATCGTCGCGACGCTGGAACAGATGGGCTTCGAGGTGGAGGGTGCGCACCACGAGGTCGCGCATGGCCAGCACGAGATCGACTTCCGCTACGCCGATGCCCTGACCACGGCCGACAACATCGCGACGTTCCGCTTCGTCGTGAAGCACGTGGCGCAGCAGTTCGGCCTCGTCGCCTCGTTCATGCCGAAGCCGGTGTTCGGGCAGAACGGCAGCGGCATGCACACGCACCAGTCGCTGTTCGCCAAGGGCGAGAATGCGTTCTTCGACGCGAAGGCCGAGTACCAGCTCTCGAAGGTCGCGCATCATTACATCGGCGGGTTGCTCAAGCACGCGCGCGGCATGAGTGCGATCACCAACCCGCTCGTGAACTCGTACAAGCGGCTCGTGCCGGGCTACGAGGCGCCGGTGAACGTGGCGTGGTCGCTGCACAACCGGTCGCCGCTGATCCGCGTGCCGTCGCGCCGCGGGGCGGGGACGCGCGTGGAGCTGCGCTCGCCGGATCCGTCGGCGAATCCCTACCTGGCGCTCGCCGTGATGCTCGCCGCCGGCCTCGACGGCATCGCGACCGAGGCGACCTCGCGCGAGCCGGTGAACGAGAACATCTGGGAGATGAGCTTCCGCGAGCGCCGGCGCCTGCGCATCGACGACCTGCCGCATGACCTCAACGAAGCCTGCGACGAGCTCGAGAAGGACGCCGAGATCTGCGAAGCGCTGGGACCGCACGTCACGCAGCACTTTCTCGCCGCGAAGCGCGAGGAGTGGCGCGAATACATCTCACAGGTCTCGGCGTGGGAACTGGACCGCTACCTGGCCAAGTACTGATGGGCCGCCGCACGGGAGCGCGCGTCGCGGCGCTGCTGCTCGTGATGGCGGGCGTCGGCGCCTCCTGCGCCCCGGCGCCTGCCGCCGCGCCGCCGCAGCCCATCACGCAGGAGTTGTTCTCGCCCGAGTCCGAGGTGGAGCTGGCGCAGATGCAGCTGCACGAGCGCGGCTTCTACTGGCGTGACATCATGGTCGGGCAGGGCCGCCAGGCGGCGCCCGGTCTGACGGTGCACATCGCGTACGTGGTGCGCATGCCCAACGGCGCCGAGGTGGACCGCGCCGAGCCCGAGGCGCCGCTGATGTTCAAGCTCGGCGAGCGGCAGTCGATCATCGCCATGGAGCTCGGCCTCCGCGGCATGAACACGGGTGGCGTGCGCCAGTTGGTGATTCCGCCGCACCTGGCCTACGGCGCGCGCGGGCGTGGACGCGTGCCGCCGAACGCCACGCTGGTGATGATCGTGCGGCTCGTGAAGGTCGACTGACGTGGCGGCCCCCGGCGCGAAGCGCTTCGACCGCTCGATCGTCGAGGGTCCCATCAGCGGGGCGGTGTGGAAGCTCGCGTGGCCGACCGTGCTCCAGAACGTGATCGGCGGCCTGCAGGGCGTGGTCGACCATGCGATGGTCGGCCACTACGTCGGCTACGCCGGCAACGCGGCGGTCGGCGTCTCGCTGCAGATCTTCATCGTCGTCATCGTCTTCGTGATGTCGCTCTATACCGGCATGGGCGTGTTGGTCGCGCGGCATGCGGGCGCCAATGACCACGACGGCGTGAATCACGTGGTGTACCAGGCGTTCCTGGCGACGATGCTGATGTCGCTGCTCGTGCTGGCGCCCATCGGCTGGTTCGCGGCGCCCTGGCTGCTCGATCTCGTGCGCGCGGCGCCCGAGGTGAAGGAGCAGGCGCTGCAGTACCTGCGGATTTCGTTCCTCGGCTGCGCCGGCACGATGACGTTCTTCCTGCTCGGCGGTGCGCTGCGTGCCGCCGGCGATGCGAAGACGCCGTTGCGCCTCGGGTTGGCAATGACGGCACTGAACGTGCTACTCAACGTGCTGCTCATCCGCGGCGTGGGGCCGTTCCCCGCGCTCGGCGTGGCCGGCGCGGCGCTGGGCACGGTCGTCGCCGGGCTCACGGTCTCGGGCGTGGGCCTGTGGCTGCTCCTTAGCGGTCGCCTCGTGGTGCACTGGCCGGTGTCGCAGTCGCGGCGCATCGACTGGGCGACGGTGCGGCAGCTGTTCCGCTTCGGGTTGCCCGCCGGATTGCAGGGCATCGCGATGAACGTGGCGGGCGTGCTGCTGCTGCGGTACATCGGCTCGCTGCCCCAGAGCGCCGAGGCGCAGGCCGCCTACGCCATCGGCTACACCGAGCTGTTCTCGCTCGTGACGTGGACCTCGGTGGGGTTGATGGGCGCGGCCGCCGCGGTGGCGGGACAGAACCTCGGTGCCGGCAAGCCCGAGCGTTCCGCCGCGGCGGTGCAGACGGCGGCGGGGTATGGCATCGGCATCGCGCTCTTCGTCGGCACGCTGTTCCTCACGGTGCCGCGCCTGCTGCTCGGCCTGTTCGGGATGCAGGACGAGACGGTCCTCGCGCTCGGGACGCAGCTGCTGCGTTGGCTGGCGGTCTCGGGCGTGTTCATCTCGGTCGCGCTGACCTTCACGGGCGGTTTGCAGGGCACCGGCGACACCAAGGGGCCGCTGTACATCTCGATCGTTTCGCAGATCGGCGTTCCGTTGGGACTGCTCGCGGTGCTGCAGGCGATGCGGCCGTTGCAGGCGAACGACATCTGGCTGGCGATCCTCTGCGGTCACGTGACGCGCTGCGCGCTCAGCGTGTGGCGCTTCCGGCGCGGGGCATGGCGCAGCATCCAGGTCGCGCCGGCGCGCTGACGGACGCATCGGGCGAATAGGCGCCCTGTGTTCCTTTTTCCCGGGTTGCACTACATTCCAAGACCGATGCTCTTCGTATTCCGGCGATGAGTCTGGCCGCAGGCGTCCGGGCGCCGCGTCCCCAAGTCCCCCGCACGCGCGATCCGCTCGTGTGGGTGTTGGTGCCGCATCTCGAGACGGCGGACGAGAATCTCGCCTGGTACTGCGACTTCAAGCAGAGTCGCGCCGAGTTCCGCCGCGCCTTCGCGATCCTCGGCGTGCCGTGGCGCTGGCAGCGGATCACGCTGGCCGACCGCGATGCCGTCGTGGCGCGCATCGCCCGTAGCGCCGAGAAGCGGGACGTCACCGTGTTCAACCTCTGCGACGGGGACGAGACGAACGGCGTGCCCGGCCTCTCGGTGATCCATGCGTTGGAGCGCCACGGGCTTCGGTATACCGGTGCCGATGGCGCGTTCTACGAAGGCACGACGTCGAAGATCGACATGAAGCGCGCGTTCGATCGCGCCGGCGTGCCGACGTCTCCCTGGGAAGTCGTGCCGCGCGACGGCAAGGGTGCCGCGCAGATCCTGGCGCGCCTCGGCGGTGGGCCGGTGATCCTCAAGCCGGCGATTTCCGCGGGCTCGATGGGCGTGACGACCAAGAGCGTGGTGCGCACGGCCGCCGAACTGCGGGAGCAGATGCAGCGGCTGCGCCTCGGCTATCACGGCTGGGATCTCACGGGCGGCGGCGTGATCGCCGAGCGCTTCGTGACCGGGCGGGAGTTCACGACGTTCATCGTCGGCAACCACGATGCCGCGTCGCGGCGCCTGGTCTACCCGCCGGTGGAACGCCGCTTCAACCCGCGCCTGCCGATGGAGGAGCGCTTCCTCTCGTTCGACCGCCTGTGGGGGATGTACGAGACCGAGGATCCGGTCGGCGGCTTCGAGCGCGATGAGGACCTGTGGCGCTACGCGCCGGTCCCCCGTACCGAGGCGACGCGCATCCGCGAGGTGAGCTGGGCGGCGTACGCCGCCGTCGGCGGTCGCGGCTACGGCCGCGTGGACCTGCGGCAGAACGCCGAGACGGGCGAGCTCGCCGTGCTCGAGGTCAATGCGCAGTGCGGGCTCTCGGAAGACGAGCTGTACACGAGCATCGGGGCCATCCTCAAGTTCGCGCGGCGGCCGTACGCGCACGCCGTCGCCGCGATCCTCGCCGCTGCGCGCCAACGGGTCCGCCAGGCCGCTCGCCGCGCCGCGTGAAGATCTGCGTGCTGCAGCCGGACTACTCCACCTCCACGGTGGACTACCGGCACTACGATCCGCCGCGCGACCTCGCCGCGCTCGCGCCCGGCCATACGGTGCATCACGAGTTCCTGCACAAGCTCACGACGTACAAGCAGCTGCAGGCGCTCAAGCCGCAGGGCTTCGACATCTACGTGAACCTTTGCGAGGGCTATCTCGAGTGGGATGTGCCGAGCGTGGACGTGATCCACGCGCTCGAGCAGCTCGGGCTGCCGTACACCGGGCCGACGCCGCAGCTCTACGACCCGTCGAAGCCGCTCATGAAGTACGTCGCGCACTCGGCGGGCATCACCACCCCGCGACACGTCGTGCTCGCGCCGGGCGACGATGCCGTCGCGGCGGTCACGCGGGCCAAGCTCAAGTATCCGCTGTTCGTGAAGCCGGCGAAGGCCGGCGATTCACTCGGCGTCGATGAGTCGGCGCGCATCGCGGACGCCACGGCGCTTCAGGAGCAGGTGGCGCGCATCCAACCCGAGTACCCCGACCTGCTCGTCGAGGAGTTCATCGAAGGGCGGGAGTTCACGGTGCTCGTGATCGGCGATCCGGAAGGCCACGGACGCAGCACCGCGCTGACGCCGGTGGAGTATCGCTTTCCCGAGGGGCGGAGCTACAAGAGCTACGCGCTCAAGACCAGCGAGCTGCACCCGGACGCGAACGTACCGGTGCGCGACGAGCCACTGGCGTCGCAGCTCAAGGACGCCGCACGCACCGTGTTCCGCAGCTTCGACGCCACGGGCTATGCGCGCATGGACTTCCGCATGGATGCGGCGGGCCGGCTGTACTTCCTCGAGATCAACTTCACCTGCAGCGTGTTCTATCCCGAGGGATGGGAAGGCTCGGCGGACCACATCCTCCGGCTCGATGGGTTGGGGCAGGCGGGGTTCCTCGAGCGCATCATCGCGGAGGGCCGGGCGCGGCATGCGCGCCGGCGGAAGGCGTACGCGATGCGCGGCGACGCCATCGCCGGCTATGGCATCGTCGCGACGCGAGACCTCGCGGCCGGTGAGGTGATCTTCCGCGGCGAGGAGCGTCCGTTCCGGCTGGTGACGCGGCGCCACGTGGAGACGCACTGGAGTGCCGGCGAACAAGAACTGTTCCGCCGCTACGCGTACCCGATGAGCGCCGAGGTCTACGCGATCTGGGACAGCGAACCGTCTGCATGGGCGCCGCAGAACCACTCCTGCGAACCAAACACGATGTATCTCGGGTTGGACGTGGTCGCGGCGCGCGCAATCGGCGCGGGCGAGGAGCTCACGCTCGACTACGCGCAGTTCCTCGATACCGCGGCGGAGCCCTTCGAATGCGCCTGCGGCGCCGCGCGCTGCCGCGGCCTCGTGACGGGGACGGCCGGCAACTCGGTGACCGCGCGCGAGGCCGCCGCGCGCTCGCCGCTCTCGGCCTAGCGACGGATGGCGGACGGCGCGCTGGCGAAGTTGCGCGAGATCTGCCTCGCGCTGCCCGGCGCGACGGAAGTGCCCGCGTGGGAAACCTCCACGTTCCGCGTCGGCAAGATCTTCGCGATGTACGCGCAGCCGAGCGACGGCAAGCACAGCGGCGGGCGACCCGGCGTATGGCTCAAGGTCGCACCGGGGGTGCAGTCGCTGATGCTCGCCGACCGTCCCGATCGCTTCTATTTCCCGCCGTACGTCGGGAAGAGCGGGTGGATCGGCGTGTGGCTCGACAAGCGCGTGAGTTGGAAGGAGGTCGCGCTGCTCGTCGAGGTGAGCTGGCGCCTCATGGCACCGGCCAAGCTCCGCAAGGCGTACGACGATCCCACACGCACGAAGGGCCGCGCGAGGTAGCGCGGCCCTTCGCGTCTGCGCCCGACGCTGGCTCAGCGTCCGGCGTCGAGGTCGTTCCAGTGCAGGATGGCGTTGAAGCCGAGGAAGAACGTGCCGTGCGTCTGCCAGCGCCAGAAGGGGCGGATGCCGAACATGACGACGTGGCCGTCGCCGATCGGCGCGTCCACGACCTGCGCGCGATTGGCGAGCGCCTGTCCGCCGGCGAGCGTCCCGGAGAGCAGCATCTCGGCGGGGTTCGCCGGGAAGCTCAGCACGGCGCGCGGCCGCGTGTCGCGCATGGCGGGACGAGGAGCTGCCGCCGCGGCGTTGGCGCCGGCCGCAGCGCCGCTCGCCGCTCCGCCGCTCGCGGCACCACCGCGCCCGCCGCCAGCGGCTGCGCCTCCGCGTCCCGCGGCGGCAGGAGCCGCTGCCGCGTCGGCCGGTGCGATGCCCTCGATGGCGTTCCAGTCCCACGAGGAGACCGTCACGCGCGTGGCCATCGGCGTGGTGTTCTGCTGCTGGCTGTTGCCGGTCGCTCCGCCGAAGCCGCCGAGCGTGGCGCCCTGCACGGCGAGCACCGGCGCTTGGCTGAAGTACACCGGTACCTGCGCGTTGAAGCCGTAGGCGATGGGACTGCGGCGATCGGTGACGATGCCGCGGTACACGGAACCGCGGGCGAAGAGCGAGTCCGGCTCCTCCACGGTGACGCCGGTGGTGAGGTTGTACTCGGGGAAGATGGTGCTCGTCGCGCCTTCGACGATCAGCGTGCCGCCGGCCTTCACGAACTCGTACAGCGCCATGAGCCCTTCGATGCCCATGCCGCCGCGGATGTCGTCCGAGGAATCGTTGGCGCCGAGGTTGGGCGTCTGCTCGGTCTTCTTGTAGGGCAGCGGCATGGTGCCGGTCATGGCGATGCCGTTGACCTGCGCCTGCGCCGATCCGCCGACATGCGGGAAGACGATGACGTCGTACTTGCTGCGCAGGTTGCCCTCGCGCAGGCGTTGGTCGGCGAAGTACTCGTACGGCACGCCGTAGGTATCGAAGGCGGCACGCACCCAGCCTTCGTCCTGCGTGCGCTGCCAGGAGTGGACGTAGCCGATGCGCGGCACGTCGAGCTCATGCGTGGCGACGCTCGGCGCCGCGGCCACGGCGTAGCCCTGGAGACCGAGCTCGGCGAGGGTCGCGCCGACGCGGGCGAGGTCCGCATCGGGAATGATAAACGCCCCCGCGCGATAGCGACGGCCGCCGGCCTCGAAGTCCGCCTGCGCGGCGCGCATCGGCACATCCTTGAGGCGGAAGCGCATGGTGACGAGCGCGTTGTCGGTGGTGTGGTCGACGATGACCACGCGGCCGCTGCCGCTGATGCCGCCCGTCGCGCGCGCGGGGGCGGTGAGTGGCGTCATGCGGCGCGTCAGCACGCTGGAATCCGTGACGGGTGTGATGACGACGTTGCGCATGAGCTGGAAGGTCCAGCCCGTGTCGTCGTATGGGCGCGGGTTGGCCGGCGAGAAGTTCTGCACGCTGAAGTACATGTCGGCGAGCGTGCGGTAGGGCTGGTCGGCGCGGACGATCCAGTCGCCGCGCTGCACGCGCGTGCCGTTCAGCGTGTAGTCGGCGTCGGCGACGTGGATCTCGAGGCCCTGGCGCTGGAGCTCGTTGATCGCGTCGACGGCGTCGACGCGCCGGCGCTGGTTGGCGGGAACGTGCCAAGCGTAGGTCGGGCCGGCGCGGCCCTTCTCGACCGAGCGCTTGTTCTTGAGCCAGTAGTTCTCGAGGTACAGCCGGCGGTTGCTGGCGAAGTGGTCGAGCGAGAACAGCAAGCCCGACTGCCCGATGTTCACCGAGTTGCGCGGACCCCACTTGATCTCGGGCAGCGGCGGATTCGGGCGGAACCACTCGCGCGACGTCGTCTGCGGCCCGACGCGCAGCGAGGGATTGTTGTCGGGCCCGTAGCTCTGCACTTCGTAGAAGCGCCCGATGGCGTTGTGCGCGTGCGCGGCGAAGAACAGGTAGTTGGGCGTCCAGCCGTCGTAGAAGCCGTAGGTCCAGACGCCGGGCACGCCGCGCTTGGTCATCTCCATCACATCCACCTGCGCCATCGTCCACCATTCGGTGACGGTGATGGGGTCGAGCCACTCGTTGTACGGGCCCGTGCCGGTGGAGGTATAGAGGTAGGACACGGACTCGTGCAGGTCATGCATCACCTGCGGCGTCCACTCGAGGAAGAACTTGTTGGTGTTGCGCGTGAGCGCGAGGAACTGGCCCATGCCGTCGCGGTTGTTGTCGTGCGCGACGTACTTGCCCCAGTACATC
>Ga0268299_1003269_pt1 | contig 15502 bp, 14 predicted proteins | sample NOBtaG_FD_193484 | JGI IMG/M metagenome (GOLD analysis project Ga0268299, IMG submission 193484) | Activated sludge microbial communities from bioreactor in Nijmegen, Gelderland, Netherland - NOB reactor | ecosystem: Engineered > Bioreactor > Aerobic > Activated sludge | place: Netherlands...
GCCGCGCATTCCACCCACACGCCATTCCGAGGCTCAACGTCCGCTACGGGCGGAGGCAAATCCGGCTCGTCGTCGCTCCACGCTACGTCCGCCGGCAAGATAAGTGTCGCCGGGCCTAGGCGTTTCGCGGCTGCGATCGCATCAAGTCCGAAGCGCAACAATCCTTCGCCGACCCGGCCGTCTCAAGCCATGCGGAAACAGGTCGCGCGATCGCGGCGATGTCGCTGGCGAGCGGTGGGTCGTTGGCGCGGTGGTAGGTCGCGTGTTTTGCCGACGTGAGACGATGGGCGTGCGCGCGCGATAGGCGTTGTGCAGATTGGCAAAGCCGTTGCCGAGCCCAGGACCTAAGTGCAGCAGCGTAAGCGCCGGCGTTTGTGTCATGCGGCCGTACCCGTCTGCCGCCCCCGTGGCGACGCCTTCGAACAAGCCAAGCACTGGGCGAATGGAAGGTGCTGCATCGAGCGCGGCGACGAGGTGCATCTCCGAAATGCCGGGATTGGCGAAGCAGGCGCGCACGCCTTCTTGCGCCGCCAATTCGAGCATCTTTGCGCTGCCTTCATGTGTCTCTCCCTGGCGCGCTCTTAATGGCGCAAACTCGCCTCGACGAGGCGGCGCGCGCCTGGTGCAAGGTTCATCAGACGCAAGCCCGCCGTGCGTGCGACCCGTGCAAATGGTCGTTCGTCGCTGTAGAGCTGCGCAATCGCATTGGTGGCGCCGTAAAGGGGAAGCGTGGCGCGGCGATGCCCGCGCTCATACCGTGCTAAGCCTCGCGGGTCGGCGATGTCGCGGCCTGCCTTCAACGCGCGCATGATTTCGTCTCCGAGCGCGTAGGCGCTGCGAAGACCAAAATTGAGGCCATGCGCCGTGACAGGGTGCATGCCGACGGCGGCGTCACCGACCAATGCGAAGCGGGGTGCAACGAAGCGGCTGGCATAGACGGCCACCAGCGGATAGGCGTGGCGCGCGCTTGTGAGCGTGATTTTGCCCCAGCGCGCTCGGGTGCGCCGCTCGACATCACGGGCGAAATCCACGTCAGATAGCGCCATCACGCTTTGCATGGCGTGTGCGCTGAGCGTCAGCACAAAGGAAGACTGATCGCCACGGAGCGGCAGCATGGCGACCGTCTGACCGTGGCCGAACCATTCAGTGGCGACGCCGTGGTGCGGCTGGGCATGCTGCACACGGCACACCAGCATAGTGCGGCCAAAGTCGAGCATGTGTGCGCTGATGCCCTGGTCCTTCCTGAGCAAGGAAAAACGCGTATCGGCGGCGGCGACCATTTTACCACGGATGATGGCGCCGTCCGCGAGGCGCACCTGCGTGCCCTTCGCGTCAATCGCGTCAATTGTCGCCGCGCGGCCGGTGTGGAAATCGCAATTCTCTTGGCCGGCGATCGTTTGAAACAAGGCGCGCCGGATGGCGGAATTTGGCGCGAGGGCGCCAAGCGCGTTTCCGGGTTGATCGGCAAAGCTTAGCACGTACGGCGATTGGCCGTTAAGTACCTCCGCGCGCGTAAGTGGGGCGACCTCTGCTTCCGCCAGACGCTCCCAGGCGCCAAGTTGCTTCAGGCGTGCAATCGAAGTTTGCGTGAGTGCGATTTCGCGTCCGTCATAGGCTGGCGCCGCCAGCGTGGCTTTTGACTCACCGTCGATCAAGGCGATCCGCAAGGGCGCTTGTGCGAGACGCGCCGCCAGACTCTGGCCAGCCGGCCCGGCGCCGACAATGATAAGATCATACTCATTCATGGCTTTCTCATACCGTTCGAGGTCGCGCTGGTTTTGTGATGGCGCAAGATGATTTCACCGGGAGATTGTCACGCGGCGGCGTAGCAAGAGCGGCGCATAGACAGCGACGAACCAAACGAACGCGCCGCTCCACGCGAACGCTGATGCGGCGAGCATGGGCGCGTACATGTCAGGAAAAAACGGGGAGACGACGCGCAAGACAGCGCCCAGATTGACCAGCCAATAAATGGCGCTGTTGCGCGGGCCGGCCGTGAGCGGCTGGCCAGTGTGCCCCAAGCTGGCGCGCGTCATGACCGCAAGCGTCATGACGCCGAACGCGCCGGCAGTTAGGGCGTGCAGCCCGCTCGCCGCAGGAACGACGCCGAGCGGCAAAATAGCCAGGCTACTCAACAACAAGCCCAGGCAAAGCCAGAGATAGCCCACATGCAGCACGAGCACCAAGGGATCAGCGTGCGTGCGCCAGCCTTGCCAGCGCGCAAGCCGAGCCAAATGAAGCACGCCCGCCAGCGCGAGCATGAGACCTGTAGCAAAGTGCGTCGGCATCGCCGCCCAGAGGCTAAGTGCGATGGCCGCCACGCCAAGCGCTATCGCATCAAACCGCGATGACGCCACGGGCTCGGGCGCCATACGCTGTTTGGCCATCCAATTGCGGGTGAAGCTCGGCACGATGCGTCCGCCGATCAGTCCCACCAACATCGAGACTACGCCAATGCCGATGCGCTCGCCAAGGAGCGCCAAATCAGGATCGAATGACCCCAGATGTGAGAGCAGGTTGGCGGTTGCGAGCACGCAGAGGAGCGCTAGCACTGGAATGTTGCGCACACTGCGCCCAGCGATAATCTCACGCGCGATCACCAGCGCGAACACAAACAGAAACGATGCGTCGAATACTGGCGCCAGAGCGAAGTCAGGCGCCAGCATGGCGACACGGCCCGCGCACCAGAGCGTAACCAGCCCCATGAGCGGCGCGCCCGTGACTGGCAGCCTTCCGGTCCAATTCGGCACGGCTGTCAGCAAGAAGCCGGCAATCACGCTGCTCAAATAGCCGAACACCATTTCGTGGGCGTGCCAGTCGCGATTGAAATGCTCCGCAGGCAGCCAGCCTTTAAACGCCGCCACCCAAATCGGAACGGCGATCGCCGCCCACAAAGCCGCGAGCAGAAAGAACGGGCGAAAGCCCATGCTGAAGAGAGCTGGCCCTTGATAGGTGCGATCGCGTTCCGCAGTGCTTGTCATCGCGTCTTAGATTGCCTTTGAATGTTGCGTGCCGGCATTGGCGTAGGCGTCAAACGCGGAGGAGACGAGCCTGCAAAAGGGTCGCATGTTTGTCGGCACGCGAATGATATCGCCGTTGATCTCGACCAAGCCGTCCAGTGCAAGCGGCGCGAGCGCGGTGAGGGAGGCGGAAAAGGCAGCGGCGCCGCTCAACGGCGCAAGATCGACTTCTAAGTCGCACATGAGCGATTCAACAATGGCCTCGCGGCGCCCACCGTCGCCGCTCTGCGTGTGACCGCGCACGGTCGGTAAGCGGCCGGACTCTACTACCCGGCCCCAGGTCCGCACTGCCGGGAGGTTCTGCGCGTAGCCCTGGGGGAGGCGCGATATCGCGGAGGGGCCGAAGCCGATCAGGGCGTCCGCGCTACTTGGAACATAACCTTGAAAATTGCGATGGAGCGTGCGGGCGTACGCCGCTTTGGCCAGTGGGTCCTCCGGTTTGGCGAAATGGTCCAAGCCGATGCTCTCGTAGCCGAGATCACACAGGAGGGTGCGCGCGAGTTCCGCCTGTTCGAAGCGCGCCTCAGCGTCTGGCAGAGCGTCGGCGTCGATCAGGCGCTGGCGGCGCTTGAACCAAGGCACATGCGCGTAGCCGAACAGAGCGATGCGATTGGGCGCCAATTCTGCGGCAAGACGGATCGTGCGGGCGACATCCCGAACGGTTTGATGGGGCAAACCATACATGAGATCGAAGCTGAGGTCCTGAACGCCGAGCGAGACGCGATTAACGCCCGCTTGAATATAGGTGGTCGCCAGCGCGCGCGTGACATGACGGGGATCAAGTTCGATGGCGTGTGACAAGTTCGGCGCCAGATCGAACCAAAAATCCAGATGATGCTGCAACCGCAGAAATTCATTCGGAGAAAGGATGTTTGGCGTACCACCGCCCCAATGGATCTCGTTCACATTGTGCGAGCCGATCGCGGAGGCGACGAGATCAATCTCCGTCATCGGCGTCGTGACGAAATCGGGAATGTCGCCACCGCGCGTGAGGTAGGTATTGCGGCCGCAATACCAGCAGAGCTGCCTGCAATAGGGGATGTGCAATAGAGCGCGCCATCGACATTCGCGCTGAAATGTGGCGCGCTAGGATATGAGGTGTAACGCGGCGCTCGACGTTCCGCGTAGGGGAGGAGATGCGGATCCATGTTGGTGATCATCACGCGGGATGGCGCGGAGACGATTGACGTTGGTCAAGCGCCGATGCGGCGCAAGCGCACAGAAGTAGTCAGAGGTAGATCAAGTCGACGAGCGCGCTCTCCGGCGCCTCCGGTGCGTCTGGCGCACGTACAATCAACGCATTGGCGCCTGCGAATACAGAGATCAGCGATGAATCCTGATTGTGTGGCGCGCGCGCCCAAAGCTGTCCGCTGGCGTCAGCTTCGACATGCGCGCGCAGATAAGTCGCGCGTGGACCGTTTGCCGCCAGAGGCGTCCGGGCGCGTGCGCTTGTGGCGCGCATCGACGCCATCGGATCGCGTCCGCAAAGCTGGTCGAGGAGCGGCCGCAAGAACAAGCGGGCGCAGACAAAGGCGGACGCCGGATTGCCCGGCAGCCCGAGCACAAGCCTTTCGCCAATGCGCGCAAACCAGGTCGGCTTTCCGGGTCGCAGCGCGACCTTCTCAAACAGGAATTCCGCGCCAAGCCGCCGCAAAGCAGGACGCGCGTGATCATGGTCGCCCACCGAGGCGCCGCCCACGATGATCGTAAGATCGTGTGTGTCGATGGATTGTCCGACGAGCGTGACGATTGCGCTGGCGTCGTCGCGGAACGGAGCGCGCGTGTTGGCGCCGGCGCCCCAGCTTTCGGCAAGAGCAGCGATGCCGTAACTCATGGAGTCAAAGATTTGGTCAGGCGCCGGGAGCGTGCCTGGAGGGACCATCTCATTGCCGCCGCTCAAGACAGCCACCTTCGGCGCGCGCGCGACCTTGAGCGACGCGCGTCCAGCCGCCGCCGCCAGCGCAATGGCGGCGGCGTCCAGGAGACGGCCGACGCGGAGCAGTACGTCGCCGATTTCGAAATCCACACCTGCATCTCGTACGTGGCGCCCTGCTGCGGTTGGCGGCGATGTTAGCTGATCGCCGTCGCGAACGGCGTCCTCTTGGATCAGCACACAATCGGCGTCGTCCGGAAGCGGCGCCCCAGTAAAGATGCGCGCGCATTCGCCGGGGTTGAGCGCGCGATCAAGTGCGCGGCCTGCGCTGGTTTCGCCGATCATGCGCAAGACGCCCGGTGTGTCTGCGGCGCGGAGGGCATAGCCATCCATGGCCGAGGCGCGAAACGGCGGCTGGGCGCGCGCGGCGATGACATCTTCGCGGAGCGTTCGTCCGCGCGCCGATCGTAAGGAAACCTGTTCGGTCTCCACCGGATTGGCCGCGGCGAGCATGAGGGCTTGGGCTTGGGCTACGCCAATCATGATGCGTCGCGCACGTAAGAGCCGCTGGCGCCGCCGTGCTTTTCGATCAAGCCGACGCCTTCGATGACCATGCCGCGATCGATCGCCGCGAGCATGTCGTAGAGCGTGAGGCACGCGACCGAAACCGCGGCGCGCGCTTCCATCTCAACGCCGGTTTGACTGATTGTTCTCGCGCGGGCCGTCACAAGAAAGCCTGGCGCCGTCTCATCTGCCGCCACATCGACCTTCAGGCTCGAAAGCGCGATGGGGTGGCAAAGCGGGATGAGGTCCGAGGTGCGTTTGCCTGCCATGACGCCGGCGATTTCGGCGATCGCGCGGACATCGCCCTTAGGCGTGTCGCCGCTCATGGCGCGCTGCAAGGTCCCGTGCGCCATGCGGATGCGCGCTTGAGCGATCGCTTCGCGCGCCGTCGCGGGTTTATCGCCAACATCGACCATGCGCGCACGGCCTTCGGCATCAAGGTGGGTGAGGCGGTCGTTCATCGTCATCGTTCCAGGAGGCGTGGCATGATCTCGACCATGTTGCAGGGTGTGTGGCGGCTATCCAATTGCCAGCGGATGATCTTCTCCCAGCCTTCGCGGCAGGCGCCGTTAGAGCCGGGGAGAGCGAAGATGAATTTTCCTTTGGCCACACCAGCGCACGCCCGCGACTGGAGCGTGGAGAGGCCGACGCCTTGATAGCTCAGCATGTGCCACACGACTGAAAACCCATCGATCTCTTTCTCGAAGAGCGAGCGTAGCGCCTCTGGTGTGACATCGCGCCCGGTGAGGCCCGTGCCGCCTGTGGAGACGATCACATCGATGTGCGGGTCTTCGAGCCAGGCGCTCACCTGGGCGCGAATTTCACCGACATCGTCGCGCACCAACGCGCGCGCGTCTATGCGGTGTCCATCGCGCTGCGCGAGTTCGGCCAGCAACGCGCCTGAGGTGTCGCTTTCGATATCGCGTGTATCGGAAATCGTCAGGACGGCGACATGCACCGGCTTGAAGGGAAGGTTTTCATCAATGCGGCAAGCGTGCGGGCTCATGCGCCATGCTCCTGACGGCGTGCGTAATCTTCGATTGTGGGCTCGATCCAGCGCGCGCCGTCCGGTCCAGATTCTCGTTTCCAGAGCGGCGCGTCGGTCTTGAGATAGTCCATCATTTCTTCAACGGCGGCAAAGGCGTTGGCGCGGTGGGCGCTCTGCACCGCGACAAGTACAATCGCTTCACCCGCGGGAATAATTCCGACCCGGTGGACGACCAGGAGCGCATCAAGCGCGTGCTTGGCGCCCACCCGTTGGGCGAGCCGCTCGATCTCGCCTTCGGTGAAGCCAGGATAGTGCTCCAGCTCAAGTGCGGTCACTGGGCTGTTATCCGCGTGGCCGCGGCAATAGCCGACGAAGCTTGCTAACGCCCCACATTGATCGCCGCGCGCCGCCGCGAAGCGCGCGACCTCATGGGCGGGTCGGAATGGTTCGGCGGTGACGACAACCCGTATCATGCGATAAGCGCCGCCGCGGCAATGCCGAGCACGAGTCCAAGAACGCGCAGAACACCCGCTTGGTTTAAGCCTTTCGTGCTCCACGTTGTGCCAATCAAGGCGCCAATGATCGCTGCGCCGACAAGCCAAGGCAGAAAACTGGACAGACTCGCCAACGAAGACGCGCGACCAGCAAGACCCGCCAGCGAATTTACAACGATGAAACATGCGGCGATGCCGGTGGCTCGCTGCGGATTGGCCCATCCGGCGAAGACAAGCAGCGGCGAGAGATAGACGCCGCCACCAATGCCGGTGAGCCCTGCGAGCGCGCCCAATGCGGCGCCGGCGGGGAGTGCGACGAGCGGTGATGGCGGCGCACTCGGCTTGATAGCGTCAATCTGGGGCCAGACGAGATAGCGCAAAGCCGCCGCGGCGAGTGCGAACGCGAGCAGTGGGCGATAGATGTGCTCCGGCACCTCAATGAGAAATGCGGCCGGTATGGCTGCAATTGCGAACGACCAGAATACGCGCCAGTCAAAACGGCCGGCTCGGATGAAGCAAAATGCGCCGAGGCCAGCTACAACGATATTGAGGACGAGCGCGGCTGGTCGCACGTCGTCAGGCGCCAGGCCCGCTAGCGCCATGAGCGCGATATAGGCGGAGGCGTCGCCGTCACCGACGGAGGAATAGAGGGCCGCCGCCGACGCCATAGCCAGGGCGAGATAGAGGATCATGCTCTCGCCCATGGCTCAGCCTCCGCTCAGCGGTGACATGAAGGCGATTTCACGCGCATCGCGAACGGAGGCCAGTTCGTTGAGGCAGAAGCTCTGATTGACCGCGACGCGGACGCCGCGCGCGGCGATGGCGTCACCCAGTTCGGGATCGTCCGCACTGAAAAGGGCGCGCAAATCCGTCACCGTGGCGACGGTATCGGGTATTTCCAAGTCGCGCTCGGAATAGCCGGCTATGTCGCGGAGGCGACCGAAGAACAAGATGCGCGTCATCCGCCCGTCACCGACATATGACGCTCCGTCGCCGGCGTCCGCAGACGTTCAATCTGGAAATCATGCCCCTTGGGGCGCAGAGCGATCGCGGCGTCGATCGCGGCCTGCAGTGAAACGTCGGAGGCGTCATCGCGGAGCGGCGCACGCAAATCCGCCGATGTTTCGTGGCCGAGGCAAAGATAGAGCCGTCCCGTACAAGTCAGACGGACACGCGAACATCCCTCGCAAAAATTGTGCGTGAGTGGGGTGATGAACCCCAAGCGGCCGCCTGTTTCTTCGACGCGGACGTAGCGCGCCGGGCCGCCAGTGCGATCCGGCAAGTCGGTGAGGCGCCAATAGGAGGCGAGATCTTCGCGCACACGTGCAAGCGAGAGGAATTGGTCGGTGCGATCTTCGTCGATTTCCCCGAGCGGCATGGTTTCGATCAAGGTGATGTCGTGGCCCCGCGAGTGGGCCCATTGGATGAGGTCCGGAATTTCATGCGCGTTGTCGTGCTTGAGCGCGACCGTGTTGATCTTGACCTTCAGCCCTGCCGAGACCGCGGCTTCGATACCGCCGATCACGTCGCTGAGGCGATCGCGCCGGGCGATGCGGGCGAATGTCCCGCGATCGAGTGAGTCGACCGACACGTTCACGCGCTTGACGCCGATGCGCGCCAAGTCTTGCGCGAAGTCAGCAAGTTGAACGCCATTCGTGGTGAGCGTGATTTCATCAAGCCCCTGGTCCAGATGACGCGATACCGCTTCAAGAAGGTCCAAGAAGCCGCGCCGAACCAAGGGCTCGCCGCCGGTAAAGCGGAGTCGTCGCACCCCACGCGTGACAAAGGCGGCGCACAGCCGATCAAGCTCCTCAATCGAAAGCAGATCATTGCGCGGAAGAAAGCGCATGCGCTCGCTCATGCAATAGATGCAGCGCAGGTCACAACGATCCGTCACTGAAACGCGCAGATAGGAGATCGTGCGCCCGAAGGGATCGACAAGCGGCCTCATGCTGCGCGCTCCAGCGCCTCAAGTGCGTCGCGTGTGTTGGCGTTGGCAAACGCGCGCACATCTTTGAAGTGAACGCGTCGGGCCCGATGGTCAGCAAGGAGCGCACGTACCGGAGGATGTCGACCATCGACAAATTCCGCAGCAATGTAGTCGGCCATCTCGACGCGCCACACCGCGCAAAGCGGGTGTTCGCCCGCGTCTGTCACGGCGAACGCAGCCGGCGCATTTCCGATAGATGCCAGCAACACGGGGAAGAGATCCGGCGGCAGCAAAGGGGCGTCGCAGGGTGCGGTCGCAAGTACTTTGAAATTGGCGGTCTTCGCCCAAGCTAGGCCGGCGGCGATGCCGGCAAGCGGCCCGGCCGGCGCATCGGGCTCATCGTGCAAGACCTCAAGGTCAAGTGATTGCGCATGGGCGGCTGTTGCCGAATTGGGACGAGCACTTACGGCGCATGCGGTGAGGGCGCCGAAGCGCGTGAGCACTGCATCCATCATCAAGCAGCCGCCAAAGGGCGCAACGGCTTTTTCGGCCCCAAAGCGGCTGGAGCGTCCGCCCGCGAGCAGGAGTCCGCCCGTGCTGTGAGAAAGAGGGCAAAGCCTATCCATGTCGTTTGGCCGCCTCCGCGCCAGGGCCGGTGGTCTTGTACCATTCCGACGACCAGATCTCGGCGTCGGCGTCGGCAATGATGTCGCCGATGCGCGGGGCGTGATTGTCAATCAAAGGATCAGGCTTGGCCAAGGCCTCAAGCGCGCCAGTATTGCCGAGCGTGACAACGGCGCCGTGGACGCTGACGCCATGACGCTGCAGCGCGGCGAACGCGCGCGAGAGATTTTCCGGCGTCATGCCAAGCAGCGAAGCAAGAATGCGTTTCTCGTGATGCAGACGGACCACGCAGCCTGAATTGTCGGCCGCGCGAAGCTGCAGCAGATAGTTCGCGAGACGCTCCGTGCTGTTGCGGAGCTTGTGGTTCTTGATGTTGCGAACCAACCCCCGATAGCATCCCGCCAAATCACGCGAGACGGCCATCGCGAATCGCGCGTCGAGGCGCATCGCGGTGCGGATCGCATCGCCGGGGATCATGAGGATTTCGCAGCGATCAAGTGTGCGCGCGGACATCAGCGCTTCAGCGTCGAGCACAACGGCCGCAAGGATAAAGGTTGAGACCGGACGCAAGATCGCCAACGTCGTCTCGCGGTCATTCCAAGCGCCGTGCAGTTCGACTTGGCCATCGAGCAGTACGTAAAGGAAATCAACCGGATCGCCCTCGAGCAGCAGCATCGTATTGGCAGGGAAGCGCTGCAAATGCGCGCCAGCGGTTGCGACGCGCAGCGTCTCAGGCGCCGCATCAGCGAAGAGCGGCAAGCGCTTTACGCGTTCGATATCGCTTGTGCGCACGCCTCAACCTCCCGAGTGCAGCGTGGCAAGTGATGACGCAGATCATGCAGTCGCGAATTGACGGAAATCAAGTCTGCGTACTTTGTCGCGTATCATGCGGAGTTGGCTTGATATTTTCCGCCACAGAAAGATCAAGTGAAGAGGTCGGCGCTGGAAAATCTCCTGTAGGAAGGCGGGCCGCTTAATCCATATCAAACGCTTCCGATCCAATTTGCCTCTTCCTGCATGCGCATCGCCACGCATGCAGGGGCCGAATTCATGGTGGGACAAGACGTAAGAGAAAGCGCGGGCGCTGGCTGGGCCTTGTGGCTCAGCACGCTCGCTTTCACCGCCAGCTTTGCAGTGTGGACAATTTTCTCGATCATCGGCGTGCAGATCGAGCAAGATCTCGGACTTACCGAAACGCAATTCGGATTACTGATCGGGACGCCGATTCTGACGGGCTCGATCATTCGGCTATTCCTAGGTGTCTGGACTGATCAATATGGCGGCCGGGTCGTCTTTCCGCTGGTGATGCTCGCGGCGGCGTTCGCCACCTTTCTGCTCTCCTACGCTCAAACCTACCCACAATTCCTGATCGCCGCGCTTGGCGTGGGCATCGCGGGCGGCACGTTCGCGGTAGGTGTGACGTACGTCTCGAAGTTTTATGCATCGGCCAAGCAAGGGACGGCGCTTGGCATCTTCGGCGCCGGCAATGTCGGCGCTGCGGTTACGAAATTTCTCGCGCCGTTCGTGTTGCTGGCCATGGGCTGGCAGGCGGTGGCCCAGATTTGGGCCGCTGGGCTTGTTGTGATCGCCGCGCTCTTCTTCTTGTTTACGAAGGACGATCCCGAACTTGCCGCACGCCGCGCCAAGGGCGTGAAGCCGCGCAGCATGTCCGAGCAATTCGCACCGCTGAAGAACGTCCAAGTCTGGCGCTTCTCGCTCTATTATTTCTTTGTGTTCGGCGCGTTCGTTGCGCTGGCCCTGTGGCTGCCGCGCTATCTGGTTGGCGTTTATCACCTTGATCTGAAGACAGCCGGCATGGTGGCGGCGGCATTCTCCGTGCCGGCTTCGCTCTTCCGTGTTTATGGCGGCGTGCTTTCAGACAAAGTCGGCGCGCGGCAGGTCATGTATTGGACCTTCCTGGTTGGAATCGCGACGACGTTCCTGCTTTCGTATCCGCCCACGAGCTATGTCATCGACGGTATCGAGGGGCCAATCGCCTTCAGACTCGAGACCGGCCTCGTTGCGTTCACGGTGCTGGTGTTTGTGCTCGGTTTCTTCATGAGCCTGGGCAAGGCGGCCGTCTTCAAACACATTCCGGTCTATTATCCAAAAGACATGGGCTCGGTCGGCGGTCTGGTCGGCATGATCGGCGGGCTTGGCGGCTTTGTTCTGCCGATCGCGTTCGGCGCGCTGAATGATCTCACCGGCATCTGGACCAGTTGCTTCATGCTGCTGTTCTTTATCGTGTCGGGCTCGCTCCTCTGGATGCACTTTGCGATCCGTCAGATGGAGCGCGAGGCGGTCGGCAAGCAACTCGAGAGCCTGCCGCAATTCCCGGAAATGCAGCCGATCCACGAGCCGGCCAAGCACAAGCCGACGGAGCCGGGTCTCATCACCGACTGGCGTCCCGAGGATCCGGTGTTCTGGAACGAGCGCGGGCGCAAGATCGCCAGCCGCAATCTCTGGCTCTCGATCCCGTCTCTGTTTCTATCGTTCGCGGTGTGGATGGTGTGGTCCGTCGTTGTGGCGAAATTGCCGCTGATAGGTTTTGAATACACCACGGATCAGCTCTTCTGGCTCGCCGCGCTGCCCGGCCTTTCGGGCGCAACATTGCGCATTTTCTACTCGTTCATGGTGCCGGTGTTCGGCGGGCGTTTGTGGACGACGTTGACAACCTGGTCCTTGCTGGCGCCGGCGCTTGGCATCGGCTTTGCCGTGCAAAGCCCGGAAACGCCGTACTGGATCATGCTTGGGTTTGCGCTGCTGTGCGGCCTGGGCGGAGGCAATTTCGCAAGCTCGATGTCAAACATCGGCTTCTTCTTCCCCCGCAATGAAAAGGGCAATGCGCTCGCGCTGAATGCCGGCCTCGGCAATTTGGGCGTGAGCGCCATGCAATTCCTGGTGCCGCTCGCCATTACCATGGCTGTGTTCGGCAGCTTTGGCGGGGCGGGCCAGGCGACCAGCGCCGGCGACACTTTGTTCATGCAGAACGCCGGCTTCATCTGGGTCCCGTTCATTGTCGCGTCGGCCTTCATGGCGTGGTTCGGCATGAACGATCTCTCGACCGCCAAGGCGTCGTTTGCCGAGCAATCGGTAATTTTCACACGCAAGCAGAACTGGATCATGTGCTGGCTCTACACGGGCACATTCGGTTCGTTCATCGGCTTCTCTGCCGCGTTCCCGTTGCTGACCAGCACACAATTCCCAGAGGTAAACGTGTTGCAGATCGCCTTCCTCGGCCCGCTGGTTGGCGCGCTTTCGCGCTCGTTCACGGGTTGGGTCGCTGATCGCTTCGGCGGGGCGCGCGTCACACTTGCAGTGTTCGCGCTGATGATGCTGGGCACGATCGGTGTGATCTACTTCCTCGGCGCGAAGGATCAGCCTGGCGCTTTCACCGGTTTCTTCGCCTGTTTCATGCTGCTGTTCTTCGCCAGTGGCGTGGGCAATGCGTCGACCTTCCAGATGATCCCCGCGATCATGCGCAAGGAGATCGCGCGTCTGTCACCCCAAACTCCCGCGCCGGATCAATTGAAGCAAGCCGAGAAGGAATCGGCGGCGATCACAGGCTTCACTTCGGCGATCGCCGCCTATGGGGCCTTCTTTATTCCAAAGAGCTTCGGGTTCTCGATTGCGGAGACGGGTAGCGCCAGCGCCGCGCTCGTCGCCTTCCTGATTTTCTACGTGTCGTGCCTGGCCATCACTTGGTTCGTCTATGCGCGACCGGGCGGGCTCCTATTCGATGTCGAAAACAAACGCAGCGCGCCGTCCGATGCGGCGAAAGCAGCGAGCTAAGAGGGGAAGAGCATGAGCCACACTTTAGACCGCCTGGCCTTCTTCACGCGCAAGACAGAGCTCTATTCTAAAGGTCACGGCGTCATGAACGACGAGGATCGTTCATGGGAGGAGGCGTATCGGCGCCGCTGGCAACACGACAAGATCGTGCGCTCCACGCACGGCGTGAATTGCACCGGATCGTGTTCCTGGAAGATATACGTCAAGGGCGGCATCGTCACTTGGGAAACGCAGCAGACCGATTATCCGCGCACGCGTCCCGATCTGCCGAACCACGAACCGCGCGGCTGCGCGCGTGGCGCGTCCTATTCGTGGTATCTTTATTCGGGCAATCGGGTGAAGTACCCGTTAGTGCGCGGCCGTTTGCTGAAGCTGTGGCGCGAGGCGCGCAAGACCAAGTCGCCGGTGCGGGCCTGGGCTTCGATCGTCGAAGACCAAAAAAAGCGCAAGCACTACACGGCGCTGCGCGGCGGCGGCGGTCTTGTGCGCTCGACATGGGATGAGGTCACCGAACTCATCGGCGCGGCCAACGCTTACACTGTGAGGAAGCACGGACCGGATCGCGTATTCGGCTTTTCGCCAATCCCAGCGATGTCAATGATTTCGTATGCCGCAGGCGCGCGCTATCTGCAGCTGCTCGGCGGCGTGTGCGGCTCGTTCTACGATTGGTATTGCGATCTGCCACCGGCGAGTCCGCAAACTTGGGGCGAGCAAACCGATGTCCCAGAATCAGCGGATTGGTACAATTCGGGATTCATCCTGGTATGGGGCTCAAACGTCCCGCAGACGCGTACGCCCGACGCGCACTTCTATACCGAGGTGCGCTACAAGGGCGCGAAGTCCGTCGTCATTTGTCCGGACTATTCGGAAGCCTCGAAATTCGCCGATCTCTGGATTTCAGTGAAGCAGGGCACGGACGCGGCGTTGGCGATGGCGATGGGCCACGTTGTGCTCACTGAGTTCCATCGCGACCGCGAGGTGCCGTACTTCAAGGATTACGTGCGCCGCTACACCGACATGCCGCTTCTGGTGCGGCTGGTGAAACAGGGCGACCGCTACGTGCCGGAGCGCTTGGTGCGTGCGTCGGATTTCGCCGACGGCTTGGGCCAAGCAAACAATCCGGACTGGAAGACTGTTGGCATCGATGAGTCCAGCGGCGCGCCAGTCGTACCGACGGGCTCGATCGGCTTCCGTTGGGGCGAGCAGGGCAAGTGGAACCTTGAAGAGAAGGACGCCAACAACGCCGACGTCAAATTGCGCGTGGGCCTGAAAGGCGCGCACGATGATGTCGTGGAGGTTCTGTTTCCGTACTTCGCCAACACGGCGTCGAACGGATTTGCTTCCACCGATCACCCCGACACCTTGATGCGCCACGTACCGGTGAAGCGCATGGCGCTGAAGGACGGTGAGACTCTGATCGCCTCTGTCTATGATCTCTTCATGGCCAATTACGGCGTCGATCAAGGCTTCGGCGGCGAGCACATGCCGGCGAGCTACGACGACATGGAACCGTACACGCCGGCTTGGGCCGAGCAGGTCACCACCGTACCGCGCGACCAAATCATCGCCGTGGCGCGCGGCTTCGCCGCCAATGCCGAAAAGACCAATGGCAAGTCGATGGTGATCATCGGCGCGGCGATGAACCATTGGTATCATATGGACATGAATTATCGCGGGGTGATCAATCTCCTCGCGATGTGCGGCTGTATCGGCCAATCCGGCGGTGGCTGGTCGCATTATGTGGGCCAGGAAAAGCTGCGCCCGCAAACGGGCTGGGCGCCGCTCGCGTTCGCGCTGGATTGGATCCGGCCGCCGCGGCAGCAGAATTCCACCAGCTTCTTCTACGCGCACACCGATCAATGGCGCTATGAGACGCTAGACGTGAAGGAAATCCTCTCGCCCACGGCGCCGGAAGGCGATTGGGGTCAGACCTTTATTGACTACAACGCCAAGGCCGAGCGCATGGGCTGGCTGCCCTCGGCGCCGGCGCTCAAGTCCAACTCGCTCGATGTGGCCAAGGCGGCGGAGAAATCCGGCGGTGACGCGCGCGAATATGTGGCGCGCGAGCTTGTCTCGAAGCGGCTCGAAATGAGTTGCATGGACCCCGACCACCCCGACAATTGGCCGCGAAATATGTTCGTGTGGCGCTCCAATCTGCTGGGCTCCTCCGGAAAGGGACACGAATATTTCTTGAAGCATCTGCTCGGCACGTCGAAC
>Ga0268299_1003270_pt1 | contig 15501 bp, 18 predicted proteins | sample NOBtaG_FD_193484 | JGI IMG/M metagenome (GOLD analysis project Ga0268299, IMG submission 193484) | Activated sludge microbial communities from bioreactor in Nijmegen, Gelderland, Netherland - NOB reactor | ecosystem: Engineered > Bioreactor > Aerobic > Activated sludge | place: Netherlands...
AGCCGACCTATGGAAGGGTCTCTCGCTACGGGCTCGTCGCCTTCGCGTCCTCCCTGGATCAAATCGGTCCGATCACGAAAACCGTCGCCGATGCCGCGTATCTTCTCGGTGCCATTGCCGGGCACGATCCGATGGATTCCACCTCCGCCGATCTCCCCGTGCCGGATTACATGAAAGCGCTGAGAAAAAAGGACCTCAAGAAGCTCAAGGTCGGTGTGCCGTTGGAATTCTTCGGCGAAGGGCTCGATCCGGAAGTCGAGCAGGCGGTCAGAGCCGCCATTGACGAACTCAAGAATCTGGGGGCCGATGTCAAGGAGATTCAACTCCCGCGGACTGACGCAGCGGTGGCGGTGTACTACGTGATCGCGACGGCGGAAGCCAGTTCCAATCTGGCCAGGTTCGACGGCGTAAAGTTTGGCTTGAGGGCCAAGGAAACGAAGGATCTCTTGGACCTGTACATGAAGACGCGGCAGGAAGGATTTGGGCCTGAAGTCAAACGTCGGATCATGCTGGGCACCTACGCCCTGAGCTCGGGGTACTATGAGGCCTATTACGGGAAAGCTCAGGCGGTGCAGACGCTGATTCGCCAGGATTTTTCCGAGGCGTTCAAGGACGTGGACTTGATCGTGACCCCCGTGACACCCACTCCTGCGTTCAAACTCGGGGCGAAAGCCGAGGATCCGCTTCAGATGTACTTGTCCGACATTTTTACCATTTCGGTCAATTTGGCCGGCCTGCCTGCCATCGCCTTGCCCTGTGGATTTAGCAAGGCACGGATGCCGATCGGTCTGCAGATCATCGGCCGCGCCTTTGAAGAAGAGACGATGCTTCGAGCGGCCCACGCGTATGAACAATCGACCCAATGGCACGAGAGGAAACCCGTCGTTCGCTAGATCAGAGTGCCGGAGGCTCAAAGCATGAACGCTGTCGAAATCGCCGCGATCTTGATCGCCGTCGCCTTTGCCGTCCTGGTCGGATACTTGGTGCCGCTACTGATACAAGTGCGCAAGACGGTGGCTGAGTCGGAACAATTGCTCTCCAAGATGAACACGGACATGCCGGCGCTGGTATCGGAGCTGCGAGCGATGAGCCAGAACCTCAATGACCTGGCCGAGCAGGCGCGTGGCGGGGTGGAGCATGCCGCGGTGCTCTTGCACGCGGTCGGAGAAGTCGGAGAATCGGTCCAGCAAGTTCACAACGTCGTTCGAGGCTCGAGCGGCGCGCTCCTGACCAACGTGGCAAGCGTGGTGGCGGGATTGAAAGCCGCGACGCAGGTCGTGCGGGAGCGATACCGAAGGGAAGGAGAACCACACAATGGCGGATAATCACGGATCGGCAGCGGGAGTAGTATTGGCGTTTCTGAGCGGGGCGGCGCTGGGGGCCGTGGCAGGGCTGCTGCTGGCGCCGCGATCGGGCCGCGAATCACGAGACTTGCTCCGCGGCTATGCCAGGCAAGCGGAGGACAGTCTCCGCGATTTGGCCGGTCAGGCCGGCGAAACGCTCGAGGGGGCGATCGATCAGGGGAAGGAATTCGTCGATGCCAAGAAATCAGTGTTGCGGGAGGCGTTTGAAGCGGGACGGGAAGCGGTCAAGCGGGAGCGTGATCGGGTCCGGGGAGAAGGGTGACTGACGCGTGATCTACGAAGTCGTCATCGGCGTCGAGGTTCATGCCCAGCTTCGGACCAAGTCCAAGATGTTCTGCGGATGCGGGACGACATTCGGTCTGTCCGCGAACAGCCAGACCTGTCCCGTCTGCTTAGGGCTGCCGGGTTCCCTGCCGGTGATCAACAAGGCTGCGGTGGAAATGGCGGTTCGTGCTGGATTGGCGCTGAACTGCACCGTTGCCTCCGCCAACCGGTTCGCCCGGAAGAACTACTTCTATCCGGATTTGCCGAAGGGTTATCAGATCTCACAGTATGAAGCGCCGATCTGTGAACAGGGCTGGATCGACATCACCGCCGGCGACGGCCGGAAACGGATCCGCATCCGGAGAGCTCATCTCGAAGAGGATGCGGGGAAAAGCGTGCACGAAGCGACTGCAGGCGGCAGTCGTGTCGATCTGAATCGGGCCGGCACCCCGCTGCTCGAAATCGTCACCGAACCAGACATGCGGTCGGCGGACGAAGTCGTCGCTTATTTGAAGGGGCTTCGGGATATTCTGATGTATCTCGAGATCTGCGACGGAAACATGGAGGAAGGCAGTTTCCGCTGCGAGCCCAATCTCTCGCTCCGTCCCCTTGGACAGAAAGAGTTCGGGACGAAGGTCGAATTGAAGAATATCAATTCGTTCAAATTCGTCAAAGACGCGATCGAATACGAAGTGAAACGGCAGACCAACGTCTTGCGGGACGGCGGTGTCGTCCGACAGGAAACGCGCTTGTGGAATCTGGATCGTGGGGAGACCGCGGTCATGCGGAGCAAAGAAGAAGCGCATGACTACCGGTATTTTCCCGATCCGGACTTGGTGCCGCTGAAGCTGGATTCCCAATGGATTGAAGATTTTCGCGGTAGCGTGCCGGAATTGCCTGCGATCCGTGCCCGTCGCTTCGTCGACGTGTATAGTCTGCCCGAGTACGACGCCGGACTCCTGACCGCCTCCAAGGACATGGCGGACTATTTCGAGGTCTGCGTGAAGCTGTTCAATCATCCGAAGACGGTCAGCAATTGGGTGATGGGAGAGCTTACGAGGGAATTGAACAACGCGGGAGTCGACGTGAGCGCATCGGCGGTTTCTCCGGAACGACTCGTCGGCTTGCTGGAAATGGTGGATCGCGGCACGGTCAGCCTGAAAGTTGCCCGCGAGATTTTCCCCGAGCTGTACCGGAGCGGCCGATCCGCGGAGCAAATCGTTCGTGACAAGGGGCTCACGCAAGTGTCCGATGAAGGGGCGCTGGAAGCGATCGTCGCCGATGTCTTGGCCAAGAATCCGGCACAGGTGGCGCAGTTCAAGGAAGGGAAGCAGCAAGTACTGGGGTTCTTGGTCGGTCAGGTGATGAAGGCCAGCGGAGGGAAGGCGAATCCCGGGAAAGTAAATGAAATACTCAAGAGAAGGTTGGGCGATTCCGCCGTTGGGAACTAAGCGAAACGATGTTGGTATTGGCTGGAGCATGGAATTATGAGCGTGATTAAGGATATCCGAGGCAGACAGATCATCGATTCCCGAGGCAATCCTACGGTGGAGGCTGAAGTGGTGCTGGAGAGTGGCGCCAGGGGGCGGGCGGCCGTGCCGTCCGGAGCCTCCACTGGAGAGAAGGAAGCGATCGAATTGCGGGACGGCGACAAGAAGCGCTGGCTCGGCAAGGGCGTGTCGAAAGCCGTGGCCAACATCAGTAAGTCGATTGCTCCGGAGCTCCTCGGGATGGAGGCTTTCGACCAGGCAGGCATTGATCAGGCAATGATTGCGCTCGATGGGACCAAGACTAAGGGCAAGCTGGGGGCGAATGCGATTTTGGGGGTATCGTTGGCCGTCGCCAAGGCGGCGGCGGCAGAAACGGGGCAGCCGCTCTATCGCTATCTTGGAGGGACCAACGCCAGGGTGCTTCCGGTGCCCCTGATGAATATCATCAACGGCGGAGCTCACGCCGACAATCGGCTGGACTTGCAGGAGTTCATGATCGTGCCGGTCGGCGCCGAGTATTTTCACGAAGCGCTGAGGATGGCGACGGAGGTGTTCCATTCGCTCAAGGCCCTGTTGAAAAAGAAGGGGCTGAGCACGGCCGTGGGAGACGAGGGTGGTTTTGCGCCGGACCTCCAATCGAATGAAGAGGCCCTGACGCTGATCATACAGGCGATCGAGGAGGCCGGCTATCAACCGGGCCAGGAGGTGGCTCTGGCTCTGGATTGCGCGGCCAGCGAATTGTACGACAAGAACCGGTATGTACTCGAAGCGGAGAAGAACCGGGAGCGATCGGCCGAGGAGATGATCGGCTATTACGGGCAATTAGTGGATCGCTATCCCATTCTTTCGATCGAAGACGGCCTCAGCGAGGTGGATTGGAAGGGTTGGAAGATGCTCACCGACAAGCTCGGAAACCGCGTTCAGCTGGTGGGCGACGATATTTTTGTCACCAATGTCGAGATTTTCTCGAAGGGTATCAAGGAGGGGATCGGGAATTCGATCCTCATCAAGCTCAACCAGATTGGGACGTTGACGGAGACGCTCGATGCCATCGAATTGGCCAAGCGGTCCGGCTATACGGCCATCATCTCCCATCGCTCAGGGGAGACGGAAGATACGACCATCGCGGACGTGGCGGTCGCGACGAACAGCGGATTGATCAAGACGGGTTCTCTGTCGAGGACCGACCGGGTCGCGAAGTATAACCAATTGCTCAGGATCGAGGAAGAATTGGGGGCGGCGGCGGTGTACCGGGGTCGAGACGCCATGCCGGGCAGGCAGTAGCGATCGTTCATGCTCATCAAGCAGAACAGAGGGAAGCAGTGGCTGGACTGGCAGCGGCGTATGGTTACCGGTGCGCATTATGTCGGTTTGGGTGTGTGCCTGTTGCTTCTGGCAGCCCTGTGCTTTGGCGAAATGGGATTGCCGCGGTATTTCGCCATGAGGGATCATGCCAGGCAGCTGGAGACGGAGATTCTCGATCTCCAGAGGGGAGTAACGAGGTTGCGTAGCGATATTGATCGGCTGGAGCATGATCCGCTCAAGATCGAGCAACTGGCCCGAGAGCAGCTTGGATATGTGCGCAAGGGAGAAACGGTCTATCAATTGCTTCCGGAGACCCCGCAAGATCGGTCGAGACCGTGATACCGATGAAATCCGGGACTGTGGTCATTGTCGGGCGGTCGAACGTAGGAAAATCTACGTTGTTGAATCGGCTTCTCAAGGAAAAAATTGCGATCGTATCGGAAAAGCCCCAGACCACGAGAACGAGAATCCTTGGGGTCGTGCATGCTCCGGGCGCCCAGATCGCACTCTTGGATACTCCAGGCATCCATCGGCCGGAGCACTTGCTGAATCGCCGGATGGTTCGAACGACCCTCGAAACACTCGAGGAAGCCGATCTGTTCTTTGTGATCATGGATGTCACGAGTCTTCCCGGTCCTGGCGATTTGTTGACGCTGGATCATGTCAAGGCTGCCATTCAGAAACAGGCCAGACCGGTGATGTTGGTTTTGAACAAGATCGATTTGGTGAATAGGATGAAGTTGCTGCCGGTCATCGATACCTATGCCCGGTTGTACCCGTGGACCGAGGTCGTTCCGGTCTCGGCCGAAACCGGTGAAAATGTCGAACGGCTCCTGGACGTCACTGTGTCCCATCTGCCGGTGGGAGACGCCGCGTACGATGAGGACACGATCACGGACCAGTCCATGCGGACATTGGCCGCGGAGATGATCCGTGAGAAATTGTTGCGACAGACACACGAAGAAGTGCCGTACTCGATCGCGGTCGAAATCGATCAGTTCGTTGAAGAGGGCAAGCGGGCGCGGATTAGCGCCTCGATTCTGGTCGAACGCGAAACGCATAAGGCTATCGTGATCGGCAAGCACGGAGAACGGCTAAAAGCGGTGGGGACAGAGGCTCGGATCGAGATGGAGCGCGTCTTCGGCATGAAGGTCTTTCTGGAACTGTGGGTGAAGGTGCGGGAGGCCTGGCGGGAGGACGAGCACGCCTTGAGCGAATTGGGATACTGAGAACCGTATGCATCCGACGGATAAGATCACAGAAAGCCGCACGGCGGAGTCTCGCCACCGCGTAGGAGACCGGGATCTCTTGCGCGATGCGTTGCGGGATCAAGCGGATCGAGGGCAGACGAAATCCGATATCGTATTGCTGTCGGTGCAGAGGCTGCTGCGGCGGGGGGCGATTACCAATCTTGCAAAAATGCTGGGCCGGATGCACCCGGCCGATGTGGCCAAAGTCATCGTGCACCTGTCTTCTCCGAAAGAAAAGCGTGAAGTGTTTGAATTGGTCCGAGGGGACTCGAAACGCGGGCAGGTTCTGAGCGAGCTTGACACTGACAGCATCACTCAGGTGTTGGCGGATCTGCTGCAATCGGACATTGCATGGCTGATCAAAGACTTAGGTCCGGACGACGTTGCCTACATTCTCGGCGTGCTGCCCGAAGAACGCGCGAAAGAGATTCTTTCGCTCATGCGGACCGAGGATTCGACGGAAGTCGCCGACATTCTGAAGTATCCAAAGGACACGGCCGGCGGCATCATGACGACCGAGTTCTTCGCGTTGTCGGAGGACGCGACGGCACAGGATGCCATCCGCCGGCTTCAAGAGGCGACCGATGCGGAAATGGTGTTCTACATCTACGTCACCGACAAGGATGAGCGGTTGGTCGGCGTGCTCTCCTTGCGTCAGTTGCTGACGGTTCCTCCTTCGACGCCGCTGAAAAATATCGCCACGCGTGACGTCATCAGCGTCTCGGTCGACATGGATCAGGAGGAAGTGGCGCGTCAGGTGGCGAGCTACAACCTCTTGGCCATTCCGGTTGTGGATAAAGAAGGCGTTCTGGTTGGGATCATCACGGTGGACGACGTCGTGGACGTTATCCGAGAAGAGGCAACCGAGGATATGTTGAAGATGGCCGGTGCGGTACAGGAAGAGGCCGTGTCGAAGTCGTCGAGCCTTGCCGCAGCGAAAGTCAGACTGCCGTGGTTGTTCACCAATCTAGTCGGGAGCCTGCTTTCCGGGGCAATTCTCTGGGAGTTTCGATACACGATTCAAGAAGTCGTGGCGATCGTGAGTTTTATTCCCGTTATCGCGGCCATGGGAGGGAATGTCGGTCTGCAGTCCTCGACATTGATTATTCGAGGCTTGGCGACCGGTGTGGTTGAATTGACGGATGTCTGGTCGGTCTTTCTGAGGGAAGTCAAGATTGGACTGCTGATGGGTGTGGCCTGCGGAATGATTCTGTCCCTGGTCGGATGGATTTGGCACCAGGGATTTCTTGGGATGGTGGTCGGCGTGTCGCTCATTATTGCGTTTCTCGTGTCCACCAGTATGGCGACGTTTATGCCCATTTTCTTGAAGCGAATGGGTGTGGATCCGGCCGTGGCGGCGGGTCCCTTCGTGACTACTGCCAATGATATCACCGGGATCACCATCTATCTCACCCTCGCTACGATATTTATGGAATATCTCCGGTAGGGACCGTAAGCGTAGAGGATTGGATTGTGAGCCTCGGTTCTCAAAGATCTGGATTGCATGCCGCTCATTAAAACCACTGCGGTCACACTGAAAAGCCGGAAGTGGGGCGAAGCGGATCGTATTGTCACGTTCTATACGAAGGCCGCCGGGAAAGTTCGCGGTGTCGCTCGCGGGGCGCGTCGACAGAAGAGTAGGTTGGGGGCCACGCTTGAACCGCTTACCATTTGTGAGTTGAATCTCTTCGAAAAGTCAGGTGATTCACTGTATCGTGTCTCACAGGCTGACTTGATCGAACCGTTCGTATGTTTCCGAGAAGATCTGACCTTGATGGCCGCGGCGGCCAGAATGGCCAATGTCGTTGCCGCCATCACGCCTGATGGAGATCCCGATCCACAACTGTTTGACACGCTCGAACAGGGATTGTATTCGCTCGCTGCGAGCGATGATCCTACGCTGACGGCTCTGTTGTTTCAGATTCGATTGCTCGGACTCACAGGATTTCGACCACAGACGGATCACTGCTCGGCTTGCGGCAGAGGGCGGATGATTCCTGAATCGCAGTTTTCTCCGGTATCTGGCGGCCTGGTCTGCGCGACGTGCGCGACGCGACAACAGTTTCATTGCATGCCTCTTTCACGAGGAAGCGTGGCGTTCCTCCAGCAGGCACTTCGGTTGGCTCCGGCTGTGGTCACCAGATTGAAAGCAAACGGCCAGGTCAGGTCTGAGGTCGAAGAAGCCATTGAAGGATATGTCACGGTGGTGGTCGGTAAACGACTCCCTCCTGTTGATTTTCTTTCCCACTCCCTGTGAGCAGCTCGCTGAGGAAGGAAGCAGGGCACCATGGTGGAAGCAGTACTCGAGCCCAAGGACATGTCTTGGATCGACAAAGGCGTGCTGGGTATAGAATGGAACGATGGGCATCGCGCAATATATCCCGTTCGATATCTGCGCCAACAATGTCCCTGCGCGGCTTGTGTCGACGAGTGGACGGGAGAGCGAAGGCTGAACGCCGACGATGTGCCCCTGCTGATCCTGTTACAGGACATTGAATCGGTGGGTCGGTACGCTTTGCAGTTCAAATGGAGCGATGGGCACGATACAGGGATTTATTCGTATCAGTTGCTTAGGAGGCTTTGTCAGTGTGACGTGTGCCAGCCAGTCAAGCCAACCGAACCTCGAAGCCGGAGATTATTGTGAGGCATTCAGGAACGTGGTTTGTGGCGCTGACAATCGGGCTGCTGTGTGCTTTCGCCGGATGCAGTGGTATGCCTCCCTTGGCAGAGCAAGAACAGCATATTAGAAGTAACGAGTTGCCGCTTCACAAACTGACGCCTCGAGCATTTGCCGGGGCGTGGGGGAAGCCAACGTATCAACGAGTCGAATTTATGCAGTTTTTTGTCATGAAGGATGGATCATTCGTTCCACGGTCTCGTGTGGCGCTTGGAGAATCTCCCAAAGGGTGGGAAGCCGGTGTCGAGGCCGGTGAGGCCTTGTTCCTGGCTTACCCAGATCGCGGCTGGCTGGTGGTGTTCTATGATGAACAATTGGTTTATAAAGAGGCGCTTACGGCGGCGCAGTTGCATGCGTTGGGACGAGATTGGAAGATGGAGGATCGATATCGTTCCCGGCTTGAGAGTTCCCCTGCCCGATAGCCCAGGATTGTCGCAGGTTGTTCGTTGAAACTGTCTCGCCCGCTGAATCTCTTAATCGCTGCGTCAGAAGCTGTTCCCTATGCCAAGACCGGGGGACTTGCCGATGTTGCAGGAGCGTTACCGATCGAACTGGCCAGATTGGGTCACAACGTCATTCTTGTCTTGCCTCGACACCGCAGCGTAGCTGATTCAGGACGAATCTTCCGCGTGCTCGACAGCATTCCGATTTCTACTCCTTTGGGCACAAGCGAAGTAACGATTGAAGAGGACATCGTCACGACGTCCGATCAGCTAACAGTGCGAGTCTGGGCATTGCGGCATGATTTCTTTTTTGGCCGCGCGGGCCTCTATCAGGAGCAAGGGGAGGATTTTGACGACAATCTTGAACGGTTCGTTTGGTTTTCTCGAGCGGTAATAGAAGTGATGGTTTATCTCAATCGCCAGATAGGCTGGGGAACTGATCTCTTGCACCTTCACGATTGGCAGACTGCCCTCTGCGCCGTGTACCTCAAGACACTCGACAGCGTTAGGCCGGATATTCAAAAGGTCAAGACAGTACTTACACTGCATAATGTGGGTTATCAGGGGATTTTCCCGGCTTCGAAATTCTGGAAAACGGGACTTCCACAGTCGCTATTTACCCCTGAAGGTCTTGAGTTTTATGGATCGGTGAATCTGTTGAAAGGAGGAATCATTTTTGCCGATTGGCTGACGACGGTTAGTCCCACATATGCCAAGGAAATTCTCACGCCGGAGTTTGGTTTCGGGTTGGAAGGAGTGCTGCAAGCGAGGCGAGGGAGGCTACAAGGCATCATCAACGGGATTGATGTCGGTGTCTGGAATCCTGAAACTGATATGTATCTTCCCGCCCGATATTCAGCCGACAAACCGTCCGGCAAGCGACAATGCAAACAAGCGCTCCAGGGAGAGTTGGGGTTGCCTAGGAAGGACGTGCCGTTGCTTGCCGTCATTGCTCGTCTGACTTCCCAAAAGGGGCTTGATTTGGTTGAGGAAGCCATTCCTGAGCTCGTGGATCTTGGTTTGCAACTGGTGATTCTGGGAACCGGAGACACTACGCATGAATCGAGACTCGCAAAGATCAGGGATCAATTTCCGGATCATGTGGGGCTTCGTATAGGATTTGATGAAGGCCTAGCTCATCGAATCGAGGGCGGAGCCGATATGTTTCTCATGCCGTCGCGGTATGAACCTTGTGGCTTAAGTCAGCTGTACAGTTTGCGGTACGGGACAGTGCCTATCGTGACTAAGACGGGAGGGCTAGTGGATACCGTTGCCTCGCTGGATAGCCATTACAAGAATGCCGATAGCGCAACGGGTTTCCATATCGTGGTACCAACGACTCATGCATTGGTCAATGCCGTACGTGAGGCAGTTGGGGCGTATCGGCGATCATCCTTGTGGAGTGACATGGTTCGGAGAGGTATGAAAACTGATGTGTCGTGGGCAGGGAGCGCACGGTCCTATGAGGAGTTGTTTGTGAGTTTGGTCGATGCAGCTGGGCCAGGACAAACAAGAAATCAATGAAGATGCAGAGAGACCGTAATAGCGGGATTATCGAGATTCAAGAGCGCTGCCTTTGCCTGCAGAGAGTAATAGGCGTATTCGGCCTGAGGTCTGTATTCTAAGACGCTCTCAAAGAGCGACCGGGCGACTTCGATTTGCCCAGTTTGAGCGGCCGCCTGTCCTGCTCGCAATGAACAGGAGGCAGCCATCGCTTTCACATCGACAGCAAGGCGCGTCGAAGGCGCCGACACAAGCCGTTCAATCTTGATAGGAAGCGGCAGCACAAATCCATCTTGAGAAATTGAGCGGTTTGCCGCATTTCTCAGAATTAGAGCATCGCGGTTGAGCTCGTCGACGGTGCCTCCCCCGTTACAGCGGGAATAGACTTGCCAGAGCGATGAAAAACTACCGTTCTCACCGTCTTTCGTGTGGGTAGGAGTCTGACAACCAACTATTGTCAGAATGGATAAGCCCAGTACAATTAAAAGCGCTTTTCTCATGCCAAACAGGATCTGCAATCAGCGGGCCGAGGCTACAATGTTACAACCATTTGTAAAACAACGCATTGATAATGCTGGTGGTTGGAAATTATGTGGTATAGATAACCCACTATTGCGTTTTTAATACAAATAGACAGGAATGTGAAGAGGGGAAGCGAGAATTAGGAGTTGAAGATCTGAACAAGAATACCAGTTCGCGTTGTGGCGTTGGTCTTCCTCATGATGTGCTTAATATGTTCTTTAACAGTCTGTTCAGTTATCTGGAGAGCATTTGCGATTTCCTTATTTGTCCATCCCTTTGCAAGATGCTCAACGACCGCCTGTTCTCGATTTGTCAACTGGAACTTCTCCTTCGCTTGATCGGTATTCAGTTGTTGGCGGCGTCCCAATTCCTCCAGCGTAACAACGAGTCTTGCGAACTGAACCCCTCCGCGATCCGGTAATCCAAATCCTCGAAGAAGAACCGGCTGCTCAGGGTTGCCGGTAACACGCTTAATTTCGAATTGTTCCCAGTCTTTGGCTTCAGTGCGAACATGAAGTGCTTTGACAATCTCTCCGCAGAGTTCTGTCAATACAGAGGGAAGTACACCATGGGCTGGGCGTGAACTGCTGCCTCCATGCTCGGCAAGATTGATCTGCTTTGCCAATTCGGATGCCTGACGATTCATATGCAATAGTTGCATAGACGCGGACAACACTACGATACCCGGACCTGCACGCTGATCGGCGAGTGTTTCCGAGGTACCAGGCGATGATTCGCTCATATTCCCAGGAGCTTTCTAAAACGGCTATTGATTACCAATGCTAGACAATAGGATGATTTCTGTTAATCTACGTAGACAATCCTAATTCCCAGCGGTCATGATACAGAAACTTTACCTAACCCTTTTGGGGGAGTCAACACCCACCTTTAGAGAATCGTGGTATACCTGCTCGGTATTGTCCATTCAGCAAGCGGTTTCTATACTCCCACCATACATTTGTGGGGATCGTCAGTTTCTTTCCAAACGCAAGAATGCACTAAAGTATGAAGGGTATCACTTCGACCAATATCCACAAGTTAATCATCGGCCGAACAAGGACTTAGGTTGGCGATGAAAGGGGGAGATGTGGCACACAATGAGTGGGAGTGGCCAATTGCCGGAGATTTTCAGAAGCATAACGAACGAGTTGCGCTCTTGAGGCCAATTCCGTATGAGATTACAGCCCCAGTTGAAGACCCAAGCACTTCATCTCGTCAAGGAAGAGCATTATCAGTCAATATAAGCAGTGGAGGAATGCTGATATTAATGGATCAAGCTCCAGCCATTGAGCAGGTTCTGAAAGTGTATGTACCGACGCCAACGGCTGTTGCAGAAACTCCCACACTAGCAGAAGTGCGTTGGACCAGAAAATTGCCGTTTTCTCGCTCGAACGGGTTTGGCCCATATTTTGTCGGGCTAAAATTCATGTTTTGACTGGAAATCATGGGAGATGAGAGCTGACTCATGGAGAAGTGGTACGCCATAATGGCAAAGCCAAAACAAGAGTATGCGACCACCTCAGTCCTGCAGCAAGCAGGAATTGTTACTTATTATCCAGAGATCAGGGAGATTTCTTACATTCGAGGAAAAAGGCAGATTCGTCCATCGGGATTGTTTCCGGGCTATTTTTTTGCCAAGTTTGATTATGACAGGCAATATCGGATGGTATCGTACTGCCGAGGGGTTCGAAAGATAGTGATGTTTGGCTCTTTTCCTGCAGAAATCGAATCTTCTTTACTGGAAGAAATCAAAATGAGACTGGAACATGAAGACAGGATTCATTTACCTAATTTTAAGCCTGGCGAAGTTGTGCGGATCAATCACGGTCCCTTGGCCGGAATAAAGGCCGTATTTGACTCTTCTTTACCGAGGAAGGAACGGGTCATTGTGCTCCTGCGGACTCTTCTCTATCAAAGCCGGGCCGTCGTGCAGCTTTCAGATATCGAAAAATTCCCTGAAGCTGTATAACTATAGCTGGAGATGGGGTCTATTCTTGGGTTAGCTAGTGGGAGAGGTGTATCCTCAATGGCGGTAGCCTGCCTTGGTATTGACCATAAATATTGACTTATGAGGTTGTCAACATGCTCAAGTTAAATGCACCTAAATTGTGTGCGGGACTCTTATCAACAATAGTCTGTGTTTCTCTCTCTTTTGCACAGGATGTTGATCCAAAAAGGCACGTTGCTGCCTCAAAAGCGGCAGCGCCAGGTGCTGCCGAAAAATCACTCTTAATCGTGACACCAGAATACATAATTGGTCCTGAAGACGTTTTGGAGATCACCGTCTGGAAAAATGCTGACCTGTCCAAGCAAGTCCAAGTGAGACCTGACGGACGAATCTCGCTCCCTCTTCTAGGCGATATCTCTGCAGTTGCGAAAACACCCACTCAATTGACCGAGGAGATTTCTGCAGGGCTTAGGGCCTACATGGAAAATCCAACGATTTCCGTCATGATAAAGGATGTGCAGAGCTACAACATTTATGTCTTGGGGGAAGTCAACAGGCCGGGAAAATATCCGCTGAAGAGTAAGACGACCTTGCTGCAAGGCATTACTGTTGCTGGGGGGTTTACGCCCATGGCGGCCCGTAACAAAATCGTCGTGTTTCGGTTTACGAAGGATGGCGAGGGACAGACCAAGCTCAAAGCGAGCTATGACGACATTGTCGTACGAGATGGGTCCAGCCAAAACATCGAATTGAAACCAGGTGATCAAATCGTTGTCCCATCTGAGACCATGGTGGTGCTACCCAGCCGGTAGAAGTTGAACTGAGGTCGCACGGCGAACGACTTTTATTGTAGAAATTCTGGTTTCATGGGAGCCAACATGGGTGTAGCGAAGAGAATTCCCGATGATCAACGCGAGAGGAGTGGACGTCTTATTGCATGGCTTCTGATACTCTTGCTGCAGTATTCCTTAGTGGGCTGTCAGTCTCAGGACATGCAGTACCGAGGTTCCTCTGTGCCTCCTACGGAATTCCTCATTGGGCCGGAAGATGTGTTAGTCGTCACCGTTTGGAGGAATCAAGATCTCTCCAAAGAGGTTATTGTCAGGCCAGATGGCAAGATTTCTCTTCCACTAATCGGTGACATCACAGCAGCTGGTCTTACCGCGCAGGATCTGTCCAAACAAGTCGCGGACAAGCTGGCGGAATATATGTCGACTCCGACCGTGTCCGTTCAGGTCAAAGAAATCAATAGCTATCATGTGTTCGTGGTAGGTGAAGTGGCTAAGCCGGGAAAGTATGTGCTGAAGTCTTTCGCGAGTGTGCTTCAGGGAATCTCGTACGCCGGAGGCTTCACCACCTTCGCGTCGAGAAACAATGTACATGTTCTCAGAATGGTGAAAAATGGGCAGGGAGAAACCAAGCAGGTAATGATTCCGGTTCCCTATCAAGATATTGTCCAAGGCCGAAACCTGGAGGCAAATATCGTCCTGAAGGCTGGTGACGTCATTGTTGTACCGTGATTACGGCCTAAGTGGACGATGGGGTGTCTTTACATTCGTTATGCTCGCTACCCTCGGTTGGTCCATGAACGCATTTGCCCAGACACGCATTATCCCAACGGTGTCGGTCACGGAAACCTATGACTCAAACGTGTTTTTTACTCCAAAATCTTTATTGGAGCCAGGCACTCAACCTGAAGATTTCATTACACAAATTACGCCTCAGCTCAATGTGGCGCATCAGGGATCGCGCGTGCAAGGTAGTTTCGCGCTTGGGGGCCTGGTTTCAATGTACGCGCACAACAGCAACCTTAACTACACAGGACTCAATGCCTCCGGACGTCTTGACCTCAAGAACTATGCTGGCAGAATTTCTCAACGTATCACCACCCTTGGCCTTTTGGGCACATATCAATTCACCCCCTCAATGAGCGCCTTTGGAGCGCAGGGCGGGGGCATTGGGGCCGGAGCCGGAGTGACGACTCTGACATCTCCTCTAAACACTGGGTTAGTGACGAACCGTGTGTATACACACAACATGAACTTTGGAATCAATGCCGGGTACTTACTGACCCGGACCACGACTGTAAGTGGAAGCTATAACTATTCCAAAGTCATGTTCGGTGGTCAGTCTGGAGGGGTCGAGAATCAGCTTTTCGATACAAGCGGCCATCAAGCGAACATGACCATTGTAAATCAATTGTCGCTTAGGGACTCCGTGGGAACCACTGCAATGATGTCCCATTATGATCAAGGAGGCAACACCGGGGGATCGAGTTCCTTCACTACTTTTAATGGAACACTCAATTGGGATCGAAAGTGGACGCAGACATTGAGCACACAATTGAAGGGCGGAGGAGTAATGACAATGCCCATCGATTCGACGGGTGGTGGGCAGAGGGTTCCATTACAAGTAGCTCCTTCCATCATGGCCAATCTGAATTACGTAACATTTTCTGAGGGACTTAGAGCCGCTGGTGCAGTGGCCCCTGGGCCGTTCGATGGCTTACCCGCCTTGGAAGGAACATTAATGCCTGGTGGGATCATGCCGCCCGGCCAGTTCGGGACCAGGCTGAGTTACAACTACAATGTGTACCCAAGTTTTGTGATCGGATCCGGGCCGATGAAAACGCATATTGTCGGCGCAAACGTGACGGGTGGAATTACCTCAAAACTCTCGGGCCAACTCGGTCTCAATTTCTCCCATGGTACAACAAGCAATCCGCAATCGACATT
>Ga0268299_1003272_pt1 | contig 15498 bp, 15 predicted proteins | sample NOBtaG_FD_193484 | JGI IMG/M metagenome (GOLD analysis project Ga0268299, IMG submission 193484) | Activated sludge microbial communities from bioreactor in Nijmegen, Gelderland, Netherland - NOB reactor | ecosystem: Engineered > Bioreactor > Aerobic > Activated sludge | place: Netherlands...
ATGTGTGAACGCGTTCGAACTCTCTGGTGATCTGCAGGACCAAGTCACCGACTCGCTTCCAGGAGGCATCGTCACCTTGCAACGCCTGCCTGTCGGCACGCTCGTCGGGCCGATCGTCCAGTTGCCTGTGTCTGCAGAAGTCGGCGCACTCTGGATGTTCACGCAGGCGAACGCGTACGAGGTCTCCTGTCCATGACGACGACCGCGCTTCCCGCCGTGATCTGCTGTTGCGATGACGGTCCGCCACCTCCGCCGCCGTTCGGCGGGAACTGCACGGCATTCCCCGACTACATCGAGGAGCACGGACCCGACACGCTTGTTGGCCATCTGAAGCTTGAGTACTCAGACGGCGCTGGTGGTTGGGTCGAGATCTTCTCGACGAGCTGGACGATGCTGCGCATGGACCTCGGCTATCCGCCGTCCACACCGCCGTACCCCATCGACCCGCTTGGATTCTGGCGCGCAGGCACTGGTGGCGCTCTGCCGTTCGCGGGACCGAGTGGCCAGTGCTGGCGCGGTGAGGACATCGACGCGCTCATGAGCGCTGGGTATCTCCAGTCGGGAACCGACTACTTCGAACCATTGAACACGCTCGTTCAGTTCCTTTCGCTGCAATGCGAGGGCGTTCCGTCCTTCAGCGCGTCGATCGTGCTTGCTGCAGCGCTTCCCGCGAAGTGCGCGCAGGTCTACTACACGCCCGAGAGCGGGAACTGCTTCGAGCTCGATCCCGAGGATCCGTGCATCCCAGCCATCCTGCATTCCGAGGCCTGTTGCAACGCTGGCTGTTGTCCTGAGGATCCTGTCGATCCGCCGGACTGCGTGATCGCAGACATCGGCGCCGCGAGTTTCGTGCTTGGGCCGTCGTACACGATCGAAGAATTGCTCGATGGTTTCTGGACGCTGCCCGAGCGCTCGCGCACCTTCACAGGCGGCTACGAGAGTTGCTCACGCACCTATCGCGTGACGACAAGCGTGTCATGAGTGCGTGCCGCCATCAACGCGCGACGCGAGCGCCCGAGCTCGTGCAATGCACGATCGGCGCGATGGGCACGCTTCCGTTCAAGTCGGCGCGATGTGACAGTTGTCAACACCGCGTGCCTGGCGGACGCCTGCGCGTCGTCGAACGCGTGCAAGAGTTCGCCGGGCGACTGCGAGCGCTGGCCAGGCTGGCGCGCGAGCGTCGCGCGGTGTGTCGCGAGAAGTGCGGCGGTCCGAGGTTCTGCCCCGAGTGTCACTGCTTCCTCCCGCTCAAGCGGCGCGTGCCATCGGCCAGGTGTCCGCGCGAGTGGTGGCATGGTGAGCCCACGACGCCGATGGTGATGCTCCGAGTCAGGTGCTGTCCGAAGCCAGTTCGGTCAACGCCGGCGATCACCGACCTCGAGTGACGACCATCGACTACCTGGAGCATGATGAAATGGGCCGCTCGGGACCACGCAACAAAGCGGACTGATGGTGCGTGGAGGCACCGCTCGACGATCTCAGGCCATTGCTGCTTACTCGAAGGTATTCTGAACTCGCTTGCCGCGTCCTCGGGCGATGCTCGTCCTGCGCGACACGCGCCGATCGCTCGGAGCGCTCGGCTACCTCATGTCGGGGAGCGCCGCGGTTGCGTAGACTCAACTTGACGTCTGAAAGGGCGGAAGATCCCGAGGTGGCACAGAAACTCCGCAAGGGGAGCGGCGATCGCACGGACTACTTGAAGCTGTTTGCGCTGGGAATGTTGCACATGGGGCAAAACTTCCCAGCCGCGTTCACCGGCGTCGCGATTCCTTTCATGTATCGGCAGCAAGGTCTCGATTTAGCCCACTACTGGATGTTCGCACTTCCGCTCGTCCCGATGTGGCTCAAGTGGATCATCGCGATTGGTGTCGACAATCATGGACGCCGAAAGATCTGGATCATCTGGGCATCGATGGCCGCTGTCACGATCTATGCGGTCCTTGCATTCACGCAGCCCAGCTTGCAAAACATGGGTCTCGTAGTAGCTCTTCTGACATTGGCCGCAACTGCAATTGCGTTTCAAGACGCTGCGATCGACGGATACGCGGCAGAGTCGATGACGAGCGCCGAACGACCGATCGGCACATCGATCATTATTTACATGGCGGTTATTGCAGGAATGATGGGAAGCGCCTCGGTGGCCTTGATCGATCTGCTCGGGTGGCGGGCGACGCTCTTGTCGGCCGCCGGCCTCCTAATCGTCGTGATTGCTCCGGCACTGCTGCGTCGGGCCAACGATATGCCAGAACAACGCCGAACACGAATTGAGAGCGGAAGGCGAGCGTCACTCCGCGAAATGCTTGGTCGCTCGGAGAATCGATTGATCTTGGTGCATCTCCTGGTCTTCGGCTTCAGCACGAGTCTGGTCAGCAGCATGGTCGCACCCCTTCTCGCCGACCGGGGTCTGAGTTTGAGCGACTTTGGCATTGCAACGGCCCTTTCGATCATCGTTGGCATAGGAGCTGGTAGCTTCGCGGCACCCGTCCTAATCCATTTCTTTGGTCATTGGAGAGCTGCGGCCATTGGCGCTGTACCTCTGCTGCTAGAGGGCATCGTACTATGGTACCTTAGCGCGTTTCCCTTGCCGGGCATGGTCGCCCTGACCACAATGCTGAGCCTGGCGAGTTTCGGAAGTTCAATCACGATGTTTGTGGTGAACACAACGCGCTTCCGCTGGGTCTCGCTGGAACAAGCGTGCATTGACTACAGCGTACAGTCCAGCATGCTGAACCTGGGCGCATGGGCCGGCGGCACGGCAAGCGGTTTCATTGCCAGCACCGTCGGATGGTCTCTATACTTCCCATTGACTGCCGGCGCAAACCTGGCAGTGGCGGTGCTCTACCTCGTGACCTACGAGTCCATCAACCGGCGGGTGGTTGCAAGGGAAATGTACTCCTACCATCCACGAGGACGCGCCTCATGACAGGAACAGAAGAGGGCGATGCAGAGACCACCAATACCGAGGGTAGACTAATCACCATCGTGCAAGTGATGTTCGACAGTGAGCCAGAGCAGGCCGGGGCACGCTGCATCCTCGAAGGTCTTGAGCTCCCGTTTCGGTGGTGTCCGCGAGGGGAGTTTCTTATGGGCAGCCCAAGTCATGAGCAGGGTCGATGGGAGATTGAGGTGCAGCATCGGGTGATGCACTCCAGCGGCTTTTGGATGGCCGAGGTTCCAATCTCGCAGCGCCTATGGGAGCGCGTGTGCGGGACCTCTCTCCGGGACCAGCTTGAGCTTGCCCTGAACGATACTGAGGTGCGACTCATTGACGGAGTCAGGCGTTCGCAGCGCGCGTTTCTTGGTGCTGACGTCGGGGATGTGGGTTACCTTGGGCACAAGCCCTACGCATGCCCTATGCACTTCGTCAGCTGGCACGAGTCAAAGCAGTTCTGCGAGCTTCTAACTCGCGCCGCACACGAAGCAGGAAATCTGCCGCGTGGGTGGAGTGTCCGCCTCCCAACAGAAGCCGAGTGGGAATACGCCTGCCGTTCGGGGACGACAAGCGCCACGTACGCGGGTGACTTGGACCTGTCCATCGATTCCGGCGCGTCTGTGCTCGACAAGATCGCATGGCATCCCGGCAACTGGCACGGCATCGCGTTGGAAGATCAGAGTGGATCAATCGGTCGAACTCGCATCGGACCCGCACCGATCGGGATGAAGACACCGAATCAATGGGGACTCCTTGACATGATCGGCAACGTGTGGGAGTGGTGTCTGGACGCCGAACACGAGTACGCCAGAGAACCAGTTCGTGATCCCTTCATGGGCCTAGGAACGCGGCGCATCCCGAGAGGAGGCAGCTGGTATCGACTCTCCCGCGCGTGCCGGGCGGCCAACCGGGGCGCGGACGATCCAAGTCTCCGAGCCAACTTCGTCGGCCTTCGGCCGGTTGTCACTTCCAGGCGACTGGACGCCTAGGATGTTCAGGATGCAGCCTCCAGACCTCCTGCCCGAGGACGCCGCCCGCATTCAACAACTGCTTGCGGCACGTTTCATGAGCAGGCAGGATCAACTCCGAGTGTTGTGCCATGTTCTCAAGCGAGTCATCGTTGAGAACTTCAACTACTGCAACCGGAAATGCACGTTCTGCATAAACCGGGTGGTCGATCGAAGGTCTCGGTTCAGCGAGATGCCGGAGGCTCTGTTCATCCGCATCTTCGACGAACTGGCCGAGGGCGGGTACGGCGGGACCGTCTTCTTTGGGCGCTACAGCGAGCCTCTTGCACACCCCATGGTCTATGAACGCGTGCGACTCGTCCGCGGCCGTCTCCCAACAAACCGCATATCGCTGAATACAAACGGCGATTATCTCGCCGAGCGTGATTTGCATCGGCTGGGGGAGTGCGGATTAAGCGACATGAAGATCATGTGCTATCTGCCCGGTGGCTGCAACTTCACTCCGGACCTTGCGACCAGATACTGCCAGGACCTCCTCGATCGGGCCGGTCTTGTTGGTGTGTTGCACAAATCGAGCACCGAGAGCGAGATCGTGTTCCAAGTTGTCCATTCGGGTCAGCTGCGCATCACCTTGCACGCCGAGAACTACTCAGTTGTGGGTTTGGGAAGCGACCGCGGCGGAGTGGTCACACAATTGGGCGGCGGGCGACGCCGCGCACCGTGCTACGCCCCGTTCTTCGAGCTGAACGTGGACTATTCAGGCGATGTAGTCCCATGCTGCAATATGAACTCTGACGTGCCCGCGCATCGGCCATACGTGATGGGCAACGTTAGGCAAAAATCTATCGCGGACATCTACTTCAGTGAAGGCGCTGACGGCTTCCGAAGGAGCGTGCTCAAGGATTGTCCCGACCCCGCACCGTGCGCTCGGTGCCATTATTACTGGCCGAATCGCATAGCTCCCGAGGATCGAATAACGCTGAGTGAGACCTAAACAATGGAACACCTCGCCACAAGTGCACTACTGCGATGCATCAGTCCGAGCGATATCGACACTCGGAATACAAGTAGGATCCCGGGCAGAGGCGACCTGCGTGTGTCCCTCACCACGAGGTGCAATCTGCAATGCGAGCACTGCCATAATGAAGGGAGATCGGCGCCATGGAACCTTGATGAGAGCAGTGCGGCAACATCCCTTGACAGCGTGGAAGAGCTGATTGCTCTCGGTGCGCGGTACGGCGCTAAGAGCGTCAAGTTTACCGGCGGGGAGCCGACGTCGTTTCGCGAGTTTCCGCAACTCCTGGACCGGGTAGCCACTTGGCGTCGGTCGTTTCCTGAAATCGAGAATTGGGGGATAAGCACTAATGGTATTGCGTTTCTTAAACCCGAGTTGTTCGAGCGCCTAGCGAACTCGGAGCTCGACAACATCTGCATCGGCATCGATTCCGTTAGGGGTGAAGACCTCTCCAAGCCGAGCTCTCCTAACGGAGTGACGGGCAGGCACCTCCTTGACGCGTTTGTAAGGCCATTGGCAGGTCGATGGCCCGACCGGAAGATCAAGCTCAACGTGGTGTTCACGGGGGACACCGATCGCGTTCTGGGTGTTATAGACGCCGCGCTCTCCGTCGGAGTCGAAGTAAGCGTGATCGAAATCAACAGCGTAATGGAGCAGAGACGCAGGGTCCGGGAGGGCTTCTTCGCACTCATGAACTATGTTGCCGGGTTGCACCGGTTGACTCCGCGCTTATACGAGCCCCTCAACGAGATTTACCTTCACGACGGCAAGGGAAAGGCGCGCATCAAGTTTTATCAAGATCACTGCGCTGACAGGGACTGTGGGGCGTGTCGCAATATTCATCTGAGAGTGGCACCGCAAGCGGACGGTTGGGCAAGTGTGCCGTGCTTTTTGTTGGCGCAAGCGAGCCTGCTCTCTCTTATGGAGGATGGCGTGTTGTCGGCACCGAGCTTCGAGCAGGCGATTCGGTACAACGGGATGGGGCCCGAGTGGCGCGGCGTGATCGAGCGGTCAAGCGTGATGCTGACCGTCAAAGGGGAGGCCGCACCTCAGGAGCAGCGCCCGGTCCCGGCGGACGGTACTCAGAGACCTTGAGCGCGCGATCTCCATGATCGTGCTGGGAGCCGGCGAGATGGGCGGCACACTTAACAATGGCGAGTTTTTCTCGGGCCTGGCACTGGAGTGCCTTCTGCATTCGTACTCCGAGGAGAAGACTCGCCGAGAGGCGGGGGTGCTGGCTCACGCGCTCTCACTTCGTCCAGGTGACAGAGTGCTGGATGTCGCGTGTGGCGCGGGGCGTCTATCGCATGTGCTTTCGCAGCTCGACGTGACAATGGCAGGCGTGGATCGCGTCCCCGCCCTGGTGGCGGAGGCGTCGTCCCGCGCATTGCCGCCGACCTCATTTAGCTGCGCGAACGTCGAGGAGATGAGCTACGCGTCCGAGTTCGACGCCGCGTTCTGCGTCGGGACGAGCTTCGGGTATTCCGACGACGCTGCGAATCTCCAGTTTCTCTGCGCGGTGGCTCGTAGCCTTAAGCCTTCGGGGCGCTTTCTGCTCCAGACGACACTCGTCAGCGAGATTTTCTTCCGTTCGCTGCGGCCAATCTCCGTCTCACGACACGGAGAGGTGCTCATGCGCCGGTCGATGTCTTACGATCACCTTGCTGGACGCTTGGTCACCGAGTATCGCTTCAGCCGTGGATCGGCAGTTGAGTGCAAGACCGCAACGTTCCGCGTCTACTCGTCGTGCGACCTTGCTCGCATGTGCGAGACGGCCGGTCTTATCCCCGTGTCCTTGATGAACAAGGATTGCAGCCATCCCTTTGGATTCGAGGCGTCGCATCTCACACTTGTGGCGCGACGTCTCGGGTGAGCGTCTCAATGCACGTGATCGACGGGCACTGTCATATTCGCGGGAACAAGGCGATGGCTTGTGAGGTGCTGCGGGCAAGTGGCATTAGCGGCTTTGTGAACATCAACTACGCGTGCGACGGGCTCCTCCGGACCCTCGACACGGATCAGACGGCGCTGGCAGACCGGTCGGGGCTCGCCCCGTCAGTCGAGACCGCGTTGGTCGTAGGTTTTCCGGCCGTCGAGTACTTCAGATGGAGCGACGCGCAACAGGACGTCTTTCTGACGCACCTCGATGTTGGTCTTCGGACCCCCGGTGTGGCCGGAATCAAATTGTGGAAGGACATTGGGATGCTCGCGCTCGATTTGGACCAAAAGTACGTGCTTCCGGATGACAGAAGGCTCGACCGCGTGCTGGGCATAGTGGCGGCCCATCGCAAGCTCGTGTACGTGCACTCTGCCGATCCGGTTGATGCGTGGCGCCCCACCTGCAGCCGTCCCCCGGACGTCGCGGACTATCTCAGCCGGCACCCAGCCTTCGACATGTACCTGAAGTTAGGCGTCCCGAGCCATGATCGACTCATTGAGGCTCGGGATTGTCTGGTGGGACGGTGGCCGCAGGTCAGGTTTGTCATATGTCACCTGGGCGACTTCGCCTGTGGCTTGGTGGGGACGTCCCGATTTCTCGATAGGCATCGAAATGCTGCGGTTGACACGGCCGGTCGCCTAGCGGCGCTTCATAAAGAGTTGCCGGCGCGGGCGCGCGACTTTTTTATCGCGCACGCCCAGCAGGTGATCTTCGGCACCGATTGGACGCCGTGTGAGACCGACGAGCACGCGATCGCCAAGGGCGTGGCGCGATATCAGAAGTGGAGATCCTATTTCGAAGACGTACTAGCGTTACCGACGGCGACTCTCCAGAACATCTACGCCGGCACGCTTGCACGGTTCAGGGGAGCGGAGAACGCGATGCCCGAAGTATCTTGAGGATGCGTATCGCGGTGCGCCTCCAAGAATAGGCCGAAGCTGTCTGTACGGCGTTGCGCGATAGAAATGACAAGTAACGTGGATCGGACTTGAGTTCGGACACCGCGTCCGCGGCCTCATCGTCGTCAATGCACACTCGCGAGTTGAACCCGTCCACGCAGAAGTCGAGGTGGCCGCCGTCGTTGCAGCAGATCGGTACACAGCCGCATGCCATCGCTTCCAGGAGCACGAGCGGATGCCCCTCCTTTGATGCAAGCTTGACGATGACGTTGCAGTGCGAATAGATCGACGACAGGCAGTCCTGGCTCGGCAAGACGAACATCCGTGCCGCTCCGAGGCCATGTTCCTCCGGACCCAGCCCCCAGGTCTCGACGTCGTGAGGAATGACGGCGTAGCTCTCCCGGACAGCCTTTGTAGGTCTCAGCGACCCCTCAATCAGTGCGCGGAACTTGCGATCGCCTTTGGCCTGCGGCGCGAAATGTGCATGATCAACGCCGGGCTGTGCGACGAACGCCGCGATACCGCGGGTATGCAGCCGGCTCTGTAGGTAATGGGAGACAGCGATCCTGACGGTGTTGGGTGCCGAGAGATAGGCGGCCATCATGTTCACACGCGGATCGCTGGTTGTGCCATCCCGATCATAATTGGCTTGAACATATTGGACCAGGATGGTATGCGCGGGCAGACAAGCCGGAAGGGGAACAGTGAAATAGGTGCGAATGCAGGTATCGGGTGCGAAGGCGGCGAGGTCTGCGATATCCTCTATACCAGCTTGGTACTGAGGCCAAGGTGCGGCACCGCGATTCATACAAAACACGATCGAGTGGATCCCCAAGACGTTCATCTGTCTAGACGTCTCGCACACAGCTCGGTTGCCTCCGTTGATCTTGGCGTCCTTGATGATCCACGCAATCCGCATCGCAGTCTCCCGTGTATCCGCAACGACTACTTACTTATCATGAAGGAACCGAGGATCAGCACGTCTAACGCGGTTCCGAAGAAGGTCCGAATGGCGTCCGTGGGACTATTGACCATCGGCTCCCGCGAGTCGTTGAACGACGTGTTAAGTAGTACCGGATGGTCGAGTTGCTCACCGACGTATCGAAGCAGCTTTGCGAACACCGGGTTCTGAGTGTCATCAACAGACTGTGGCCGGGCGGAACCATCGTAATGTACTACGGCCGGTATCGCTGGTCGCTGACTTGGTATGACAGTGTCCGCGACGAGCATGTGAGAGGACCGAATGAGTGACTGAAAATAGTGCGGCATTAGATCGACTGGCAAGGCCGGTGACAGCGGACGCCACAGCTCTCGGCCCTTCAGCCGATTGACAGCGTCCCGCGTGCTTGTGGACCTCGGCACAGCCAGAATCGATCGATTGCCCAGGGCACGAGGGCCGATCTCGGCTGCCCCTTGGTACCATCCGAGGATCCCGCCTCGGCAGAGGACATCACAAGCCGCCGTCGCTGGATCGTCCACCTCCTCGTAGCGGAGTTTGAGGCTGCGCAGTGCGTCCGCGATCTCGCCGTCATTCGCGCTTGGTCCTTGATAGACGCTTAGAGGGGTTGATTGGCGTGCGCCCGACGCCGCGACGGCAGCTCCGATGGCGCTGCCAGCGTCGCCGGATGCTGGCATGTAGAAAACCTCATCAAAGATCGCCTCAGCCGCGAGTGCGCCGTTCGCAGAGCAGTTGAGACCGACGCCACCTGCCACGACCAGACGATCCTGCTTCGTGATGCTGCGCGCTAGTCTCGCCAGGTGGCGGACGGCGACCGACACCGTGGACTGAGCGCTCGCGGCGAGGTCTAGCACCTCGGCCGGGATTCGTTGCGAAACTTCATCGGGTGTGATGCTGGCGAAGTCCCCAAGGCGGAACGGCGGACCCGCCGTGTCCGACAACCAGCGAGCCCAAGCATCGCGCGTTTGTCGGAAGGCCTCGATGTGGTCGCTCGACAGGACGCGATCAGACACCACCGATCGCAGGCCGTCTTGATCGAGATGAAAGGGCTTGAAAGAATCGCGAGCGCGGCCATAAGCCGCAAGTCCCAACAGCTTCCCAACGTCTTCGGCACCAAGCCCAAGGTGATTGCTCACTGAGGAGTAGAAGTGTCCGAGGGACGCCGATATCGGTGCAGCAAAGAGCTTATGCGCAACGCCGTCCTTGATCATTCCGAAGGTCGACGACGTTGTCTCGCCGTGTCCGTCCATCACAAGGAAGGCGGCGTCTCCAACGCCCGCTGCGAAGTGAGCCGACACGGCATGCGCGATGTGATGTGGCACGCGTACGACCCGTGGAGATCGGCCCCCATGCCACAACGAAGACTCCATGAAAGCACTCTCGAAGCGCAGTAGACGTGAGGCGCAATGGAGTGATAGATTCGGGTCGCACGATATCGCCACGACGTCCACTTCGGCGGGGACCACTCCCGCCGCTCGCATGCAGTATGACGCGGAGCGGAGCGGTAGGCTGCCCATGGCCCTCTTCTGCCGAGTGAACCGCTCTTCTTCGGCGTAGGCGACGAGTTCGTTTCCTCGAACAATGCACGCGGCGGCATCGTGTCCAAAGGACCCGGCGATTCCAAGCGTGACGTTGCTCATGGGATGTGATCTCCCATCAGCAGGTTTGCTCGAACGAGGTCAATATCGCGCCACTTCAAGTCGATCTGTTCGAGCAGAAACGTGAGTATGTCCCCGTGCTGGTTCATGAGAGCTTGAAGGAAGAGCCACATCGAGCGCCGTGACGCTGTGTATGCGAGCCGATATGCCGCGAGGTCGATGCCGGCGCTCTTGAGCTGCGTCGATAGATCCTCGTCATTGGGATCCCCACGTCGGGGGGTCGCTTCGTAGTCGCGGAGAATGTCTTCTTGCGCAACACCTAGGATGCTCTGGAGCAGAGCGGCAACGATGCCTGTCCGGTCCCGTCCGGCCGAACAATAGAAGACCAGTGGCAGAGCCTTTGCACTACCGAGCTCCATGAACAAGCGTTTCAAGGATGTGCGTGATGTTGTGACAAGCCGCAGATAGTCGCCGCAGATGATCTCTTCGGTGACGGCCGCGATTCGTCGATCAAGCAACAGTGTCGCGTACGACACGGGTGCGCGGGTCACTTGCGGCATTGGCAGGTGCAAACACCGCGAGGCGCGGTCGGCCAATGGCGAGGGGTGTCCGGCCCGCTCTTTCTCCGTCCGAAGGTCGACCGCCGTTGCAAACCGCTGATGTTGCAAACGCGCCGACAGCGGTTCCGTCAGGTCGGGCGTTGCGCAAGATCGGAAAACAGCTCCAGGGCGCATGCCGGCGGCGCGAGAGTCGTATGCGCAAAGGTCACGCGGGGCACCTCGCCGGCGTCCATCCTCCGCAAGCAGATCATCAGAAGGCCTCGGCTTGATGTGCGACACACGTGACTCCTGACGACGGACGAACCGTTTCAATGCCTATGAGACACTTGGATTGCATCTTGAAGTGGCGACTTGTGGCCCGCTTCAGGAGACGCCATGCAGTCCCGGGCGGTCATATAGAAGTCGCTGCGGCCCAATGGTCTGGGAAGTATGTGGCGGCCTTGCCGATGGCGGGGGGGAGTGTTGCAGGAAGCGGTTCCAGCCGGAATCTGTCCGACCGCCAGATCGCGGTTGTCGCCAATGGATACAGCTTCAATTGCCCACCGGAGCCGAAGTACCACTCGATCAAATCTCCGTTACCATCATGTCCGCAAAGTCGTTTCGCCCCACTTGGAACTGACCACTTGAGCCTTGATGCATCCCACAGGTCCAAAGGGAATTGAAAAAGCTGATAATCAAGGTCCTTGTTCCAGAGAAGTACTAGATAGTAACTCCGTCCAATGTCGACTTCCCCGCCAGCCGCATGACTCACTCCTTGGTGCCATGCGCGCACGACCGAGTCAAGTGCTACTCCCGCGATGTCGGCGCGTTCGCTGAGCGTGGCCTCGGACACCTCGCGGGCCCGCAATGCGCTCCAAAACTCGCCTGCTGCATTCGACAGTTCGATCGTGACTCGACCATCGCGCACAACTCGATTCAGCTCCCGGCGCATCTTGCATGAGATCCCATATTGTGGCCTACCGTCTGCCGCAGGTGCCGAAAGGACGACATCGAAAATGGCCTTGCTCTCCGACGCGGCGCCTCCAAAGGCTAGCGCGACCGAGCGCTCGAAGTCGCGCCAGCCCGGCAGGGTGGCGCCTCCGTGAACGAGCATTCCCGTACCATCTTGGTATGTAGAAAGGATTAGGCGAAGCCGCTCAATCTCCCCCTTGCTTGGCGCGCGGTCGACGAAAGGAATCATTTCGTGCCGACCTCCTCGTCCAACCCAACTTCGTCGCACAGCAGCGAGTCCGTCGATACATTGAATAGTCGGGCAAGTCGAAGTGCCAACAGTGCGGTAGGTGCCTTCTTCCCAGCCTCCAACTCGCTCAGGTAGCTGTGTGTGTCCATCCCGAGCAACGCTGCGAGGCGTTTCAGCGTCAATCCTTGCCGCGTCCGAAGCGCTCTCACCTTCTCACCAAAGCGACGTAGCTCTGAAGTTGACAAGACCGAGTTCCACTGGGTAGAATGTCTCTATTGGAGACACGACGAGAGTCGAACCGCATATGTCCAAGAAGCCCGCTTCAATCGAGAGACCGGAGGGGAACAGCCCTTTTCGTTGGGTAGGTGGCAAGTCGCGACTGCGGAAGCATATCATCGAACTGCTTCCCGAACACACCTGCTACCTGGAGCTCTTCAGTGGCGCCGCGTGGGTGCTGTTCGGCAAGGCTCCTAGCGACGTAGAGATCATCAACGACATCGACAAGGACCTCATGTGCTTCTTTCGCGTGGTGAAGGACAAGCCTGAGGAGCTAATCGCCTCCTTCGAGTGGGAGCTGGTTGCACGCGCGGAGTTCAACCGCCTGAGGGATCTGTCCCCGGAGTCATTGACAGATGTCCAGAGAGCGCACCGCTTCTATTATCTGATCATGGCGGGCTGGGGAGGCGAACTGAACTATCCCCGATTTCAGACAAGCATCACCGATGGTGGCGGAGGCAACCGATTGGTGGGAGCCCTTCGAACGCTAAGGTCGCGTCTAGAGCCTGTCCATCGGCGGCTGAGTACAGTCTTGATCGAATGCCTTGATTGGCGTGAGTGCCTAGACAGGTATGATCGCGATGGGGTCGTTGCATATGTCGATCCGCCGTACCCTGAGAACGGCTGCAATTATGCACACAACATGCGAGAGTGGACCGAGCACCAGGATCTCGCGGATCGACTGCGTGACACGAAGTGCAAATGGATCTATTCCTCCTACGACTGCCCTGAGATCAGAAAGATGTTCAAGGGCCATCACATTCTTGCGGTCAAGTCCGCGTCCGGAATGAACGAGAAGCGAGGCGGTTCGAGCAGAGTGCTAAACCGCGAAGTGCTGATCACCAATTATGACCCTGAGTGCAATTCGCGGCGCGCTAAGGCGGCAAACAAGGCATTGTTTTGACTTCGTAGGATGTTGAGCGTTCCGCTAAATCACTGCGAAGACGGTACTTCTTGGGGGACTTTCGGCGCGACTCCACAATCCCGATGGCGTCTCGTGTAGCGGCTCGCTTCACCCAGGCGCATCGCGTCCGCGTTGCCCTTAGTCCCCCTGTTTCGGAACCTTCCGGCCCGTCGGCCTACGAAGGCCGCGTTCTCCGTCCTGAAGCCAATTCCCGCGATTCAATGGGGACCCGAATGATTCCTCTCGGGCCAACGAGTGCGACCCATTCGAACTCTCGCGTTCTCGTGTCGACACCTCGCGTGGGCTTGGCGCGATGGTTACGCGTGCAACTCCACCTCGCCACCGCGTAGGTATCCAGTAGAGGACAGCGGCTGCCAGCCGCGGCCCTCGGAACCTTCGTGGCCCACCAAGGTCGGGTCAGGCGATCACGCTCCAGCAAGGAGTCCGCGATGTCCGTGCGCGCAGAGATCTCGACGCCCGCTCCCACGCTACTCAGCGCCGACGATCTCGCGAAGCAGCTCTCGTGCTCGCCACGCCATGTGCGCCGACTGAGCGATCGCGGTGCCATGCCGACACCGGTTCGACTTGGGGGACTCGTCCGTTGGGAGCGCAGCGCGATCGAGCGATGGATCGCAGCGGGCTGTCCTGCGGTGGCGCAGCTCAGCGACTGACTGGCGTCAATCTGCATCGAACTTGATCTTCGGGGCCAATTGCCGCTCAGTGTCGCCACGCGTGGCCAGCCACTGAACTCTCATGGGAACCGTCTTCCGCAAAGCCTGGACATCTCCACTCCCGCCGGGAGCCGATGTCGTCTCGGTTCGTGGGTGCCCGACGGCCCGCTGGCGACTTCGCAACGGCACGCTTCGCACGGCCGAAGTGCTCACGGACGCACGGGGTCGCGTGCGCATCCGCGGTCGCACGGCAACCTTCGTGGCCAAGTTCCGCGACGGCGCCGGAGTCATTGTCGAGATTCCGACTGGGTGCAAGGACGAGACGGCAGCGAAGGCAGTGTTGGCCAACCTCGAGCGCCGTGCGGAACTGATGCGCGCTGGCGTGATCACGCACGAGGAGGACGAGGCAGGTCGTCACGGCACGCAGCCGCTTGGCGATCACCTCGACGCGTGGACCGAGCATCTCCGCACGAAGGGCAGCACCAAGCACTGGTGGACGCAGGCCAGCCGCCGCGTGAAGCGGATCTGCGATGAGCGGGGGATCAAGAGACTCCGCGACCTCACGGTTGCGCCGGTTGAGCGCTGGATGCGCGACCAGACCGACGCGGGCATGTCAGCCGGAACGCGCAACGGTTATCGCCGGGCGCTCATCGCCTTCGCGAACTGGTGCGCCCGAACGGGGCGGCTCGCGTCGAACCCGCTCACGCATGTGGCGACGGCGGATGATCGTTCCGACAGACGGCGCACCCGCCGCGCGCTCACCGACGACGAGTTGATGCGGCTGCTTGACGCTGCGCGGCGGCGACCATTGGCGGAAGCGCTGACGATCCAGAAGGGCAAGCGGCGCGGTCAGCAGGGGGCCAAGGTCTCCGACGCGTATCGCGATCGTCTCGAGCGCCTCGGCCGCGAGCGCGCCCTCATCTACAAGACGCTCGTGCTCACTGGCCTCCGCAAGGGCGAGCTCGCGTCGATCACGGTGGGCCAAGTCGACTTCACCAGCCCGGTGCCGTACCTCTTGCTCCACGCGCGCGACGAGAAGAACCGCCGCGGCTCAGAGATCCCGCTGCGCAAGGACCTGGCCGCCGAGCTCCGCGCCTGGCTCGACGAGAAGCTGGCGCTCCTGCATGCGGAGGCGCGCGATCGCGAGGAACCGATTCCGGCGCGGCTGCCGCCGACCACCAAGATGCTCACGATCTCGAACGGCCTGATCCGCATCTTCGATCGCGACCTGGCCTATGCGGGCATCGCCACGATCGAGAAGCGCAATGGCAAGGAGGTCGTCTTCAAGACCGACGAGCGCGGGCGCACCATCGACATCCACGCGTTGCGGCACACCTTCGGCACTCATCTTTGCCGCGCCGGCGTCCCGCTCCGCACTGCGCAGGCCGCGATGCGCCACAGCGATCCGAGCTTGACCGCGAATGTCTACACCGACCCGAAGCTGCTCGATGTGGCGGGGGCGCTGGAGGCACTGCCGGCACTGGGATCGATCAGAGTCAACGCCCTGCAGGGCGCCTTGGCGGCTCCGGTTCGATAAGGGCAGCTGATCCTTGCATGCGGAGACAATCGCTTGAGGTGCGGGGGCCCTGGCCGCGCGG
>Ga0268299_1003273_pt1 | contig 15497 bp, 16 predicted proteins | sample NOBtaG_FD_193484 | JGI IMG/M metagenome (GOLD analysis project Ga0268299, IMG submission 193484) | Activated sludge microbial communities from bioreactor in Nijmegen, Gelderland, Netherland - NOB reactor | ecosystem: Engineered > Bioreactor > Aerobic > Activated sludge | place: Netherlands...
TTTTCAATTAGCTCAAGAAACTTTTCTTCGTTACCAACAAATTCTTAAGCTTTTTTCTGATCATTCTTAGTTCTTTTTCTTTACTGCTAATACTCTTTATTTCCAACACTTTTACCGAAAACTCACGATCTATTACTTCAACAGAAAGAACAATTGCTTCAGCAGAAAGACCAGCAAATCCTAGCCCTTCAACTAGCCCTAGAACAATCCAACAACAACAATTCAATCAACAGCAACACCAATCCTATCAACAACCAACAATTACTTCTCCAAGTCCAGCAACAGCACAACATCAGCAACAACTCCATCATCAGCAACATTCCAACTATCATACAGAACAACGACTTAGCCAGCAGCAGCAACAACCTATTGCCGACTACCTACAACGAACTTCAGAATTACAGCGAACAATTTCAAGCTCAGAACAACGAATTACAGGATCACAACAATCTATTGCAAACTCAGAACAACGAATTGCTCAATCACAACGAGCAATTGCATACTCTCAACACCTCATTGACTCTACATCTACACAAGCTGACCAATTATCTGACTTACTTACTCACCTGGGCAACCGACCAAATTCCAGACTTAGAGATTCCTTCTCACATAGTGACCGAACTGCAATTGATGGAAATGGTTCAAGAGATGGGAACGGCTCAAGATTTGGAAGCGATGGAAGATCCTCTAATCAGCAACACCTTGATAGATACTTAAATGATAGTAGTGATAGAAGTTATGATAGGAATAATGGTAGCAGTAATGGTAGCAGTAATGATAGCAGCAGACAGCAAAGTAGGGATGATGACTTTTTCCCTAGTCGATAAAACGTCTATTCTATCTAAGCTGCTTCTGCTAAAAATGGCTTTGTTTGCCAATTCATTTCTATTTCTTCAACACTAGGCTTATTTATTATAGCTGTCTTTAGTTTTGTATTTCGTTCTGTTATTAATTTTAGGTTATATCTAGTAAGATCACTTGTAGGATCTAGTTTCAAGGCAGACTCGAATTTTATTATCGCTTGGTCAAAGTAGCCTATTCTAGCCAAAGCTACTGCATGATCGTTTAATACTTCTGGCAATATAAATCCACTTTCTTCTGAGCGTTGAAAGCAACTAGCAGCAAACTCAAAGTCTCCTTTTTCTAAAGATGCACTTGCTAAAGCTGTATAACATTTCCCAATATTCACTTTAGTATATCTATCTACTCTATAGCTAAGAGCTAGCTGCATATTGGTAAGAGCTTTATCAAAAGAACCTTTTTCATATAGCCATTTTCCATAAAGAGTGTAAATAGCTGCTAAATTATTTCTAGCAAGATCGCTAACTTCTTCAGAGGATCCTATTGTCAATGCCCGCGAAAGATACTCTATTGCTTGTATAAATGTATGCTCATTTAGAACTTGTCCTTTTTTGACTTTCTCAACAGCATAATTAACAAAAATCATTGCAAGGTTATTACGTACAATCTCATAGTCTGGCCTTAAATCCATAACAAAATGAAATGCCTCTATAGCTTCTAACCAATTTTTATTAGCATAAAAATTATCCACTAGCTGATTATTTAGATATCCTAAATAACTTGGCATTACTTCTATTGCTTTTAGTATATTATTCCTTGCTTCTACTAAACTTTCTTTTCTTAAAAGTTGCAATAAACCCTTTTCAAAAGCTTGATAAGCAACATACTGATTCTCAAGCTCTTTAACTTGTGCTTCAAATGTTGCTACTGTTAGCTTAAGTGAAAAATCCTTTGGGTTTGAAGCAAATTCACTCTTACTTTGCTCCAACATTTTAGAAGCTTCTTTAAGTAATTCTCTTAGTCTGTTGATGTATTCGTTCATAATAAACCAAATCCAGTAAATCATTAGTATTAATATCAGTATTAGTAATTAGTTATACTCACACTTTTATTGATATTATGCCTTTAGGCTTCTTATCACGGCTATAACCATATAAATCTAACCAAAAGGCACGCCGTTTATTATCCTCTTTATACATAAAATTAATATCACATTTGTATAGCTGTTTTATATTGCTTTTTCCTTCTATGCTAAAGTATTTATTATACAGTTCATCTTGTTTATCCAGGGAAAGTTTATTAATTACTCTACGCGACACGATAATCAGCATATCAATATCATCTGGCTCTGGCTTTTCTGTAAGATATGACCCATCTACCCATATTTCAAAAGAAAAACCAAAAACCTGCACTTTTTTTATTAACTCTTTGAAGTTATTAAGTAAACTTTGTCTATAAGCTGAATCTTTAAATGAAGTTTTTGACCAATCTTCAAACTCATCTAAGTTCATATTTACAATACCAACAGCAATTATTGATGGGTATTCTATTTTCATAAATTATAAACTATATACTATATACTATATACTATAGTAAGCGTGTATGATTATGTATTTTTATTATCTATGTAGTTAGCTAGTATCCTTTTCACTACGTTATAAAGCATTATATATCAATAAGTTAACTATTGCTAGCTATTGTTACCTTATATCTAATTTATTATTTAATTTATATTTAATTATGGCCTTGGTTTTGTATGGAATGCAAGAAAAGCCATCATCCCTCTAAACAGCACAGCCAGTTCTGTTGCTATGCTCGTTAAAGTAACTGGTGTTATAGCTGCTTTAGATACTGTAGAGTTTGGCTTTGCTTGGACAAGTGGTCGTGTTTCAATAAAGTTGGTGAGGTGGTTTTAATTGTTTGTTCACTAGAGTTACAAAACTTATTATCAACTCTTTTACAACACGACCTAATTTCAGACTGATTCTTGGACAAGCCAACTTCTTTGCTGAATATCATGCTTGTTTTTATCAGAATCAACCCTATTTTGAGATTTTTCTAAATAATTTTATTTAAGTAAATAAGCGTAAGTTTTCTAAGATAATAAAAAGCTATTATGTTTAGCTTACTGTTATATATAGTTATTAAACCTAATTTTTTCCATTGTGTAAGCCAAAATATCTGTTTATTTATGCTTATCCCTGATTCCAATCAACTAAACTAAAATCTAAGCAGTAAAATTCCTTAGTCATATTTTTGCTGTTTATTGTTAAATTACCGTAAATACTTATTGTTTTTCACTAATATATTATGATTAGATGCTTATGCAAATAGTACATAGATTATTAAATTACGCTATTGTCATTTTACTAGCATACGGAGATAACATGGTCAAACGTTCAGCAAGAAATCCTCACAGGAAAATTGGTTTGAAACCACGTAGTAGACTAATAGAAATGGTTGAAGATATTGAAGACAAGGGCTATAAAGTTTTTCCCAGTACGGAAAGACTTGTTAGAAACTATACCCGTAAAGCGTCCGAATACGGTCTAATTACTAGTCAACAAGAACTATCATTTTGTGCAGCTACTTTACTTTCCGCTGGAGTACAAAACGCAGAAAGAACCCGCAAAAAAACTGTAAGTCCAACTGATATAAAATTTGCTTGGCAACGTTTAAGTGCGTTGGGAGGAAATTGCCCACCCCATCAATGTATAAGGAGATCCATAATTAACCAAAAAGAAAAATTAATCACGTTATTACCAATACTCAAGGATCTAATTGAAGAAAGATAAGGAAGAAAATAATGGCAGACACTGTTTCATCCCCATTTACACTTCGGGATATAATAAAGCATGTAGCCCCAACTTTAATAGCACTTTGTTTATTTATTCCCTTTCACCCAAGTCTTAACAACAAAATAAAGTCTGAAACATTGGTTTTTTGTGCAATAATTCTTGGTTACCTTTTAGAACATCCTGTAATGTTTTTAGCGGATTTAGTATTTAAAATTCTCTCACCTGTTTTACAGCCCTTCTTGAAACTCCTTTCAATGTTCTTCCCAAACCTTCCCAATCAGAGTACAAAAAAACTCGCCCAGAAAAGAGACTGGTTAACAAAAAATTGGGACTACAATAAACTATTTTATTCTATGACCCAAGAAGAAAGGGAATATATTTATCTTACAGGAAGTTATGCAGAATTTTATAAACTAACTAGTTTATATTTAATAGTTTACATTATATTAATCACAAGTAAATTTATTAATTATATATATATTAATTATAATAATCCTGATATTCTCAATATAGTAAAAGTAGCTACAAATATGTCTATACCGATGATTGGTGGTTGGGAAACTCCTTTTTGGTCAATATTCATGCTTGTATTTATAAGTTTTATAAGTTCATACATAAACTTTATAAATGAATATGGGGTTCTTTTTTTAGAAAACGGTCAATACGTAGAGTTTGCAAAAAGATATCACAGAGAAAAAGGAAACATAGCAAAAAGCATTTGGGGAATAGCAAAAAAACGAGATGAGCCATTATCAAATATTTGGCTTGAGTTGTACACAAAGTCAGAAAATACAGATGACGAATCAGGTTTCGCCTTTTTAGGAAAAACTGCATCTGACGAAACAGGTAACTTTCAATTTGAAAATATGTTTTCTAAGTGTGTAGGTAAAGAGATAAGGATAACATTAGTAAATGATGGTAAAAATTTAGATAGAATCTTTTTTGTTAATGAAAAAGAGATACCTTTTTTTGAAACTGATTTTGACCCCATTATAGTAAAAGAACTACCTTCATCTAATAATATCTATAACTCTACAAACCGTAATAACACTACAAACACCGTTGAAAAAATTCCTAGTAAAACAAATAGTAACTAAATACTTATTTTTCTTATATACGCCAAAACGCTTTAATCACATCAATTAATCCAAACAGGCGTAGCATTGCAACCTTGATTATTTGGCTTCCAAGCACTACACCCCCAAAAATATTTCTCTTTTCCCTGCTTATCCTTGAAAGACCTTTTCACCGTAGCTTTCCCACATACCTTACAAAGTGGTGTTTCTGTTCCTGCTCCTGCTCCTGCGGCCTGCCTTGTTTCCTGTTTCTTTGTTGCAGAAAGTCCTTTATTTCCATGTGTAGATGTAGCAGAAGTTTTAACAGTATTAACACTAGCATTTTTATCATTACTACCATTACTATCATCATTAACGCTAGCACTATTACCATCATTGCCAGCCTTACTAACAATCTTGCTAGCACCACTGCCAGCATCTTCTAACCTAACAACTCCCCTGCATTCATTATAGTTAAGGCAGAGTAGCACAGGAGATCTATCTTTTTCCTTTGGTAAATAAAGTTTAGTAGCACCTTGGCAGTTAGGACATCTGCTTTCTACTAATGCTTTACGTTGTTTTTGGTTCTTTGGAACTTGGGAAATATATTTGCAAATCTCTTTTCCTAATGAGCAACATAAAAACTTACCATATTGCCCACTCCGTTCTACTAACCTACCTTTTCTCCCTTCTATAGTACATTTAGGACAAATAAGTCCTTCTTCTGCTTCTTGACTTTGACTACCTTTACCTTCTTTTTGTTGTTCATCCTTCATCCTAGAAAGAAATGGAGAATCAGCAATATTGCTAGTTACTACTTCTTTTACTAACTCCCTTGTAACCTGTTTTATCTGCTCCATAAAATCTTGTAGAGAATAATTAGCTTTAGCCATCTCAGCTAGTTTTTGCTCCCATTCAGCAGTTAGTTTTGCTGATTTAAGTAATGGTGATGGAAGCAATTCTATAAGTAGTTTCCCTTTGTCTGTTGGTTTAAGTGACTTTTTATCACGAAATATATATTCACGGCTAATCAATGTTTCTATAGTTCCGGCCCTGGTTGCTGGAGTACCTAAGCCTTGATCTTTCATTATCTGACGTAGCACATCATCAGCAATATCTTTTCCTGCTGTTTCCATTGCAGAAAGTAATGTTGCTTCTGTATAACGAGAAGGTGGTTTTGTCCATTTTTCTAGCACTTCTGCTAACGTAGTTTCTACTGCTTGGTTCTGTTTTAATGGTGGTAATAGCTTATCTTCATCTTCTTGTTGAGATTCTTCTGGATTAGTATTTTTATTCTTAGATTTAGATTTGCTAGTAGTAGAACCTGTATTACCACTAGCTAATGCTTCAGGTGATTCAACTACTCTCCATCCTGCATTTATTATCACCTTTCCTTTAGAAACAAACCTTTCTCCTAAAACTACAGTAAATACACTGGTTTGCTCAATTTCTGATTCAGGAAAAAAGGCAGCTAAAAACCTTCTTAACACAAGGTCATAGACTTTTCTTTGATCATCATCTAAAGAAGATAAATCAGCTTTTAATTTTGTAGGTATTATTGCATGGTGGTCAGTGACTTTATCGTCTTGAACATGCCTACTTGTTAGCCTAACGCCTACCTTCTGAGATTTTATCTGATTAACAAATTGACTATAAATCCCAACATTACAAGCTTCTAAATGCTCATCTATCTCATTTGCAACACTTACTGATAAATATTGTGAGCTTGTTCTAGGATATGTTAGTAGCTTTGACTCATACAAGGATTGAGCAATCTTTAGTGTTTGATCAGCAGTTAGACCATATTTAGTGTTAGCTATTCTTTGCAAACTGGTAAGATCATGTAGTAATGGTGACTTTTCTTTAACTAGCTTTTTATCAACTTTTTCTACTATACCATCTTGCCCTAACACCTTATCAACAATAGCTTTAGCTTGTTTTTCTTCTACAATACGAAAACCATCAGGGCCAACCCATAACCCTTGATAAGTTCCTGCTGTAGAATCAAAAGTTGCTACTACTTGATAAAACTTCTCAGGTACAAAGTTGTTAATTTCATTCTCACGATTAACAATAAAAGCTAATGTGGGAGTTTGCACACGGCCCACACTATATAGTTCATTCTTACCATTACCAATAATATTATTAAATGATTTAAGCCTAAGTGTAAACGCTCTAGTAATATTTAATCCTATCAGCCAATCACTACGTTGGCGAGCATGTGCTGAATCTCTTAAACCTGAATAATGGGTTGCTGGTTTTAGATTACTAAATCCTTTTAAGATTTCATCTTTTGTTAATGATGATATCCATAAACGCTCTACAGGCTTCTTACACCCTGTTAGAAGGTAAACTAAGTGAAAAATTAGCTCGCCCTCACGTCCAGCATCACAACAATTAATTAAGGATTGTATCTTAGGATTATTGGATAGTTCTTTGATGATCTTAAACTGTTTAGAGGTTTGTGGATTAATTGTATACTTAAAGGAGTCAGGAATAAAGGGTAAAGTAGAAAATGACCATTGCTTTAATTTCTCATCATAAACTTCAGGATTAGCAAGCTCTACTAGATGTCCAATACACCAAGTTACCATATAGTTGTTACCTTCTATATAACCGTCCCTCTTTTGTGTAACACCTAATGCTTGAGCTATATCCCTTGCTAGAGAAGGCTTCTCAGCTATTATCAGTTTCATTACTAGACTCCTTCAAACTCTAGGTTAAGCTCTTTTTCGCTAGCTCTTTTACAAGAATATTGATAGATAGTTATTGCTCCACCAAAACACACAAACACCACCCCTGTCAAAAAGACTGCTACTCCTAATAGTACCATTAGACCTATTTTTACAGAATCTTGTTGGGCAAATGGCATATCCAATAATACTCTTGCACCTAAAAATATTACCGCTAGTTTTATTCTTAGCAACATAATAAATAGCCCAATTATTGATGTTAATATGCCTGTGGCTATTCCACCTATTCCTAAATACAAAACTTTCTCATTAAATCCTTTTGCTTTCTTTTCCATAAATATCTTGTCTCCTAGTAAATATTGAAGTGTTGAATACTCTTAGAATTGCTTATAAATAAATCAGTATAAGTTGGTTATTCACTTGTTAGATTGTATTTATTAGCTGTATTTATTAGTTAGGCTATTTAATTTTACCTAACAAGTGAAGTAAGGTTGATTAGTTGTGTTCATGATCCAAAAACATTAACTAAAACAGCATTATCAAGATTATCAAAATTATCAAAATTACCTAGCTTTACTTCTAGTTTTTGGTGATGATGTTTGTGTTGTATACATAGGCGTTGAAACAAGGCTATTACCTGATTTCAAATCAACATTTGTTTCTAAACGTCTATTAGGAGTATTACTAAAACATCCATTGTTTCCTTCTGCCGCAACATCAAAAGTATCATCAAGCAATACATTTTCTGTTTCTGGTACAGCGTTAAAAGTATCATCAACTACGCCTAAACTACCCTCACTAAGTTCACTAGCTTCGCTAACTTCTTCAGGATGATCCGTTACCACTTCTTCTTGTTCTTCATAACTGCTATCAAGCAAACGTATTTTTGTAGCTCTTATGTTGATAATAGGTCTTATAACTCCTTTTTTATCAACAAAAAAGTCTGCCTTGGGATACCCTTTAATAAAGACTTTTCTTCCTTGATTAATAAAATCTGTTGCAACTTTGCTTAAACCATTCCAAGCACTAACACGATACCAAGTTGTTGTGACTTCTTTTTCTCCATCAGTCTTTTTATATGACTCATTAACCGCCACTGAAAAATTAGCAACAATCAGATTATTTTGTGTTTCATAAAGGCGTGGTTCTTTTCCCACATTCCCTATTATTTCTATTTCTGCATGTCCTGACATATTTTTTCTCCTTCTAAATTAAAATCAAAAATTAAATAAAGTTAAAAGTTAATCTATTGATTAAGAAGTTGTTCTGATAATAATTGCTTGGTTAGCTAGCTACCATTACTAGTATCTACCTCCAACTACTAGTTTGTGCTTGATTCCAAACATAATCAGCAACAGCTTCTATTTCCGAAGCTTTTAATGTTTCTTTGAAGCTCGGCATTATAGCTTTGCCTTCGATCACACGTTTTTTAACATCCTCTACACTGCTAAAACCGTTCGCCTTAAGTGCATCGGCTTTTAGGGTTTTTGTTGTTTCCACTGTGTTATTGCCATTCGCATGGCAAACAACACAATTGTCTTCAAACACCTTTTTACCTAATTTGTTAACTTCTACAGTTTTAGTTGGTTGCGCTGTAGTTGATATGGCAAATCACATGACAACTAAACAAATTGCTACTACTATTAATTTCAAATTACGCATAAATTTCTTCTCCTATTTTCTAAAACTTTTATTAATTACTAACTAATATGAATTAAATCAATAAGTTATCGATTTGCTATAATTAATTTCTTAAATAACCAAGTGCAATTAATAGTTATGGTTTTATTAATCCTACCTAACAATTAAACCAAGTATTGATTAATATTGATCAAAAATTAAACCCTATGATTATTGTTGCTCCAGTAATTGATTAAGCTTTTTATCCTCACAGAAGCCTTTTATCTCAAGTAGAATAGGCAACATACCATCACAAATTACTAAAGCTTGCGTATAAGGTAATCGCCTTAACTCTTCTGCTAAAAATGTTCTGTCCCTATAATCAACTATACCTTCCACATATTTGCAGGTATGATGATCAACTCCTGATAAAAATACTCTTGTCCTAAACCCTTTAATTTTGTTTCCATACTCATAAGCCCAACAAGCATCAACATTTGATGGGTCTATCTGATAAATCCTCCTGATTTGCTCTGAGCTATTTAGTATTAGTGAAATAGAGGTTTTTGCATCTCGCAACATATGAAGCCAAAGGGCAAACTTAGGAAATGGTGTTAAACAATCAAAACTATTTAGAAAATAATATACTTGCTCGCTTTCTTCTACTTCCCGATTATCATAACAATGCTTAAAACATCTTAGTAAAAATAACTGAATAATTAATGAATATTTATCCATATCCATCTCAGAAATAGGAATATAAATAACTGTTTTCTTACTTGTTAAATCTTCTATTTCTACATTATCACTACTAGTTAAATCTACTATATCAGGCTCGCTCCATAAATCCAGCACCAACAATGCTGTTTTTAATGTCACCTCTCTACATCTTTCTAAATATCTATCTTTTCGGCAACTTGCTGGCTCCAAAGCCCATCTCCAAGGGTCAAATTTATCCCAATATTCATGGTAAGGATTTTCCCCGTTACACAAGTTTATGGTTTCTTTAATAAATTCCCTTGCTTCAACATCTTCGGTATTTGTTAATCTTTCAATGATTTTCCTCACAGCACCAAAATGGAAATTCTTTAGATTTCCCTCTTCTATGCTAAAATTCTTTAAGGCTACCATCACCCCATGTATTAAGTGCTTCACATCCCTTTTTATTTTCCCAAGTAAATAAGCTTCTAAATTTTTGGCTTCATCAGGTTTACTAGGATCAACAGTAGCTATTTCTTCTGCTAAAAAGCTTTTTATATCCTCAGAATCTAGTTTTAAATGATAATCTCTAAGCATCTCTACAAGTTCTTGAATCTCTTTATTTGTTTTTAGTCTAGCTAAAGGATTGAATCTTAAGCTATTAGCAACATCTTTTAGTTGGAATAATTTTATGTTGTATCCTTTGGCTTTCAAATAGTCGCTTGTTAGATTAAATACTTTTTTATCACCATTGTTAACTTCTACATCAATTACTACTGCACTTCCTTCCAAGTTAAGCAATGATGGAACAATAAATCTTGGGGCTATTCCACTACCACCTGGGCCAATCATCAATAAGTTTTCTCTGCTATCTTGTGTTGTTAAGCGCAATTCTCCTAAAACCAACCCTTTATTTGCTGTCCCAAAATAACGCTGTCTTAGGCTCTCAGACATAAAAATTTGAGAAGATCTTTTTCTCTCCCAAAATACTGACAGCAGTTTTTCTTTTATTGCGTTTAGCATAATTTTATCCTCTATACAATTTATTACTTATTGTTACTGTTGCTTACTATTTGTCCCATGTTCTTTTCCTGATACTCTTGTTTGGATCTTGCCCCTTTTGGTTAGCTTCTCATTAACAAAAGTCTTTGTTGCTTTTATCAGTTGCCAACCTCCAAAGCTTAAAAACCCTAGACAAAATGCCCCTTCTAACATTATCAACATTGTGTTTTCCCTAACATAACAAAGCATCTTCTACTTTGTTATACTCAATACATAGCAGTACATCATTATCTCTTTTACTAGTAAACAAACATTGACTAAACTGCTTATGAGAAATAATTAGGTTTTCTGCTATTTTGGACTGACTGGGGCCTAATATCTTAGATTGATATTTGCATCCTCCCCAAGACTTAAAAATATAGTTTCTTCTATTAAAGATTACTTTAGATAAATCGCTATGCAGGTAGTCTTGATATTGCTGATAGACCAGAGCAACTACAGTCTTAAGGAAGCCGTCATTTATATCAGTTTTATATATTATCTGACCTAGCAAACTTAATATTGGATCTCTATCTAATTGCATAGTTGAATCAACATCAACAAACTTTTTGTTAAAAACATTACTTTTTAGAAACTTATCTACTTCATAAAGAGCTTTAGCTTTTCTAATTAAATCCTTTGCATTATTTGACAAGTGGCTTAGTTGAAATACTTTATATGTACTTTCAACACCTAATGTTTTTTCATCATAATGATTTGCCCAATCACAAAAGGCAGAGGTTTCTTTTACAAATGACTCTAGTTTGTCGGCTAGCTTATTAGCTAATAACTCCTGTTCTCCCATTAACCTAAGCTCAGAAATAAAATCTTCCACTACAACAAAATTACTAGATAATTTACAATAGGTTAGTTCTAGCACTTGCTTAATTAATTGTTCTACTTCTCTCTTATCCAATTCGACCGCTTCATCTTCACTACACCCATACAAACAAAATATTTTTAGTATTTTTGATAGTATTTCTAGGCGATATTTTGGTATTTGCAAATGGTTAAAATGCTTAAGTTCTCTTGAATCAAAACTTTCCCCTTCTTTTACTTTTATATCAAATAAATTAAAACTAATTTTATTTGCCTTATTTAAGTAGCTTTCTATGACCGCACCATTTATGTTATCAACAATCTTTTTGCTACCATTTTCATAATCTAACGAAATCCCTTTGTAACCCTGTTTTAACCAATTATTTTTCAGCTTATTTAACAATATGGTTTTGCCTGTACCAGGTTGCCCAATAATTAAAACCCCACCTTTGTTAACCGTAAACTCGATTGGCAAAGAACTTGGAATTTGATATATAGGAAGTATTTCATTCTTAGTATTACTATTAGCCGTTCTACTCTTTATAGTTAAATTATTTTCTTTTAACCATAAAGCTAAAGCTTTATTTGACACAGCAAAACGTTTTGCTATCTCTCTTTTACTTATTCCACTTCCCAACATTCCTAGTATTTCTAGTCTAAATCGTTCTGCTCTATTTTTTTCTGTTTCTATAAATACTTCATTTTCCATATATCTATTTCCTTTATTAAATAATTACAGAGTGCAATTAATAGTTATGATTCTATTAAGCTTACCTAACACTTCAAGTAAGTATTTTAAATATTACTAAATATTACTAAATATCACTAAACATTACTTAAGTTTCTATCATTGCACAAATTAGCCAGTCAGCTAGATTGAAATTAATTCCATGATGTTGACAAAAATCTATTGCATTTTGTTTTGCTTCTTCAAATTTAAGCTCAACAGGAAATTGAACTTGTTTTGCTTTATCCGTGCCATTAGTCCAATAACAGCCTGTTAAAACTAAGAAATTGTATCTTTTGCTTGGGCTTAGAACTGTAAATAAGTTTACTGGTAATAACTTACTAAATTCTTCACGCTCTTCTATTTCCGCGTTAAGCATATATCCTGGCTCTTTATAGCCTATGATTTGAGATGCCCACTCTAAAAAATCACATCCATATTTTTCAAAGGCTTCATCATTCCAAGGAAAATTTTTACTTGTAACTTGCAAACCATAACCAAAAATTGCTACTGGATTGATTCCCATTTAGGATTACCCCCTATGTTAATTTTATTGATTTATTTCTTCTTGCCTTTTAGCTAATTGCAAGCCTTTATCTGTTATTTTGTAAAATCCCCTAGGTTGCTCTTCTAAACAATCTATTTCAGTTTCTATAAAACCTAAATACTCTAATCTTTGAACCATCTTATAATATTTCCATTTGACTAATAAAAAATCTTCATTACCTTTTATTGGTGTTGCTTCTACTTTTACTTTTACTTCTTTCCATGAAAGCTTTTCTCCTTTTGCTAGTATTGACAAAATCAGATTAAAATTTTCTTCTATCTTTGACTCATAGTAATTGTTTTCTATTGAACAAAATCCAATGGAACCTATTACCAAAACTAGCACCACAAGATCTGATTGAGTGTTTGTACTTATTACAATTTTAAGTATTACTAAGCATCCAACAAATATGAAGAATATTTTTTCTCCTTTTGTTAAATTGATTAGTTTGTTGCTGCTTTTCTTCACTCTATTTATTGATTTATCATCATTTACTAACATATTTTTTAACCTAACAATTAAAACAAGTATTTTATTAAATCATTAATCCTTTAATCCCATACACGATATTCATCCGGTCTATACTCTTTTATTTCTTCACACAAACTATCAGCTAAATGAACAATATATTTTCTTGCTACTTCCCAACCTTTTTCTTTAACTAAACATATTACCCATTCTGATAATATATTTTCTGCCATGTCTTTTTTTAATTTTAATCCTGTAAATTCTATTTCTTTACTTACTTTGCTAGTCATAATTCTTACTCTCGCAATTGAACAAAGGCTTAGTTTCTAAGGAGATAACTAACTCCACCTATCACAATAAGACCTGGTTTAGCTTCTTGTTCATTCTCTGGATACACAAAAAAAACAAATTGTTCTTGCTTACCATTTGAATAAGCCAAACTTATCGTGTTGCCATTGATTTGATAGCGGCCTTGACCACTTGAAGTAGTGCTTGAAGCTGCTCCAGCTACTCCACCACTACCACTAAACCCAACAAAATTATTAGCTACAAATTGACCATTTGAACTAAAGCTAATTGTTCTTTCACCACTAACTCCACCATTTACACCACCTGCACCACCACTTAAATTGGTGAATGCTCTAAATGAGTAAGTGCCACTTAAGCGTAGTCCATCAAAAGTATTGATTGGATAAAACCTAGTATTGCCTAGCTTAAAACTATTACCTGATTTTTCTAAATTAAAGCTTTGTGCTTGTTGTCCTTGTCTAAATAATTGCAACTGAGAGCCTGATAATAAATATTCTCCACAATTAGCAGGGTCGCTCTGGCAAGCTTGGTCTATGTTCCTTATATCGCTATTTGGTAAGCCAAAATAAACTTTCCCGTTTGAACCAAACAGATAGTATTGTTGACGAACAATATAGTCATAAAATTTAGTTGACGGATTAAATTGTTGACGGCTTACCGTCCCCACAAATAAGCCACTAATTGAACTGCTACTAATGTTGGTAGCTACATTATTGCTAGAACTTTCATTAGAGTTGGACTTGGAGTTGGAATTAGAGAGAGACACATTTTTATTATCTGACCTAACACTACTATTATTTCCTTTGCCGTTTGTAATGTTGGCAAAATCGACTGATTGCACGAATTTATTGAATACTTGCTTATATTGATTATATTGGCTTAGATCTGTACTAATAAGAGCGATTATATGGGCTTGCTTATCTGGATGCGCTGCTACATAAAGACGATATGACTTTGAGCCGTCTTGCTCTGATAAAACTACTTCGCTACTAAACACACTATATCCTTCATCTGAAGAACCTTTGTTTATTTCTCCACCTGATAAAAGCTTCCTACCTTTTTGATTGTTGGTAAGGAAGTTTCTAAACCAAGTCTCTAAGCTTCCATACACCCTTTCGCTTGGTAATATTGTGATTACTGTTGAAGCACTTGTGTTTGGTGCTACTAGTATTACTTGCCCATTATTACTTAATTTTTCCCAATTTACTGGTGTCACAAAGTACACATTTCCTACTTGTTCTTTTCCTGCATTGCTTTTAGAGATTGTTACTCTATTGCCTTGAGCTTGAGCGCAAGCTGTGAAGGCTGTTAAATGCAAACAAATTATCAGTCCTATTGGCAATACCTTGTTTTTTAATGTTTCCAATAAAGACGGTCGTTTCTCTAAAAAACAACCATCAATTTCATCTAATCCTTTTTCTGTTAAGAAATATAGTTGTTTTCTGCGGTTGCCACGTTCAGCAAGAGGTTTTGTCATTTCTGAGCGCAAAAAAGCTGCTTTTTCTAGCTCATCTAGTGTTATGTAAATAGTGCCAGGTACGTTACTTATATTAAGCTCTTTTAATCTATTAAATACTGATAAGCCAAATGCTCCTTGCTCTGTTTGCTCAAGTTCTTTCACTACCAACAATACTTGCGGTTGAAAAGTTAATCTCTTGCTTTCTTTACTCATAATATTTCCTATGATAAAACTCTAAATTGTTAGGATCTTGACCGTCTTTTAATCGCTCTTACTTATGATATATTTCCACCCAGTTATCTTATAAAACAAGTACATGGCAATCTTTGAACACTCTAACAATGTCCCTACCTAAAACCACCTTGGCATGAAAAACACTATTTCTATTTGGCTCCCCTAACTCTCTAATAACTAAATAAACTTTTTTACCTTTAACACTTTGTATTAATTGTGCTAAAGCA